>Ga0325401_1005646_pt1 | contig 12017 bp, 14 predicted proteins | sample PopdelMetagenome_FD_205666 | JGI IMG/M metagenome (GOLD analysis project Ga0325401, IMG submission 205666) | Populus deltoides microbial communities from Bellville, Georgia, United States - Xylem-PdKOR-R2 | ecosystem: Host-associated > Plants > Phyllosphere > Stem > Wood/Secondary xylem | place...
GCCCCCGCCCGCTGGTTCGCCGAGGTCAGCCGGTCGGCTCCAGGAACACGTCGTCGAGGGTGACCGTGGTCAGCCCGCGGCTGGCGATGATCTGGGTGAGCTGGGGGAAGACGGTGGTCACCGGGGTGTAGTTCAGGTGCCCGATCACGATGTGCTGGGGCAGGAACCACTGGTCGGCGAAGTCGACGACCTGCTGCGGGGTGAGCAGGCCGGAGTCCGACAGCGAGCCGTACCAGAGCACCGGGCAGGTGTAGCCGATCTCGGCGGCCGCGGCGTCGGTGGTCGCGTTGCGGTAGCCGTACGGCGGCCGGTAGTAGGGCCGCATGTCGACCCCGTAGGTGCTGAGCACGAAGTCGTGGTTGCGCTGCAGCTCGTCCTGGATGCCGGCCCGCGACAGCGAGGTGAGGTCGGCGTGGCTCCAGGTGTGGTTGCCGAGCTGGATCTGCCCCGAGGTCACCAGTGGCCGCAGCAGCGCGGCGTTGTCGGTCCACGCGGGCTTGGACCCGTTGAGGAAGTAGGTCAGCCGGGTGCCGGAGTCCTTCGCGAACTGCGTGTAGTCGCGCACCACGGCGGTGTCGTCGCCGTCGTCGACCGTCCAGGCCAGCAGCGACCCTTCACCGGGCAGGCCGGTCAGCTTCCCCGGGGGGATCGGCACCTTCACCAGCTGCGGGGCGGTGGGGGTGGGCGGCGCCGACGTGGTCGGCGCGGCGGTCGTCGTGGGCGCCGCGGTGGTGGGCGCGGCGGCGGCGGACGTCGTCGCGGCCGAGCTGGTCGGGTCGGTGAAGGAGGCCGCGCGGCAGCCGGTCAGTGCGGCTCCGCCGGCGAGGGAGAGGGCGAGGAAGCGGCGACGATCCACCCGTCGAGGTTAGGTGACGCCCCGGGCGTTCGAGCCGGGGGCGCGACCTGCCGATACCTGGGTCATGACGACGACGGTGTGCGACGCCGTGGCCACCGCCGGGACCGTGGCGGCCACGCTCTCCTCGGTGACTGCCGACCAGCTCGACCTGTTCCTGGCCGCCGGGTGGCTGTCCACCGCGGTCACCGAGGCCCTCGAGTCGCGGTTCGCGCTGGAGCTCGCCCCGCTGCCCTGACCCGCCCGGCTACCGTCGCGGACGTGCCGAACGTCTTCACCGACTACGCCGAGACCCACTGGGTGCCGATCAACGAGGACATGGTCACCGTGCAGACCGTGGACGCCGCGGGTCGACGCGAGACCCACGTGCTCTCGGTCGCCGACGCGCTGGCCCAGTTCCAGGTCAAGTACCCGTTCGTGGACGCCGCCCAGGCCGCCGAGCTGTTCGCCCGCGGCGGCTGAGGTCAGTGCGCGGCGGCCTTGCCGCCGCGCTTCGGGACCACGTGCGCGACGGCGACCAGCAGCGCGCCGACCACCACGCCCACGACGGCCGACAGCGCCGTGTTGGTCAGCCACCCGAGCACCCCGCCCAGGGCCCCGGTGGCGTCGTGCACCGCGACCTCGACGTGGTGCACCAGGTCGTAGGGCCAGGTCCAGCCCAGCTCGTCGGCGCCCACCAGCAGGATGTGCCCGCCCACCCAGAGCATCGCCGCGACGCCCACGGTGGCCAGCACGGCCAGCACGATCGGCATGGCCTTGACCAGCCCGCGGCCGAGCGCGGCGACCCCGGACGACGGCTTGGCGGCCAGCGCGACCCCGGCGTCGTCCATCTTCACGATGAGCGCCACCACGCCGTAGACCAGCGCGGTGATCAGCAGCGCGACCACCACCAGGATGATCGCCCGCGACATGAACGGCTCGGTGTCCACCTCGTTCAGCGCGATGACCATGATCTCGGCCGACAGGATGAAGTCGGTGCGCACGGCGCCGGACACCACGGTCCTCTCCCGCTCGGCGGGGTCGACGTCGTCGTCCTGGGCCACGGTCTCCTCGGGGTGGTGGCCCGAGACCTTCTCCCACAGCTTCTCGGCGCCCTCGTAGCAGAGGTAGGCGCCGCCGACCATGAGGATCGGGGTGAGCAGGAACGGCAGGAACTGCGACAGCAGCAGGATCGCCGGCAGGATGATCAGCAGCTTGTTGCGGATCGACCCCTTGGCGATGCGCCAGATGATCGACAGCTCGCGCTCGGGCTTCAGCCCCTGCACGTAGCGCGGGGTGACGGCGGCGTCGTCGACCACGACGCCGGCCGCCTTGATCCCGGCCCGGCCGGCCGCCGCGCCGATGTCGTCGAGCGAGGCCGCCGACAACCGCACCATCGCCGCGACGTCGTCGAACAGGGCGAACAGGCCGCTGGCCATCAACGGCTCCCGGGGGCGCTCAGCTGGGTCACAGCGCGAGGCTAGGGCATGTCAGGTCAGCTGGGCCTGCTTCGGCGCGAGCCCGCGCTCGGCCTCCGCGGCCACCTGCTGGCGCGTCGCGCCGCCGGCGGCGACGACCACCGCACCGACCAGGCCCTCGACCAGCGGCGCGGCGGTGAGCAGGGTGCGCTCGCGGACGTCGTCGGCCAGGAACTCCAGCGCGGTCTCCGCCGACAGCACCGCGCTGCCCAGGTCCATGAGGACGACGGTGCCCTCGCCGCTGTCGGCCGCCTCGATCGCCGCGGACACCGCGGCTGCGTCGGTGCCCAGCCCGCCGTCCTCGGTGCCGGCTGCGACCTCGACCGCGAGCGGGCGGCCGGGCAGCATCTGCCGGGCCAGCTCGACCGCGGCGTCGGCCAGCGCCCGGCTGTGCGAGACGACGACGATGCCGACGGTCACGACGTCGCCTCCCCGCCCTGCTCCTGGCTCCCGCCGAGGGTCTCCGCGGCCGCCTGCAGCAGCAGCGCGGTCGACGTCGCACCCGGGTCGGCGTGCCCGGCGCTGCGCTCGCCGAGGTAGCTGGCCCGGCCCTTGCGGGCGACCAGCGGCACGGTGGCGTCGCGGCCGTCGGCGGCGGCCTGCGCGGCCTGCGCCAGCGACCCGCCGGCGTCGAGCACGTCGCAGGCCGGGCCCAGGGCATCGACCATCGTCTTGTCGCCCGGCTCGGCCTTGCCGCGGGCCAGCACGCCCTCGAACCCGGCCCGCAGCGAGGCGGCGAACCCGGCGTCGGCGCTGCCGGCCATGCGCAGGAACAGCGTGCCGTACAGCGGACCGCTGGCCCCGCCGACCTTGCTCACCAGGGTGGCGCCGGTCCTCTTCAGCACCGCCGCGGCGTCGGCCGGGGGAGCCTCGGCCAGCGCGGCCACGACGGCGGCCATGCCGCGGTCCATGTTCGAGCCGTGGTCGGCGTCGCCGATCGCCGAGTCCAGCGCGGTGAGCTCGTCCCTGTGCTCGTGCACCAGCTCGGCGAACCGGGTCAGCCAGGCGGTCAGCTGGTCGGGGTTCACGCGCCCCACCGCAGCCCGGGGGTGTCGACCGGGGCGTCCCACAACCGCAGCAGCTCGTCGTCGGCCTGCAGCAGCGTGACCGAGCAGCCGGCCATCTCCAGGCTGGTCATGTACGGGCCGACCAGCGAGCGGGCGATGCCGATGCCCGACTTCTCCAGGATCGCCGCCACCTCCGCGTACACGACGTAGAGCTCGAGCAGCGGGGTGCCGCCCAGCCCGTTGACGAAGCAGATCACGCCGTCGGTGAAGCTGCGGTCGGCCAGGATCGGCTCGACCAGCATCTGGGCCACCTCGCGGGCCGGGGCCAGCGGCACGCGGCGCCGGCCGGGCTCGCCGTGGATGCCGATGCCGATCTCCATCTCGCCCTCGGGCAGGTCGAACGTCGGCTTGCCCGCGGCCGGCACCGTGCACGAGGTCAGCGCGACGCCCATGCTGCGGCCGGCGTCGTCGATGCGGCGGGCGAGGTCGGCGACCTCGGCCAGCGGGCGGCCCTCGTCGGCCGCCGCGCCCACGATCTTCTCCAGCAGCACGGTGGTGCCCACGCCCCGGCGGCCGGCCGTGTAGAGGCTGTCGGTGACCGCGACGTCGTCGTCGACCACGACGGTGACGACCTCGGTGCCGCTCTCGGCGGCGACCAGCTCGGCGGCCATCTCGAAGTTCATGACGTCGCCGGTGTAGTTCTTCACGATGTGCAGCACCCCGGCGCCGCCGTCGACGCCCTGGGTGGCGGCGACCACCTGGTCGGGCACCGGGGAGGTGAAGACCTCGCCGGCGCAGGCGGCGTCGAGCATGCCCGGGCCCACGAACCCGCCGTGCATGGGCTCGTGGCCCGAACCGCCGCCGGAGACCAGCCCGACCTTGCCCTGCACGGGCGCGTCACCCCGGAACACGACCCGGTTCTCGTGGTCCACGCGGAGCCGGGGGTGGGCGGCGGCCATGCCCCGCAGGGCATCGGCGACCACGTCGGCGGGGTCGTTGATCAGCTTCTTCACGGCACGTCCTGACCTCGGGGGAGGGGCACCCCGCACGCTAGGACCCCGGCCCGGCCGCCACAACGGGTCGGGTGCCCCGTGCGCCCGCCTCGACGGCGGGGCCCGTCGAGGCGGCGGATCTCAGGAGCCGGTCACCTCGGCGAAGGCGGCCTCGACGACGTCGAGGGCCTCGTCGAGCAGGTCGTGCCCGATGACCAGCGGCGGCAGGAAGCGCAGCACGTTGCCGTACGACCCGGCCGTGAGGACGACGACGCCCTGCGCGTGGCAGGCCTTGGCCACCGCGCCGGCCAGCGCGGCGTCGGGCTCGGTGGTGCCCGGGCGCACGAGCTCGACGGCGATCATCGCGCCGCGACCGCGGACGTCGCCGATGGCGCCGAACCGCTCGGCCATGGCGCGCAGCCGGGGCAGCATGCGCTCGCCGATCGCCCGGGCCGCCCCGTTGAGGTCCTCGGCCCTCATGGTCTCGATGGAGCCCAGGGCCGCGGCGCAGGCCACCGGGTTGCCGCCGTAGGTGCCGCCCAGCCCGCCGGCGTGCACGGCGTCCATGATCTCGGCCCGGCCGGTGACCGCGGCCAGCGGCAGCCCGCCGGCCATGCCCTTGGCGGTGGTGACCAGGTCGGGCACGACGCCCTCGGCGTCGACGCCGAACCACTCGCCGGTGCGGCAGAAGCCGGACTGGATCTCGTCGGCGATGAACACCACGCCGTTCGCGGTGCACCACTCGGCGATCGCGGTCAGGAAGCCCGGGGCCGGCTCGATGAAGCCGCCCTCGCCCTGCACCGGCTCGATGAGCACCGCGGCGGTGTTGCCCGCCCCGACCTGCACCTCGATCTGCGAGATGGCCCGCGCCGCGGCGTCGGGGCCGGACAGGCCGTCGCGGTACGGGTAGCTCATCGGCACCCGGTAGACCTCGCCGGCGAAGGGCCCGAAGCGGTGCTTGTAGGGCATGTTCTTGGCCGTCAGGGCCATCGTGAGGTTGGTGCGGCCGTGGTAGGCGTGGTCGAACACCACGACGCCCTGCCGGCCGGTGGCCAGGCGGGCGATCTTCACCGCGTTCTCGACCGCCTCGGAGCCGGAGTTGAACAGCGCGCTCTTCTTGGCGTGGTCACCCGGGGTCAGCTCGGCCAGCGCCTCGCAGACGGCGACGTAGCCCTCGTAGGGGGTGACCATGAAGCAGGTGTGGGTGAAGTCGGCGACCTGCGCCTGCACGGCCTCGACCACCCGCGGGGCGGCGTTGCCGACGCTGACCACCGCGATGCCCGAGCCGAGGTCGATGAGGGTGTTGCCGTCGACGTCCTCGACCACGCCGCCCCCGGCGCGGGCGATGAACACCGGCAGGGTGGTGCCCACCCCGGCCGACACCACGGCCTGCCGGCGGGCCATGAGCTCCACCGACCGCGGGCCGGGGATCTCGGTGACCAGGTGGCGGCGCTGCTGCAGGCCGGTCTGGTCGAGCACGTCGGTCATGGGTGTCTCCTCACGGGTGGGCGGTCACCGCCATGGTGGCACCGATCGCCCCGATTCGGGGAATCCGTCGCCAGAAGGCTCCCGGACGACGGAAAGGGGCGGTGCACCCGGAGGTGCACCGCCCCTTTCCGAACCGCTGCGCGGATCAGCTCGTGGGCACCGCGTTGGCGCGCAGGGCGCCGAGCAGGTCGTGGTTCAGCCGCGAGATGGTCTCCATCGAGATGCCCTTCGGGCACACCGCGGAGCACTCGCCGATGTTGGTGCAGCCACCGAAGTCCTCGGCGTCCTGCTGGGCCACCATGCGCACGACCCGGGAGTCGCGCTCGGGCTGGCCCTGGGGGAGCAGGCCGAGGTGGGTGACCTTGGCCGCGGTGAACAGCATCGCCGAGCCGTTGGGGCAGGCCGCCACGCAGGCGCCGCAGCCGATGCAGGTGGCCGCGTCGAAGGCGGCGTCGGCGTCGACCTTGGGCACCGGGGTGGCGTGCGCGTCGGGCGCGGTGCCGGTGGGGGCGGAGATGAACCCGCCGGCGGAGATGATGCGGTCGAAGGCCGAGCGGTCGACGACGAGGTCCTTGACCACCGGGAAGCCCCCGGAGCGCCACGGCTCGATGTCGATCGTGTCGCCGTCGGAGAACGACCGCATGTGCAGCTGGCAGGTGGTGGTCTGCTCGGGGCCGTGCGCGATGCCGTTGATCATCAGCCCGCAGCTGCCGCAGATGCCCTCGCGGCAGTCGTGGTCGAAGGCGATGGGGTCCTCGCCGTCGAGGATCAGCTGCTCGTTGAGCACGTCGAGCATCTCCAGGAACGACATGTCCGGGGAGACGTCGGTGAGGTGGTAGTTCGCCATCTTGCCCTTGACCTGCGGGGAGGGCTGGCGCCAGACCCTGAGGGTCATCTTCACGTGGGGCCTCCGACTACTTGTAGCTGCGCTGTGCGAGGTGGACGTACTCGTACTCGAGGGCTTCGCGGTGCAGCACCGGCGGCTCGCCCTCCGGGGTCCAGCCCCAGGCCGCGACGTAGGCGAACTCCTCGTCGTTGCGCAGGGCCTCGCCCTCGGGGGTCTGGCTCTCGGCGCGGAAGTGGCCGCCGCAGCTCTCCTCGCGGGCCAGGGCGTCGATGCACATCAGCTCGGCGAGCTCGATGAAGTCGGCGACCCGGGCCGCGTGCTCGAGGTTCTGGTTGAACGTGTGCGCGTCGCCGGCGACCTTGACGTTCGTCCAGAACTCCTTGCGGAGCTCGGGGATGCGGTCCAGGGCCTTGCGCAGGCCCTCGGCGGTGCGCTCCATGCCGCAGTAGTCCCAGACCAGGCGACCGAGCTCGCGGTGGAACGAGGCCACCGTGCGCGTGCCGTTGATCGACAGGAACTTCTCGACCTGCGCCTGGACGCCGGCCTCGGCCTCGACCACGGCGGGGTGGTCGGCCGGGACCTTCTCGAACGGCGCCGCCGACAGGTAGTCGGTGATGGTGTTCGGCAGCACGAAGTAGCCGTCGGACAGGCCCTGCATGAGGGCGCTGGCGCCGAGGCGGTTGGCGCCGTGGTCGGAGAAGTTGGCCTCGCCGATCACGAACAGGCCCGGGATGGTCGACTGCAGGTCGTAGTCGACCCACAGCCCGCCCATCGTGTAGTGCACGGCCGGGTAGATGCGCATCGGCGCGGAGTACGGGTCCTCGCCGGTGATCCGGGCGTACATGTCGAAGAGGTTGCCGTACTTGGCCTCGACGGTCTTGCGGCCCAGGCGCTCGATGGCCTCGGCGAAGTCGAGGTAGACGCCCAGCCCGCCCGGGCCCACGCCGCGGCCCTCGTCGCAGACGTTCTTGGCCTGGCGCGAGGCGATGTCGCGGGGCACCAGGTTGCCGAACGCGGGGTACTTGCGCTCGAGGTAGTAGTCGCGCTCGTCCTCGGGGATGTCCTGCGGCGGGCGGCTGTCGCCGCGCTCCTTGGGCACCCACACGCGGCCGTCGTTGCGCAGCGACTCCGACATCAGGGTCAGCTTCGACTGGTAGTCGCCCGACACCGGGATGCAGGTGGGGTGGATCTGGGTGTAGCAGGGGTTGGCGAAGTACGCGCCCCGCTTGTGCGCCCGCCAGATCGCCGTGGTGTTCGAGCCCTTGGCGTTCGTGGACAGGTAGTAGACGTTGGAGTACCCGCCGGTGCCCAGCACGACGGCGTCGCCGAGGTGGGTGGTGACCTCGCCGGTGACCAGGTCGCGGACGACGATGCCGCGGGCCTTGCCGTCGACGACGACCAGGTCGAGCATCTCGGTGCGCGAGTGGGTCTCGATGCCGCCGGCGGCCACCTGGCGCTCGAAGGCCTGGTAGGCACCGATCAGCAGCTGCTGGCCCGTCTGGCCGCGGGCGTAGAAGGTGCGCGACACCTGGGCGCCGCCGAACGAGCGGTTGTCCAGCAGGCCGCCGTACTCGCGGGCGAAGGGCACGCCCTGGGCCACGCACTGGTCGATGATCTGGGTGCTGATCTCGGCCAGGCGGTGGACGTTGTCCTCGCGCGAGCGGAAGTCGCCGCCCTTGACCGTGTCGTAGAACAGCCGGTGCACGCTGTCGCCGTCGTTGCGGTAGTTCTTCGCGGCGTTGATCCCGCCCTGCGCGGCGATGGAGTGCGCGCGCCGCGGGCTGTCCTGGAACCAGAAGGACTTCACCTTGTAGCCAGCCTCGGACAGCGTGGCGGCGGCGGCGCCGCCGGCCAGGCCGGTGCCCACCACGATGATCGTCATCTTGCGGCGGTTGGCCGGGTTGACCAGCTTGCCGCGGAACTTGCGCTCGCTCCAGCGCTCCCCGATGGGGACGTCGCGCGGGGCCTTGGTGTCGGCGATCGGGTCGCCTTCGAGGAACAGCTCGAGTGCCATGGCGGTGCTCCTGTCAGTCGATGATGCCGAAGAGGACCGAGAACGGGATCAGCAGGTAACCGCCGATCAGCACCACGGCGAAGGCCGTGGCGAAGATGTTCAGCGCGCGCTCGCGACGCTTGTTGCTGTGGCCGAGGGTCTGGGTGGCCGACCACACGCCGTGCCGGATGTGGAACCCGAGCACGACCAGGGCGACGGCGTACCAGATGACGACGACGGGGTTCTGGAAGCCCTCGACGAGCCGGCCGTAGGGCAGCGAGTCGCGGCCGGCCGGGTTCACCGCACCGAGGGTGAGGTCGAGGATGTGCCAGATGATGAAGAGGATGAGGATGACCCCGCCCCAGCGCATGGTGCGCGAGGCGTAGCTCTGCTGCACCCGCTTCTTGGTGACGTAGCCGATCGGCCGGGCCCGCTTGGCCTGCTTCCACAGCGAGAACGCGGCCCAGATGTGGGCGGCGACCGCGATCAGCAGGACGGCGCGGATGATCGTCAGCACCGTCAGGCGGGGCAGGACCGGCTCACCGAGCTCGCGCAGGAACTCCGAGTAGTGGTTGAAGGTGTCCGCGCCGGCGAACGCCTTCAGGTTCCCCACCATGTGCGCGATGAGGTAGAGCACGAAGATGATGCCCGAGACGGCCATCACCGACTTCTTGAAGACCGAGGAGGAGAACCGGCCGGTCTTGGGGGCCCGCTTCGGACCGGGGTTCGCCCCCGCCGACTGCCCTGCCTGCTGCGTCGTCACTGTCGCCACGGGCCCACGGTACGACCATGCACAGGTCACACCTACGTGAACGCGGCGTGACACGTCTCATGGAAGGCCACCCTTACCGTGCGGAACGTACGTGCCCCGCCCGGTGTTCCCCGCATCAACCCGAGAAGGAGGCACCGATGCCCGGACCCACCCGCGGTTTCCTCGGCCGCGCCCGCCCCGCCCGCGACCCCCGGCTGCCCCCCGGCCAGTACGACGTGGGGGCCGACTGGCCGGTGCTCACGGCCGAGCCCGTGCCCCGGATCAGCCCCGAGACCTGGAGCATCACCGTCGCGGGCAACGTCGAGGCCCCCACCACCTGGGACTGGGACGGCGTGCACGCGCTGCCGCCCTCGGAGTACCGGGGCGACATCCACTGCGTCACCACCTGGTCGAAGTTCGACACGCGGTTCGCCGGGGTCTCCCTCGACGCGCTCTGGGACGTCGCCCGCCCCACCCCCGAGGGCCAGTACGTCATGGCCACCTCGAAGTCGGGCTACACGACCAACCTCCCGCTGGAGGACCTCACCGGCGGCAAGGCGTGGCTGGTGTGGGAGTTCGACGGCGAGCCGCTGAGCATCGAGCACGGCGGCCCGGTGCGGTTGCTGGTGCCGCACCTGTACTTCTGGAAGAGCGCCAAGTGGGTGACCAAGCTCGACGTGCTCAAGCGCGACCAGCAGGGGTTCTGGGAGCGCAACGGCTACCACGACCGCGGCGACCCGTGGCGCCAGCAGCGGTACCAGGGTGACTAGCGCGCCCGGCCCCTGGACCACCGCCACGGTCGCCGGCCTGCGCCGGCCGCTGGCCCGGTCGGTGCAGCTGCGCCTGGACGTCGCCGGGCGGGTGGACCACCTGCCCGGCCAGCACTACGTGGTGCGGCTGACCGCCGAGGACGGCTACACCGCGCAGCGGTCCTACTCGGTGGCCTCGGCGCCCTCGGACCCGCTGCTCGAGCTGTTCGTCGAGCGGCTCGAGGACGGCGAGGTGTCCACCTACCTGGCCGACGTCGTCGAGCCCGGGGACACCTTCGAGGTGCGCGGCCCGATCGGCGGCTGGTTCGCCTGGGACGGCCAGACCCCGGCGTTGCTGGTCGGGGGCGGCACCGGCGTCGTCCCGCTGGTGGCCATGGTGCGGCACGCCCGGGCCACCGGCGCCGCGGACCTGCTGCGGGTAGCGGTCTCGGCGCGCACGCTGGCCGAGCTGCCCTACGCCGACGAGCTGGTGGCCGCGGGTGCGGTCGTCGTCCTCACGCGGGAGGCGCACGGCATCCGACCGCCGGCCCGGCTCACCGCGGTGGACCTGCTGCCGCTGTGGGAGGAGGGCCAGACCGCGTTCGTGTGCGGGTCGGCCGGCTTCGCCCGCACCGCGGGCGACCTGCTCGTCGGCATGGGCTTCGCGCCGTCGTCGGTGCGGGTCGAGCAGTTCGGGCCCAGCGGGTCGTGAGCCGCCTGCCGAGCGCTCAGCCCCGGGCCGCCCGGCGCACGGCGCCGGTGTAGCGGGTCAGGGCGATGGACTGCAGCAGCCGGCTCACCGGGCCGCCCAGCCGGGCGGCCCGGGTGGCCAGCCGGGAGAACGCCACCATCTCGAACACCACGTCCTGGCCGTCGGCACCGGCCCGGGAGACGACGAAGGACTCCTCCCCGCTCTCGGGGTGCCCGGGCAGGGTGCCGTAGGCGTAGCCCTGCCGGTCGCCGGTGGTCTGCGCCCACACCACCCGGCAGGGGATGCGCAGCCCGAGCGGGGGCAGCCCGGCGGTCATGAGCACCACGGCGCCGGGTTCGCCGGCCGACCCGCTGGCCTGCACCCGCAGCCCGGCGTGCCGCTGCGGCGCCCAGTCCAGCACCGCGGCCACGGCGCGGGCGAAGGCCTCCTCGCCGCGGCCCACCACCGCCCGCCGGCGGACGACGTGCACGCCGGCCGGGAGGTCGCCGGTGCGCGTGGCTCCGACCTCGGGGTAGGTGAACGGGGCGTCGGTCAGCGCCTGCAGGTCGGGGTGCACGTGCCCCAGTGTCGGCTCAGACCGGCTTGCCCGCCCCCAGCCAGCGGTCGAAGAACCCGGTCAGGTCGGTGCCCGCGACCTCGGCGGCCAGCGCGGTGAACTCCGCGGTGGTGACCGCCTGCCCGGCGCGGTCGGTGGTCCACCGCGACAGCAGCTGCGCGAACGCGTCGTCGCCGATCTCCGCGCGCAGCGCCGCGAGGGTCGCCGCACCGCGCACGTAGACGGCCTCGCTGAACAGCTCGTCGGTGCCGGGGCCCGGGTCGCCGATGGCCTGGTCCCAGAACTCGTCGTCGGCCGGCCGGTCGAGGACGTCGGCCAGCTGGTCGGCCACGCCCTCGCCGCCCTCGGCCGCCGTCCACGCCCACTCGGCGTAGGTGGCGAAGCCCTCGTTGAGCCAGATGTCGGACCACCGGTCCAGCCGCAGGTCGTCGCCGGTCCACTGGTGGGCCAGCTCGTGCACCACCACCAGCTGGGCGCCGTCGGCCGAGCCGAAGAAGTCCCGGGCGTAGATCGGGCGGGTCTGGGTCTCCAGCGCGAACCCCAGCGACGAGTCGGTCACGATCGCGCCGCACTCGGTGAACGGGTAGGGCGAGCCGAGGAGGTCGGCGAGGA
>Ga0325401_1005647_pt1 | contig 12016 bp, 5 predicted proteins | sample PopdelMetagenome_FD_205666 | JGI IMG/M metagenome (GOLD analysis project Ga0325401, IMG submission 205666) | Populus deltoides microbial communities from Bellville, Georgia, United States - Xylem-PdKOR-R2 | ecosystem: Host-associated > Plants > Phyllosphere > Stem > Wood/Secondary xylem | place...
TTTTTTTTTTGGAAAGAAAAAGAATGAATTTAGGAAACTACCCAAAAATGGGTTATAACATGAACAATTGTTAATTAGGGTGTGTATTGTGTTTGGTATTGGAAGAAAGAGATGTAGAAATATAAATTCTAATGTTTTGCAAAAAAATTACTAAATGTGTTAAATTTGACTAAGTATTGATTTTTTTATAATTGTTGGATTGTGTTGTTATTAATGTGTTGGATTGAAGGTGCGGTGATTATAATTGAGTTTAAAAGGGGTTTAAATGGTGTACGCAATGAAGTTTGAAATTTGTTTTGTTAAAAAATAAATCAAATTTAACGAGATAGACTTAAGGATTAAATTTCTTTAACAATAAAATAAATGGATGAAAAAAAATAAAAATCTAGAAAGGAACATGGTCTCTTGCTCATAAAGTGGACGGCCATAAATGGAAATTTAGGATTTTTCAAATTGAGTGATAAATTGTTGAATTGGTATATGTATTGTAGTAAGAAATATATGATAGAATTTTAGGGCATTTGAGAAGTTAACTATGATAAATTGTCTAATTTGCTTGTTTTAAATGTTGAATGTGTTGATGACCGTTTGAATGGGTTGAAATAAATTAAGTATACATGTTTGGGAGACTTCATATCAAATCTAATTGATTGTGTTAAGCCTTAAAGGGATAAAAAGGAAAGTGCAGTAATTTGATAAAAATGTATGGAAATTGTTTGAAAGGTTGAGAACTGGTTGTCTTGAACTTTGTATTAATATAGCCAAAAAGAATATATAATTAGGGATGGTAAAGGAATTAGGAGACTGAGGTTAATGATGTAATTTTGATAAGAATTGATTTACCTATGAGAGTGAGTTAATGGATAATAAGCATTTTAAAAATGAAATAGATAAATGAGCCAAAATTGATCCAACGAATCATTAAGGTTGAAAAATATATAAATGAATCATAAATGGGTGTAAAGTATATGGAGATTGAAAAGTATTATTGATGTATCAATGTGACATAATGGGAGTCAAAATAAAATAATGAGATTGGTTGATTGAAAATGACATGTTATGTGTTATATTTAAATTGATTATGACAGTGGATCCAATACATGAAATTTTAAGTTGTTTATAAACACGAAAGTTATTAAGTTTTAGAAGTTGAAGTGTCAAATATTAAAAAATGGTTGGTAATGTATAGACGAGATAAGATATAAACTACAAGTATTAATTTAGATCAAGGAACACGGTTGAACCTGTAATAGCCCTAAATATAGGTTTTGTCTTGGAAATTAATGAATTTATGGATTGAACGTGAGTATACTTTAATTATTATTCGGGTTAATAATCCTAAAATTTGATTAATTCGAGTTAAGGGTATTACCAGTGTATTAAGGTTTAAGTCTTGAATAAGAGGTAGACAGAAATTATAAAGAAAAAAATCAATTTAAGGCAAGGATGAAGAGGATTCACTGGGATTAATAAATAAAAAAAAATTATTAAATCATGGATTATAGATAATGCAAAATTAATAAAACTCGAATTGAGGCATGAGTTATAATTTTCTGGGAAGGACTAATGAATGTTTTTGGCATAAAGTATGACCCATAAATATTAAAGTGAAAAATTATAAATAGTTGATTTAAGGCATGGGTCATGATTAATTGAAATGAGTTATTGGACAAATAGTCGATGGATTTTATGATATTTATGAATATATGTAAGATGAAGTGTAAAGCTAACGAAATGGAGTTTACCCTTGATGAAGGTAATGCATGTAATTAAAATGGTGTTGATGTTATTAATGTTTCTTTGAAAGGATTAATGATAATTTATGTAATTCAAAAGTTGTAAATAATTTCATTGAACAAATAATTTTAATGTTTTCATCTGTCTCATGGGGGAAAAGAATGTGCATCTAGACTTCACAATTGATGTGCTTAAAGTTCACAGACAGTACGAAACACAAATACGAAGACAAATTAATGAATGTGTGGTCAATGTAAAGTGAGACTCTAGGCACATAAATGGACCAAAGGAATCCAAATAAAGCATTAACTAAGTTCATGGATAGATGGGTAAATACTTGTACGATATAAGGAATATTTAAGATGTAAAACTATATGAATTAGCCATTAATAGGCATAAACATAGTTTTAAAACCCCGCCCGGCCCAGCGGGTCAACCCGGGACTCAATGGCCAATGTTTGGCACCAGTAAAAAAAAAATGTCCCTCTTTCGCCCCCTATAAATAGGAGCGGATTCCATGCCCTGAGAAAGAATAAATATGAGGCCAAAGCTGAGAAAAAAATCAGTCTTTCCTTAGTTTTTTTTCTTATTCTCCGCAAGCCTCCTTTGCACCACCATAACTACCGCATCTTCATTGTCATTGCTGCCACTAACCACACGTCAGTCTTCCATGCACCACCAGGAACATCGCCAACAACTTTTCTCTTTTGACCAGGCAAGCTTTCCTCTTCGTTTTCTTCCTTAAACTCCCCCCCAGCCATTGCATTTTTCATGCAGTTGCGAAAATAATTAACCCCATGGTCACTAGGTTGAGCTAGTGACCATGCGGGCCTGGGCTGGACCCTTCCCATATAGCTGGGCTGAGTCCAACCCACTTAAAAGAAGAGAGGGAGGCCAGGTCATATGGGCCGAACCAGCCTATATAATAATAATAATATAATAATAAAAAAACAAAAAAATTCCAAAAACTTTCAAGAGTCCTTTTAAAATATTTGTGATTTCCTTGCATGTTTTTCCAATAATTTTGCATAATATCAAGTTGTAGACTTATACTATAAGATACAAATACGGTATTAAAATAATCAATTTTCTCCGAAACTTTTCTAAAAAAAATTTAAAAATAAAAAAAATTGATCCGGCAAGACCCGATTGCAACCCGTTGACTTTGTTTTTACTCAAACGATGTCGTTTTGATTTTTTTAAAAAAAATTGAAACCGGTAAACCGGTCAGAACCCGGGTCGGCCATCGGGCCGGGTCTAAAAACTATGGGCATAAATAATATTTTAAATTGAAAAAATATATGGATACGCCATAATTGATAAAAAATAGGTTATATATGTGAGAAGCTAGAATGATATATAATGTGTTAGAATAAAATAAGCGTTTGGTTCAAATGAAAATAATACTAGAAAGATAAAATGGGATATAAATTAAATGTGATTGTGAGATAAAATCTTAGAATGGATTAAATGTAATTGTGAAATGAAATGTGGTATGAATTAAATATGGTTGTGTGATAAAATGATAGTACAAAGTGAATATGCTTGTGAGGAAATGAGGTATGAAATGAATCCAATGAATTTTCAAGGAATGATAATTTGTTTTAAAAAGAGCTAAAGAATAGATTGTAAAAGCAAAAGGTTGTTATGAAAAAAACAAAGACAATAAGAAAACTAAAAAAACACAACTTATCTAACACAAAGAAAATGAAAATTTCAAAAAGATATGACCTAATTTTAAAGCCTAGCTTTGATACCAACTAATACGAACCTCGTGATCATATGGTCATGCAATCCATAATGAAGATGATAACTTCCCTAAAAAAGCTAAATAATCCAGTTTGTTTAAACCTTAGCCTAGAGTTAACCTGTAAATATCCAAACCTAATCTAATCATTTGTCCTCGGTTATCCAACATGGATACCATGAGCTAAAGTTAATCTCATCATTCATTCCTGGTTATCTTGACATGGATACCATTAACCAAGGTCATTTCATTATTTATCCTGGAAATCTCAATTGTTATAACTCATCTTTTGTTATTCCCCCAAATAAAATTCAAAATAAAGGAGACTGGCAATGTAGAAAAACTAGTTAAGGAAGGATATCAGATATGCATAAAATCAAACTGCAACTCTATTGTACCAAAGACTGAACAAACAATGCAGATTTAAGGTCAAATTAAATGATTATTGAATGAATCTGCATAAAAATTAATTAATTTTTTAATAACCCAATTTGATTTAATCACGGGCCACATTAAAATTATAATTATGCTTAAGATTAATTTAGGTCCAATTGAAAGATTTAATTAGATGCAATGACTTAATTATACTTTAAATGGGTCAACTTAATTTTATTAGGGATTTAATTGGTGAAAATTTAAGTTTTGGAGCCCAATTTCGGCTTAATTGAGAATATTGGAATTTTAGAATACCAAATTTAATTTTTACCAGGTCAATTGTTTCAAATTTGATGTAAAATTACAAGAAAATCCAAAGTTTGGGGTCAATTAAAGGTTAAATTGAAGAAATTCACAGTTAAGGACAATTTAGCAAAATGTGTGGAACTATGAGGGCTTAATTGAATGAAATCAAGGGTGATATTGAAAAATTTTAAAATTTTAATGGTCAATTTGTATAAATCCAAAGCAAAGGACCACAATGAAAAAGACGCTGAAATTCAGGGCTATTGTTGAAGTTTTTCAGGGGTAAAATTGTATAAAACTAAAAGTTCAATGCCAATTAGGGATACAATTAAAAGAAATTAAAAGTTGAGGGATTAAATTGAACTTTTATAAATCTCTAAATTAAAACCCTAAAATTCAAAGCAACTCCATTTCATTTAATTGAAACGATGTGTTTTGACCAAAATAACATTGTTTTGACCCTATAAAAGACAGATAGACAATGTGTTGTTTGATACTGTTTATCTTCTTCATCATCCCCCCCCCCGAAAGATACTCAGATGACCATCTTTTCAGAGCATTTAATGCTTCATTTCTCAACCAAACCAGAAAAACCATACGCCAACATAAAGCCTGACACGTGACCATACCTCGGTATGGTTCTTTCTGGTCGATTGACATCACAACGGCCTTGGCGCCATTCCAAAAAGGCCAACCTAGGTAGCCTTGTGTTGTCAAAAATCTAACAGTTTATAATGGAAACTTTGAACCAATAATTGAGATCTTACCAGTTCGAATCAATGGCCAATGTTTGGCACCAGTAAAGAAAAAATGTCCCTCTTTCACCCCCTATAAATAGGAGCGGATTCCATGCCCTGAGAAAGAATAAATATGAGGCCAAAGTTGAGAAAAAAATCAGTCTTTCCTTAGTTTTTTTTCTTATTCTCTGCAAGCCTCCTTTGCACAACCATAACTACCGCATCTTCATCGTCATTGCTGCCACTAACCACACGTCAGTCTTCCCTGCACCAACAGGAACGTCGCCAACAACTTTTCTCTTTTGACCAGGCAAGCTTTCCTCTTCGTTTTCTTCCTTAAACTCCCCCCCCCCTCGGCCATTGCATTTTTCATGCAGTTGCGAAAATAATTAACCCCATGGTCACTAGGTTGAGCTAGTGACCATGCGGGCCTGGGCAGGACCCTGTCCATATGGCTGGGCTGAGTCCAACCCACTTAAAAGAAGAGAAGGAGGCCAGGTCATATGGGCCGAACCAGCCTATATAATAATAATATAATAATAAAGAAAACAAAAAAATTCCAAAAATTTTCAAGAGTCCTTTTAAAATATTTATGATTTCCTTGCATGTTTTTCCAACAATTTTGCATAATATCAAGTTGTAGACTTATACTATAAGATACAAATGCGGTATTAAAATAATCAATTTTCTCCTAAACTTTTCTAAAAAAAATTTAAAAATAAAAAAAAAATTCTTTTTAAAAAATATTTTATGTTCGTGCATTTGGCCAAATTCTAAAAGTTTTTTCATGCATATTTTCTAAAAGATAAAAATAATATTTTTATCATGTTTTAAAAAATAGATATTGTAACCAGTTTATAATTATCTATTAGGATTTAACCAAAATACAAAAAACCCATAATAATTATTTTGTTATTCAGAGCTAGGATTTAGCTATATCAAGAAATAAATAAGTCTGGTCCTTATAATGGTTAGGATTTAACCATATAAGGTAGAGACTTCCTCACGAATGAAGATCTACCTTGAACCTTAGACATAACCAATGAATAGAAACTTGACCTAAAAAAACAATCAAATAACAATGCAACTTACCTTGGGTAGGGTGTATTGGGGGTGATGCGTTTTTCCCTTGCACAACCAGTTTCTTACTCGGACTTTTGCAGACTATAGGTTTCCTAGTAACTATAATACTATGTGGCGACTCCTAAATCTTATAATCATAACTTTATGATTATACCTAAACCACCTTTTCAACACACACTTTCAAGAGGCAGACTTGCCGTCTCGCGCACCACGACACCAATTATGAATATCCTTAGCCGAAGCTAATCCCGATATTCTTTATTACTCATGGTTAATCAAATAACAAAATTTATATGATAATATATTATTAAAAATATACCTTATGAATTTAGCAAAATTAGATGAAGGTGAAAATCACCTACCTACTTCTCTCGTAGTGTGTCCTCACCAAGTTGAAGATCTGATTCCTGTTGTACCTCCTGATCTATAAAGAGACCATTGGTTAATATATTATTATAAACACCTAAAACATGAATGCATGAGATTAAGTATATACAGAAGAACCCATTAACTATAAAATAGTTATGTTTATAGTTAATGTTTATAATAATAAAAGAAGAGTTATCAAAGTTGATAAAAATATATTATATAGAAACTAACTTAGTTTGTTGTGAATGTGATGTTAAATCAAAGAGTTGTTATGAATGTGATGTTTATAGTTAATGTGTATAATAATAAAAAGAAGAGTTATTAAAGTTGATGAAAATGTATTATATAGAAACTAATAGAAAGAGTAATGATATTGTTTTTATTTATATTGTGTATGTCTTATCCTTTCTTATTCTTCTTTTGTTGTTTTATAAATTTTTTTATTTTCTCTTTCTAGGCACAAGAAAACTCAACATTTAGATATTAAGATAAAATTTTCTTTCCCTTCTCTTTATTTTTGTGTTTTATTTTATTTTATTTTATTTTTTATATATCTTTCTATTATTAATAATTGTATAAATGTTATTGAGTATTTTTTTAATTTTTCTATTATTAATAATTGTATAAATGTTAATAGAAATTTTTTAATTTTTTTTATTTTCCTATTATAAATAATTGTATGGATGTTGATGGAACCTTTTTATTTGTTTTTAATTTTTCTGTTATTGGAAATTTTTATTTTTAAAATGTTTTTATTATAAATAATTGTATGAATGTTGATGGAAACTTTTAAGTTTTTTTATTTTTCTTTTATTAAAAATTATATAAATGTTATTGGAAATTTTTAAAAAATTTTAAAAACTTTTTCAGTTATTTAATGATTGTATATAGATTGTTGGAATTTTTTTATTATTTTCTATTATTCAATGATTGTATATAGATTGCTGGATTTTTTTTAATTTTTTTAATTTTCTATTATTTAATGATTGTATAAATTTTATTGGAATTCTTTTAATTTTTTTGTTCTTTAATGATTTTATATATATTGTTGGATTTTTTTTATTTTTTTATTTTCTGTTATTAATATGGTTAGCTAATTTATTTTTTGGTGTTAATAAACAGTTCTTAATTTCATGAAAAAAATAAGAAAATAAACAAAATTAGTAGCCATCATAAATTAAAAAAATAAAAAAATAGTTAGGATAAATAAATAGTTTTTAACGTGAAATATTAATACATTCTTTAATGTATTTATATTTACCTCTTCTAATGCTGCTAAAGGACATGGTCATGGTGTTATAGATTTGTCCACAGGCTAAAAACAAATAGGCCCTTCAACAAGGCTACAATGTTGTCCTAAGGCAAGGGTGCGTAGCATGGCTTCAACTTAGGGTGACATTAATTGCAGAGCTCTGTGGCGTGAGATGGCATGGCATGGCATGGACTGAAAACTCCTTGTAGAGAAAATATTTTCCTTTTCTTTTATCTATTTTTTATTATTATTATTATTAACATGGATGTGCGGGTCAACTTGCATGTATCTCGATTAATTTTATAAATTCTAAAATTAACAATCATATAAGTCTTTAATAATCGTTAAAGAGCTCGAACTCGTGTCTTTTATCTGCTTCTAATTAGGGCCTTCATAGGTAACCTCCTTCAATATCTGGACTGAAAACTTTGCTTATACGCCACTCTAATGCCAAGTTATGGATCAAACTTTAGGATGAAGGACAGTGGTTATCAAACTCAACATAGTTAGGTTGTTTGTCTTTAATTTGATGGCCACTTATGTCCCCTTCAACACAAACAAATGTTTCCTTCTTGTCTTCTTTGTCAACCACCACTTGAATCCGCTTAATTTCAACTCCATTTCATCCTCTGAGCAGACCTCCAGTGTGTGTGCGTGTGTGTGTATTGAAACGTGCATAACTATGCTGAGTTAGTATAACTATGCACGTTTCAATATATATACTAACTCAGCATAGTTATGCTAACTCAGCATAGTTATGCACGTTTCAATATTTGGTTATCTTGGAGCAAATCTTGTTTCCTCTTAGGCTGCATTATATCCACCCCCTATCAAGAATTTATCCCACCACAGTCGGGAGGGAAAAAAACTATCTTTATTATTATTATTATTATTATAAGAAGAACACCTATAGGTGGTTAAGTCGTAGTAATGAATCGTGGATCAAAATCTGTACAGGTGAAAATCTGTACAGGTGACAATAATATATCTTTAATATTTATATAATATTAAATTAATAAATATAATATTTGATTTATGAATTTAGAGTAAAGATAAAGTTCATAGAATAAAAAAATTTATAAAAAAAATTATAAAATTGTTATAATTATAATATTTTTATTGCATCAAAACATTGTTTTTAAAATGTTCCTAGTCAATGTTTTTTTAAATACTTCATATCTATTAGAACCGTATAGAATGATGTATATTATATTCTTTTATTTATAAAATAAAACAGTTGTTCTCATAAGTTGAGGTATAAGGATACCTAAAACTAATAAATAGGTACTTATTATAAGACATGCACACTGAACTGATCCGCATGAAAATTTCATGTGGAAAGGTCACATATGTCTATGGAAAGGCTCATTTGACATGTACCTAGAATTTATATTTGATCCAACATATTAAAAACCTAATGTCTCACGCACATTAAGAACCATTAGTAAGAAATTAAACTGAGATGATTTAATTAAGTATAGATTGATTAAAATATATTTTAGAAATTAAGAACTAAAATATAATTAATATAGGGATTATATTTCTAAACCTAGAAAAATAAAGTAAAGACTTGATTGAGTTAATTTCTGAATTAATATATGGATACTATTCAAAGGAAAAATTGATGTTTTGTAAATTTATAAGATTTTTTATATTTTCTTATAAATAGTAAATTATGCCTCTTATTTTGAATTGTTGTTTGTTAGACAAAAAAAATCTAAAGTAAATCATAGAATAGAAAGTTAGCACTTTAGGCATAATAATCCCTCTATCCTAAATAGGAACTTAGAAGATTTCTCACTAATGGTTCATGTGAATTACCGTTAGAGTCTGGATTAGATGACTTATGGTTTGTAAAAACTTATCCTTTAAAAAATTATTTAAAATTAAAAAAATCAGATCTTCAAGTAATAAATTCTTAAATAACTTTAAATCAATCTAATAAAATTTAAAAACTCCTAAATAATTTTAAATAATGTCAGCGGATGGTGGACGACTAAGGGTTTTAACTCTCATTTATCTTCATTTTATGTCATCGTTTGAGATTCAAAAAGAAAAATAAATAAATCAGTGGCATATATTCTACCAAACATTGTGTGGATCAAAAGACTGTCTCTCTTCTTCACTGCTTCTTCTTCTTCCATTCCAGTTTGTGTTTCGTTAGCTCTCCGTTTAATCTGTTTTTATTCTCATATAAAGAGCAAGAGAAATAAAGAAGAAATAAAATATAAAATGAGTGGTCTTTGAAAAAAGAAATACAAGAAGAGTACGATAATAAGAAAACACAGGTTTATTAAGAAAGCTTCTTTAATGCATTTAATATTTAAAAAAAAATGGCAACAAGAGGTGGAGCAATGGGAGTTTCAAGCTTCCCATCATCACCTTCATGTTTCAGGAAGAATGGCAGCAGGGCCACCTCCTCTACTACACTCCATTTGGTATGTATGTGCCTATTTTGAAACAAATGCATGCAATCATTTGTGCCGATTCTATTTCATTTTTTGCTCCTTTTTTTTTAAAAAAAAAAAGAAAAGAAAAATCTGAAATTGAGCAATTAAACCTCGGAGAAGAAAGAAGTAAATTAGGCTTGGTTGTGGTGGGTTTTCATCCGTTTGGAAATTATTTATTTTCAAGTCACATGAAAGAGATAGAAAGGAAAATTCAACTCAACTGAGATATATAATTTTACTAAAATTTGTCTGCCTGAAGCTGTAGGTCGTCCCTTTGCCTGCAAAAAATGCAGAAAGAAAGATCAAGAGATCAAGAATGCAGTGAGGATACTTTAAAAACCACCATTTAGATATAGCTTCGGCTAATGAAATGGAGTGTCATATGAGTTAATCTCTTAATGCACAGACTGACATTTTGTATGATCCGTGTGACGAGCACAGCAGCAGATGGCCAGCAAGTCAGTAATACCGCGTAGAAGAATCACGTTCTCAGCTGTGCAAGAATCGTCTGCTTCCACTGGTAAGCTGCCACATTCTTGGTGCATAAGTACTAGGTCTAGTTGAGCTCAAGTGTCAATGTTAAAATTCAATGAAGAAAACTCTGACTATTTTGTTATGGTTCAATAGTTGCAGCTGATGCAAATGAGGTAAAGCCAGTTGAAAAGAAGGCACGGACAAAGCCCAAAAAAAGTCCTCCTAAGCCACTTTCTCAGTTGATGGAGGAGGATGTGATCCCTTCTTTGAAAGCAGCTCTTGAGGCTCAAGATCATATCACTGAACTCGACCTATCTTTCGAAGACAAAAGAGTCAGTATTCCACTTTGTTTCATTGCTGTATTTTAGCCTAAAATGTCATTGTAAGCTATCCAAAATTGCTCCGACCTTTTCCAGTTGGAAGGCTCCTTCCTAAAGAAGGGCACTCCTTATTCATTTTGGGCCTTCTTCCCTGACGGAGTCCTCACAGGTACTCTCATTTTATAGCAGCTTGAGAGTTCAAACTGTAGCCTATCAATCTTTCATTTTACATGAAACCCGGCGTCATTTTCTTGTTGCCGGCAGGTCCAAAAGGGTTTTCTCTATCATCCTACGGTTCAAGGGTCAGCACAGTTGAGCCTTTTCTGATCGATGAGAAGAAAATTACTGAAAAACACATCGTTTTTTGGGTGGAAAAGCGCTTGGCAGCTCAAGGAATCATTCCTGTGTGGCGAGGATAGCCCCTCACTACGTGTAAAGTTCATTCAATTCATTCGAGATGATGTATCTGTTGTTCCGAGCTTCGAAAATAAAAATAATAAAATAAAATTATTCGAGAGTTTTTATGTTTTGTTATACAAATTTAAGAGTTATTTAAATATTTATCATCTGAAGATTTATTTTTTTTTTAATAATTGTTTGAAGATTGGGTTATTGTAAATAAAAAATCATCTAATTATCTTGTGTCAAACGATAATCTACACGAACGACCAATCAGAAATCTTGTAGAATCCATATTTAAAAAGAGATAGTTATGTTTAGAGTTTCCTTCTAACATACAACCATACAAAAATAAGAGTATAGCTTACTATTTATAGGGAAATCTAAAAAAATCTATAAATTAGAAAAATATCAATTTGTCCCTTAAATAGTATCAATATATTAATTCAAAATAATTTTAGAAATTAACTCAATGAAGTCCTTACTTGATTTTTCTAGATTTAGAAATATAATCCTTGATTTTTCTAGATTTAGAAATATAATCCATATATCAATTATATTCTAGTATTTAATTTCTAAAATATATTTTAATCAAGTCATATTTAATTAAATCATCCCAATTTAATTTCTTACTAATAGTTTTTAATGTGTGTGACTTATTAGGTTCCTAACATGTTAGTACAAATACAAATTATAACTCTAATGAAATAGAATTAAATAAATTAAACAATTTAATTTATTATCAATTCAATAATTGATTAATTTAT
>Ga0325401_1005648_pt1 | contig 12015 bp, 5 predicted proteins | sample PopdelMetagenome_FD_205666 | JGI IMG/M metagenome (GOLD analysis project Ga0325401, IMG submission 205666) | Populus deltoides microbial communities from Bellville, Georgia, United States - Xylem-PdKOR-R2 | ecosystem: Host-associated > Plants > Phyllosphere > Stem > Wood/Secondary xylem | place...
TGCTCCAAACAATGACACTGAACAAAGGCATTTATGATATTGAGAAGTCGTGTCTAAGGAGAGCAATGTGAGTGGAGAAGGGAGATCTTTTGGTTAACATCTTTTGGTTCCATGTTGGACTCTCGACCCACCCAATGAAGAGGATTGTCAGAGTATTATAATGGGAAAGGCAAGTGTGAAAGACTTGGAGGAAAAAGAACACCCATTGAACCAGCATGGGTTCATGGCAAGAGAGATGTATGAAAGGCCCATGGCACAAATTGCTTCAACAGAGGTAGAGGGCCAGGGGAACCAGCAAGAACAACCAAAAGAAGCAGACCAAAACCTCCCTTCGTTCAAGCCATAAACTTTTAGCAAAGTTTAATGGCCATGAAGTCTTGCTAATTTCGTTGATGTTTGTCTGAGATTCAATTCAGAGGATTTGAACTAGTTGCTAAACTATACTGCGGGATTAAATTCTGAATTTAGTCACTGTTTTGTTCAACGATGCCTTTCTTCTTTCTTTATTTGTTGATATTCTATTAAACTAGAGTGTTTGCTTGATTCCAAAATGCATGTTTTTGCATTTTTGTACTTGTTATAAGCATAATATTAGATTAAACCCACTGGATAGCACTGTTGTTTTCAGACTTTCTTGACCGAATTGAATTTTAGTGCGCGCGCGCGCGTATCCGGCTTTTGTATTTAACTATTTAAGGGGGATTTTTTTAATAAAAAAATTCACTTTAAAGTTATGATGTTTTTAGTTTCCTCCAAGAAATAATAAATCCCCATTAAATTAATATAGCTATAGCTAGGCTGTCGTTCACGTTTCCTTTTCAAGAAAGTAATGGAGTTCATAACTGGATTTAATAACTTCATCAATTATAAGAGTTTTAATAATAATATATTATAATTTCTTCAACTAACACTACGTAATGATCAACTTCTCTGTAATTAATAACAGTTGTATGGAAATTATGCTGTTAATTTCTTTTCTTAATGGAAAATGTTCCATTAATTATAACTCACTGTAAACCAAGCTTTTCTAAGAGATCCTTTGGCGCTATAGAAAGAGGCTCTGCAAATAATATATAAAGAATAAAGAAATTATAATTTTTTTTTATTTGGATGGTTTAAGAGATATTTACACCATATGATTATTGTTTTTTTTTTTTTTTTGCTTGAGTGCAAATTGTGTAGGGTCCAAGCAAAAATGATTAGGTTTGATAAAAAAGAAAAAAACCTTAAAGGAAGTATTGGGTATACACCATAAGGCAAGGCCCATGCATGCATCACGGGTACCAGGCGTTGTGCCTTAGCTTAAGGGTGCCAAACGTTTTCTTGAGCTCAAAGGCACCATGTGTCTGGGATCAACCATGATGTTTGAGCCTATGGGCACCAAGCAAGCACCTAGTGTGGAGCGTTGAGCGAGGGGAGTTGGGTGTTGGTCAAGGGAAACCAGGTATGGGTCATCATGTGCGGGACACCAGTTGAGGGGAGCTAGGCAAGGAGCGCTGGGTACAGGGTACCAGGTGAGGGGAGTGAGGGGCCAGTCGAGGGGATCGAGTTGCGCACGAGGAGCCTGATCAAGGGGAGACAAACGCAGGGTGTTAGGCATGGGGTGTCTGTCAAATAAGCCGAGTTAGGGGAGTTAAGGGCCAGTTAAAGAGAACCAGGCACGGGGCACTAGGTGTTGTTTAAGGGGAGTCAAATACGAGGTTTGGGTTCAGTAAAAAATCCTAGGGGATCAAGAGTTGGGCAAAGCTTGGGCCTAAACTTGTTTCTAGGTCCTCTCTTATGCCCAAACTATCATAAAAATGGGCTAAGATCAACAAGTTGTTTGAAAAAAATACTAATAATCTCGATCCATCACTAACCCCTTCAAGTCCTTGGAATATAAAATATGTGAAGACTTAATTACTAACTTGGTTTCTTGAACAAGATTATAATTCTTTTTATCTAAACTATTTTGATGTAGTTTGAACTTATAAGGGTCAATACATAAGGAGAATTCTTTGGTTTCCCCAACATGAGGTAAAAAGGAATCTATAAAGGAACCACTATTTTAGAAAAAATTTAGAAGGCCAGGGAAACTATGAAGGAAACCATATTTAGAAAAAATTTTAGGAGGTGGAGAGGAACCATATCGGAGGAATTAATACTTAGAAAAATTTCTAAGATGCTAAGGGAAACCATATTAAAAGAACCCATTCTCTAAAAACTTTTTAGGAGATAGAGGAGAACCCATGAAAGAACCCATACTATGAAGGGTCATCCTCAATGATAGCGTGAGGCCTAGATGCTCCCTAGAGAGTCGTACTAATTCGAGATTACAATAGAGAGTAGGAGACTCGAGATCATCATTGGATATAGCATAAGGCCTGGAAGCTCCACTAGAGAGTCATGCCAATATAAGATCACATTAGGGAGTAAGAGACCCGTGGTTATCCCTGGGGATAACGTGTGACCCAGAAGCCCCACCAGAAAGTCGTGCCAATCTAAGATTGCATTTGAGAGTGGGAGACCTATGGTCATCCATGAAAATAACATGAGGCCTGAAAACCCCATTGCAAAGTCATACCAATACAAGATTGTACAGATGAGTGGGAGACCTATGGTCATCCTTAGAGATAGCATGAAGCCTAAAAACCTTATTAGAGAATCGTGCTAATTTGAGATTGCACTAGAGATAAGAAGATAATAAATTGATAATAAGGATACAATGTACTTTATTTCTAAAACAAATTTACTTTCTTATCCACTATAGCATATTTTGAGATAATCTGAGAGCCAAGCGTGAGGGAGATTCTTTCCTATCATGTATTGGAGATGGTAGGTGTTTACCTTGACTACCTAGATAACTTTTAATGGTTCATCCTATTTTGATTCAAATGAGTGGTAAACCTTTAGGATACACCAAATGCCCATAGGTAAGTCCCTCATAGTTTTTCCTTGAGCTTTGATTTCTCTTAGGAGAATAATTCCACTTAGAAGGTTCTTAAGATTGACTTTCCTTGTAAAAATAAAGAGGTACATGTTGTAGCATATTTACCTTTCCTACTCGTATATGATTTTTTATGACTTGCTTCACTTTGAGCAAGCTTCAGTCTAGTAAGATATAAATTTTTCTCCATAGATCATGCTCCTTTACTCTATATATCAAGGCCTTGAGACCACTAGCTTAAACAACTCTTTCACCTTGAGCATCTCCTTACTAAACCTCTTCAAATATGCTCGCGTGGGTAATGCCAAATAGCTCCATAGAGCTTCTCTTGGTAGGTATACTAGTGCTAAAATGTGTCATTAGCTAGGCAAAAAGGTCACTAAAGCTACCACTGAAATCTAGCTCTAAATTGTTATACTAGGCGTGCACAAACTCTTAGAAAGTTATGAGGAGTAACTTATACATCTCGTTGCTATCCTAGATGACATCCCCAAGCTACTTCGCATGTTTTGCAATGCTCTTTAGGATCATTAAGGCCATTTTAGTTGTCTATACTGATTTTTTTAGAAATATAGTCTTAAGGGATTCAAGTTTCAATACTTTTCTAGATAAGGAAAAACCTTGCACCCGATAGGGGTTGTGGACATTCTTTTGAATGCATTTAAATACCGACTATCTCTTGGTATTTTATCTGATGAGCTTTAGGGACCCCAAAAAGTCTACTGCAGAATGACGAGATAGGTAACTGATGGGCTTTAGGGACCCCAAGAGTCTAGTGTAGAATGACGAGATAGGTAACTGATGCCCCTTTTATGGTAGGCATGAAGCATGCTTGGAGACCCATTCTATGTGTGGGTATCGCATTGCTATAAACTACATCTGGAGGGATTTAGTGAACACGAAGGCAAAACACTCTCTTGAATGTCATTTTGCCCGGACTCCTTAGGGAAATGTAGTTGCCTACAAGCGCTGGAAGCAGTCAATAACGGTGGCACTGGGGCTCTAAGTGTTGCTGAATGTGCAAAAACTTATTGGGGGTAACAAGGGCTGATTTTGACTTTGACTTATCAGTACTGTCCGAGTGAGGAGTTGCACTTGATTCATGAGCTGTTGGAAGTCTTGTTGATTAAAGGTGCCTAGGATGGTGGGGATGTCCATCACACATCCTGCTCAAGTATATCTTTATTATTTGTCATGGATGGCTTAGAAATGTTAGAAACAAATTAAAAAAAAAGAATTAATAGCTTTTTGATCATTTCTCACAGAGAACACCAATTAATGATATTCTAAAATCCAAAATGCTTAGGAATAAGGCTTTTGTGGTTGGATAATGAGTTAATAACTTAGTTCTGTAATATGATCAATTTTGATTAGCCGAGATGAGTTGTTGCTTGATGTGTGAAGATAAGTATTTGCAAAAAGTTCTATTTAGTGGATTTAAAGACTCTTAGATGTTTAAATACATATCTTTGTAGAGAGTGCAATAATATTTTATAGAAAAAAGAGACTTCAGAAATAATATGTACAAAATGGAAAAATTATGAGCCTGATACCTAGGTGATTCAAAGGATATTTATAGTCCATCAATATTGTCTTTTTGCTTGAGTTGAGGGGTTAAAGAGTTATTTTTCCATGATAGCATTAATGAGAGATAAATATCTCTTACATAAACATTAATAAAATAAAAAAGTGGTAGGTCATGAAAGACCTAGAGATCCAAATTAAGTAGGGTGTAGGCAAAAATAATTGGGTTTGATAAAAAAAACCCATGCGAACAAGTGTTATGTCCAAGCCATAAAGCAAGGTCTAGGCATGCGTTTGCGATTGGGCTTAGGCATGGTGTTCAAGCCCGCTGACACTAGGCACGCGTGTGGCACGGGGCTCCAGGAGTCCGGTGAGAGGAGTCGGGAATTGGTCAAGAAGAGGAGGGCATGAAAAAAATAATTATATATCCTCATTCATCAATATATAAACATTAATGTATAACAAACACAAACACTACGGGTTTCATTCCCAACATTGCATGCTTTGAAAATTAAGTTCAAATGTAATGACAATTTCAAAATTAGCTTGGTTTTGAGACAACCTTATTAGTGATAATCATTCGAATACTGGAGGATAGGGTTAACCAATAAACAAGAAATCTTGAGATAAAGATTCCTTGGAGCCACAAAAGTACAAAGGACATTGAAAGAAAATAAGGCAGTAGCCTAGCTAGGTGATGCTTCAAGAAACGGAGTCCAATGAATTGGGAAGTTTGAATGACCTCTGCACACTTGGCAGTCCCTCAGTGTCGTTGTATTGGTCTCTAACTATTCCCTAAATGCTGTTTCCATTGCTAAGAACCTTGTTTCTCATGTTGGCCTTGCATTGTTGCACCTCATTCAAACTTCATCTATTTTAGTATAATGATGTTTGACTTATGGTTTTGCTTTTCATCAATCAAAATAATCTACAAAATACTACAAAACACAATAATATAATAATACGAGAGAAAGTGCAAGCATCATTCTTAGAGAGATAACGTGGGGTTTACCTAGTTTTGGAGATGTTGCTTTCTAGTCAAAGAAGTTGGAGACAGCTGCCCCAGCATGCTGACAAGCCCCACTTCTCTTCTTTTATTATTTGCTCCTCCACTTGTGAATGCAAGCCATGGTCTTGTTTCTATATATCTATGATCCACGGCTGAGAATCGTGCAAAATCACAGGTCAGAGATTCGTCCTCTGTTTGATAAGAGTATTATATGTAAGCTTTCTACCTTGCTTTCCTAAAATATCGTGAGACAGAGGAAGGTGTTTGTGGCAGGTCTCTGTCCAGTAAAATGGATGCATCAAGGGCCCGGTGAAGTTTGTTTAATTTGACTTTGTTACCAAATTGCACTTGTTCATGCCTTCGTACTTCCACTTTGCCATTTCCGTTCGTTGCTCCAAATTTAATTTAGGAAAAATTACTTGCGAGCGATTGCATTTTCCCTTCGTAGCTTTTGAGATCACAAGCGGTGTATAATATTTATAATACAATCTTCCATTGCGGGGGAGATTAGGCACTCGAGGTAAGAGTGCCCTCGTAAGGTTACTTAGCAGAGTTCGGGACAAAAATAACCGACTCAAAATCAGCAATAGTCAGGAATAAAACAGGTAGATCAACTCAATCTAAAACTAGTAAGAGACCGACCCGAAGAAAATAGAGAAAAGAATTAAAAAACCTAACAATAATAATGGAGTCATGGTTAACCAATTAAAGTTATATAGTTTAGTTTTTAGGTAAGTCGTTGATAACCTTTTAAATCACTTAATTACTTAACTTAAGTAATAGAGTGATTTAAAAGATTCTCGTAAATACTAAACATATTGGACTACAACCTTACCTAATACCTAAGTTTAAATTCCTTTCTAAAAATCCAATAACAAAGAAAAGATAAAAAAATAATTTTTGTTTTTTAATAATTTGGAGAATTAAAGCTAAACTTCCTTTTGTTCTTCCCGAAAAGAACTTTCACTTTTTAAATCTATTTTTAAAAAACTAAAAAAAAATTTAGAAAGTAAAAAAAAATGGTTTTCTAACTCTAACAATTTTAAAAGAAAAAAGAGAACTATTTCTACTTTTATCGAAAGAAAAAAAACTGGTTTATCAAAAGTATTCTATTTCTAAAAAAAATAATAAATAAATTTTCAAAATAAAAAAAAAATTCAATTCTATTATTTGGATTTAGAGAAGTATATAAATTAAATGAAACTAAAAACAAAAAAAATTCACCAATCAATATTCGTTTGGATTTAAAGAAGTATATAAATTAAATGAAACTAAAAACAACAAAGATTCACCAATCAATAATCAGACTATTTATAAAATTTTCACTTCAATTTGATCTATGGATTGGATAAATTATTTATTGACAGAAAAAAATATAAAAGATCTGAATGCCAAAACAAAGACAATAATACATAAAAAATGGTATATTTCTTCCTTTACAAAAGAAAAAAAAATTATATCTATATCTAAAAATTTAAAACGAAAAATTGAATTGATTCATTTCTAGATCAAATTGATACATGAATGAATTTCATATATTAGAATGGAATATGGGATATAAAACAATGTATATGACGTCTCCTTGTTTTCATATATTTTATACACTAGATTATATATGCTATGGGATATATATGACAAATAGACATTTACCGAATCTTTAATCATGGATATATATGTATCCTTACAATACTAAACCGACTAGCATTATTGGTATCAAACCAATAGCGATTTATACAAGCTAAATCTTTAATTTTCATTTTTAAAAATCATATGATTGCCTTTTGCTTTTTTTATTTTTTATTTATTGTATAATTAGTTAACTTGAATATGGAAAAATTAATCAATAAAAAGAATGAAAAAAAATTATAGAATTGTCATTATAATTGAACTAATGAATTAATGATTACAAAGTCCTTACCATTTAAAATTCTAACTTTACCATCAAATTAGAAAAAAATTAATAGAACCTTAACAAAAACCATTCACCGCCATTCCCACATCACTGCTTCCTCTCCTTGACATGTAATCTTGTTGAAGTTCATCTAGAAAAAACTCTAGTCGGTTATCCAAATTCCTAATCTGACACGCAAAGTTATTACAAACCCTAGTTAGCAGCAATAGATCAAAACCAAGATAACAACAACAAGAAAAATGATAACAACTAAAACAATTATAGTAGAGGAAGAAGTGCAACAATTAGTTGGTTAGGATTCTGTTAGGTAGTTAGACGGGAGGGAAACTCTTGTATATAGATGAAATGTAAAGAAATGTACAAGGCAGGTAATACGAAATTGATTCTATGTAGAATTGCAATTCTCTCTCAATCTCAATCTCCTCCTCCTCCTCCTCCTCCTCCTCCTCCTCCTCCTCCTCCCTCCTTTTCTTTTCCCTTATTTATATAGTTTATATTGTATTCGTAAGGGAGACCTTAACAATTGAAATAAGAAAGAGGTTTAATGCAAATTAGCAAGCATTACCAAATGATCCATTAGAGGTACCAATTATGTCTATTATAAGGTCTAAAAATAAGAGGATCCAAGAGGAATTGATTGGGCTAATTTGGGATATTTGGGTTAACAAGTTACAAATCTGTCAAACTATACCTTTATGTATTTTTTGGGCCATATCTGGAGTTATAGGTTGAAGTTTGATGCGATTCTAGTTAGGTTAGAAACTAGACATCTTAAGATTTCTATCCATATATGGTAGGCCTAGTAAATAATTTAGACAAGAGAGAATGACGTGTTTGAAGTCACGATAAAAGCTATTGTACAAGTTTTGTTATTTGTTTCCTTATGATTTTTGGACTTTTTATTTAGCAAGGATTTCTTTTATACAAGGAAAGCATATGTGGCAACAATTGAGATTATTTTAGCAAGGGTTTCCATGTCAACAACTTGTGTTTCCTTTTATTTTATGGATTTCTTCATTAGCAATGTTTTCTTATAACTCAAGGACATTAGAGGCGGTTTTTGAACTTTTTTTTTCTATTATATATTTTTACGCTAACATGCATAATTTTTTATTCGATCGTTGGAATTAGGTTGAAATTTTACCAGAAGATTCTAAAGACCTTATTTTATATACAGTTAAAATTTTATAATGACCGAAAATCAAGATGGCCTTGCAATAAAATCTAGAAGCTACAACGTGAGATTTGTATTAGTTTCCTAGGTGATTTAAGATTTTTTCCCCTATTTAATTTATAAATCTTTTATTATTTTTTCAACTCTATTTAAGACCTTTTTACCTATTATAAATATGTTTATTTATCTTGTATTTAGGTTTTTATATACAAACTTTGATTTTGGAATAATCTATTGTATGTGTGAGAGGAGATTCTCTTAACTTGGTTCTTTGTTGAACTACTCTGGCTTATCAAAGAATTAACCAAATTTTATGGCATCTTCTATACTACTTGTTCGTGTCTCTTCATAGACATTGGGTGGAGGTTTAATTTCTATAATCTTGGTGTCTCGGTTCAGATTATCATTGTGTCAAGCTCAATCACAAGCTTGAATTTAGCTTTCTTGAAAAATGTTGATTTAACTGTGAGGTTTTGGATCTTAATATCCATGAGGTTTATATCAATTGATATTAGAGTAATGTTCTAAAATTATGTTATATCCCTTTATCTTTTAGTTTTTATGTTATTTAATCATTGCCGACATATATAACCTAGTTACGACAAAAGTAAACAAAATGAAGATTATTTATGATTTGGTTGTTTACAACTAAAAGAAGAAGAAGGATCAAATAAATATCATAAGGGGAAAAACAAGATTTAGGCCGCAAATTAGGGCTTTTCATCAAATCTTGAATTTGGTAACTCAAATATGAAATTTCTTTATTCTTGGGACTTCTTAGTGCCATATGTTGATTTTGAGATTATTTAGACATACTTTGTTGGGATATTTTTGAAAATTACAAAAAGAAATTCATAACAAGTATCTTTTTATAAAAAAAAAAACTATTTTATTGTTGATTTCGGGTTTGCTACATAGAAAATGGTCTAAAAATAATGTCTTTGCTTAGTTTGGGATATTTGAGTCTTACTCCATTAATTTTTTTAATTCTCATAAATTTTTATCATTCATATTTTACATGAATTCTTTTTTTTCGTGATTTTGTATTGATAGTTTTTTTTATTGCTTCTTGAGTCTATATATTATTTTGGATTGCGCCACTAAATCATCAATTTATTTTTTATTTGTTGTGAATTGGTTCCTTAAAGAACTAAATTTTTTGATATTGAGTGGTAAAAGACTAAAGGTGAGCTTATTATAGTCAAAAGCTGAAAATTTAAGTGAAATACGAGGAGAGTGATATCTATGGAGTGTAAACATGTGAGGAAGTGTGTGAGGGTATACTTCTTTTTACTACTAACATAATTTTAAGATCTTGACAATATAAACCAAAAGTGCATAATCACCGCTAAAAAATAAGAATAATCTGGAATAGGGTTATTTAACTATACAACAATAATTAAAGATGATGAACATGAGGTTTATAGAGGTTATGAATGGATGGATGGATTGAGAACCAAAGTATCTAGCCTTTATGATGGGCTAGTTTGTAGGGTCCCGAGTGTAGAAGGCTTGCAAGACGAGCTATTTCACCTGTAAAGGAGTTTATAGCTAAAAAATATAGATGAAGAGGCTGAGGATTTTGATTATAAACATAGGAACCAGAAACATGAGGGAGTTCAGCCACATGATTATTTCAACCATAGGAGATAAAATAGAAATGATGGTTTTTGTGATGGTTTGGACAAAAACTTAGGGAGTATTAAGATGAAGATTCCAACTTTTTAGGTTAGAAATGATCCTAAAGTATATTTGGAATAAGAGAAGAAAATAGAGTTGATTTTTGACTGTCGCCGTTACTCTAAGAAAATAAAAGTAAAACTTGTTGTTATTAACTTTACTGACTATGATATTATTTGGTGGGATCAAATTGTATTAAGTTAAAGAAGGAATGGAGAGAGACTCATAAAGAATTGGGATAAGATGAAAGCAATCATGAAAAAGATATTTGTTCCTGTATATTATTATAGAGAATAATTTTAGAGATTACAGAGTTTCACTTAAGGGTTAAAGAGAGTGGAGGGTTACAATAAGGAGATAAAGAGTGCCATGATTAGAGCTAATGTTGTAGAGAATAAAGAGACTATACTGACAAGATTTTTGAATGGTTAGAATAGTGAGATAACTAGTATGGTTGAATTACAATATTATATTAAGATAGAGGATTTGGTTTATATGACTACCAAGATAGAAAAGCAGTTAAAGAGGTAATTCATGTTATTTTTCATCTTGGAAGCCAAATTATAGGAGAAAGGGGGTTACCCTATCAAAGCCGAATACAATGGGAAGCAAACTTGAACCACCTAAAGCCATAAAGAATGATTTAACCACTATTTGTCCAAGGTAAAACTAAAACTCTAATTAATCATAACTGTAATATTAAGTATTTTAGGTGTTTGGGTAATGAACATATAACTTTATTATGTCCAAACAAAAGGGTTATGGTTATGAGAGAACAAAAGGAGATTGAATTTGAAAAAGAAAAATCAGAGGAGGATGAGATGCCACCACTTAAGGATTGTAGTGATGTGAAAAATCTAGTTGATGGAGAGATTTTGATGATTAGAACATCACTTAATTTTTTGATTAAGCATGATGATGTGGAATAAAAAAGGGAGAACATCTTTCATATTAGATGCCATATTCCCATATAAGTAATAAGACATGTGGTATGATTATTAATAGTGGGAGTTGTGCTAATATTACTAGTGTTATATTTGTCAGAAAATTGAATATAAACACAATTAAGAATGAAAGACCTTATACACGACAATGGTTGAATGAATATGGTAAAGTAAGAGTTACTAAACAAATTTTAATTTTGTTTGTGGTTGGAGAGTATAAGGATAAGGTTTTGCGAGATGTGGTTCCTATATATACTACTCCTTTATTATTGAGGCGTTCTTGGCAATTTGATAGGAAGGACAAGCATAATGAGTTTAAGAACATATATTCACTTAAAAAAAAGATGGAAATACTTTCATGCTTGTATTATTATCACCGAGACATGTTTATAAAGATTAATTAAAGCTGGAAAAAGAAAGTGAAGTTGAATAACTATGTGAGGATGTGAGGAAGGGTGAAAATAATAAAGCCTTGAGAGAACAAATTCAACCATGGTAGAGAAAAATAGGGTTTTGACTAATAGATAAGAAAAAAAAAAGGAGATAAGAAAGAAAGGGTGGAAAAAGAAGAGAGTGTGGAAAAAAAAAAGTTAGTTTTATGCTAAAAAGAATGAGATTAAGAATGTTTGTTTTTCTGACATGCCTATGATTTTTCTTGTTTATAAAGAGATATATTTTAACATTAATGAACTTAATTCTTGTATTCCTAGTGTTTGTGTTTTTTTCTTTCAAGATTATGAAGACATATTGCCCAAAAATGGTATTCCTATTGTTGATTCAAACACAAGTTCTTTTGAGGACATGGGGGATTATGCTAATCAACGAGCATCACTAAAGGATCCATTA
>Ga0325401_1005650_pt1 | contig 12013 bp, 7 predicted proteins | sample PopdelMetagenome_FD_205666 | JGI IMG/M metagenome (GOLD analysis project Ga0325401, IMG submission 205666) | Populus deltoides microbial communities from Bellville, Georgia, United States - Xylem-PdKOR-R2 | ecosystem: Host-associated > Plants > Phyllosphere > Stem > Wood/Secondary xylem | place...
TAAATAATATCAGTCCATAAAACCCCAAATAAAAATAGCTTTAAGATTATATAAACAATATTAAACTCAAAGGTAAAAACTTTTGTCTTCGTCGTTTTTATCTTATTCTAAGTTATTATGTCCTCTTTGATCATCTTCTTTAAGTTATGTAAACACATACGCATACGATACAAAACTCTAAAGCTTTTTTTTATTTTTATTTTTTTATAGTATAGAAGAATATAATTTTATAGTATTTTTTTATTTCTTAAAATATTATAACCAATTTTGAATTTTCTCTAATTATATCTTCATGTAACTGGGAGGTGATTTGAAAGTGGAAAATATAATTTTGTGAATTTAGACGAAATTAATTTTTTTTTATTAAGGAAAATTATGAAAATCTTGATATTATACAAAGACGTAATTGATATCCAAGAACTCCCTAATTATTTAAGAGCTGAATGATTTATTTACGAAATTAATTAATATCGTTATCTTAAAAATTAAAAAAAAACCCAATAAATTACTATAGATTAAAAAAAAAGGACAAAAATATAACGATGTCAGCCTCATAGAATTTCCAACCAGGCTTCATTTTTAATTCTAATGACATATAATAAGAGGTGCATGTTAATAATATATAGGGTATATGGTACAAAGGGAAATGACTTGCTGACTGGTTACATATATAGCGATTACTAATAAACTAAGTAGCTGCTGGAAGGGGACGGTCCAGTAGAAACATGAATTTTCAAGGGCATTTGGGCCCTCCTCTCTTGGTCTTCCAGTTGTTGTAGCAAGGGCAAGACTGTTTGTTCCCATACGTGCCGGGAGGCACACACAAGCACTTTGCGCAGCACTTTTGGCAGAAGAACAAGCATGGCTTCTTGTATGCTGTGGCTGAGCACCTGGTGGTGCACCTTGGTGCACATTCTGTCCACAACAATTCGTGAATCAGCGGCAGTTTTGCCAGCTACCTAGCTCGCTTGGGTTAAACTCAAGAAAATTGGAAAGCAACAAAGAGAAAAGGCAACTCACCCTGAGGACGAAGACTGCCTTGAGTGGCCCCATACTGCAATACCCAAAAAGGTGTTAGCTTTGAAATAATACAATATCATGCGCTTCATGGATTGAAGAAGGGCACTTTGTAAGTGATACATGTAGTCTCACCATTGCATGGTTGCCCTGTCGTTGTGGCTGTGAAGCTGAGATTGGTGTTTTAAGAGCCTGGACAATCCAGTTCAATATGATCATTAGCATGAACGCAAATTGAAGCAAGAATTTCTTGAAAGACAAAAGAGACAGCGTTGTGGATCCTTACCTGGTTTTGTCCTAGCAGAACAAGCACCAGCAGAGAGCATAAAAAAATGGCAATGCTTGATTTGCCCATTTTCTTGGTGGGGAGGAATGAACAGTATAACAAGTGAGTTGGGATGGGATGGGATGTTGGTGTCGAGCTATGGTGGAAAGCAATGGCATTTATAGGCAATTGCCTGCCGGGCCTGTCGGCTGGCTGAATTTATTGCTCAGTGGATTTATAAACTCGTTCAGGATTTTTTTGTGTGGGAACAAGATATAGTTTCTTAGCATTGCTATGGTTTTCTTTCCTTTATTAGCAAATGACACATGTATCCTTCATAAAAAAGAAACACAGCCCTTCTCGTTCACTGAGGGATACGTTGGATTGTGGTTGGGCTTCTATTTTTCTCTGACCTTTTATCTTGCGGCCACCGTGAAGCTTATCCTCATCACTTGCCGCCCTTGCAATTTACACAGCAGTCACACAGACCTTCATTGGAAAGAAATTTAATCTTACTATCCGAGAATTTCATCCAAGAATATGCCAAAAAATAAAAATAAAATCAATGTACAACCAACCGAACTTCGGAAAAAAGAAGAAAAAAAAAATTGCGGGCAGAGGTAGACAGATGGGCCAGTCACAGTTGCCACTGTGGGGTCATAGGTATCCGTATTCCATGTGCATTTGCAAGCAACTAGGTCACCACAGGCCCGGTAAGCATGTGCCCATAACATGCCCCCTGTTCTTCTTTGGGGCCCGCCATGAGAAAGTTATATGAACCACAAAATGCTGCACTCGATCGCAGAACTCATCGTCATCCTTTCTCTTCTCTTCTGCTACTGTTGTTTTAGGGCTCTTTATTCATCATCATCATCATCATCCAGAACTGCATTAAAAGGCTTAGTACGGAGGTAGCTCTCACGCCCTCGTTAAATGCCATGTTGCTGGCTCCACCACGTTAAAGAATTACTTCTTTTACGTAGAGCTATAGACACAGAATATATAATTGAAACTCCTGCCGACGAACTGTAGAGTTTACCCTGCGCTTCATTTGGTTTCAATAAAACCTTTACCGACAAATTTATTCAGTTTTAACAGTCGGTTGCAGAAATCTTAAGGATAGATTAGATGACTAAGGGCGTTTGTCTTTCTTTCTTATTTTTTTTGAGTTATAATATTGAAATTAACATTTAATTAAATGATTTCGAACACCTTTAGATTCTTAAGATTGTCTGGAGAGAATATATACTTAGTTTTGGTTTTAGTTGATGCTTGTCAGTTACCCGCACTCCGCTGCGGGGTAAATAATGACATCATATAAACAGATCGAAGTAAAAGAGGGAGAAAAAAAAAGATAGTTGTAAATGATCATTTTCAAGCGAAGAAAGACTCAATCAAGAACATCAATTTATATAACACATGAATACATTTTGGTCACACAGACGACAAATATAGCAGACCATACTCTGAATGATATAGGAACTTTGATTTCTGTTTCCAAAGCTCGGAAGAAGAGTTAGCACAAGTTGAAGTGTTCGTTGTCTGATCTCTGACAATGAGTATCTAATGCAGTTATATATATATATATATATATATATATATAGGAGAAAAGATTTGTCAAACAGGTGGATAGGTATATCATGCAATTCTAGCTTCAACACCGACACATTCATCTGAGGTTTCATTACGTCCAATCACAAGATCTAAAACAAAGGACAAAGATTCAAAGAAGTAATTAATGAATTTCTTCAATATACATAAGTGAACTTAATTAAAAGAAGATATCAAAGATAAAAAACAAACCTTCATTATTTTGATTTATATTTAAAAAAAAACTTGTAGGGGAGCATCCGAATATTATAAAAGATTAGAATAAAAAAATTTTAATATGCTAGTTTTAATTTTTTTAATGCTGTTTTGTTTATAATTAAAGCTACAAAATAAATTTTGAAACGATTCTAGTTATATTAAAAAATAAATATACATATCTTTCCTTTCCAGTGATATGTGGTAGGCTTTCTAACTCTTCAAGACAAGTTAGAACCATTTATTTGAAATTGAGTTTTAATTTTAATTCGAATTTGATCTTGTTTTAATTAGTTGGGTTATTATATATTTATATATTTTTTTAGTTTATTTTAAGGCCTGTATCATTATTTAGGGATTTATTTGAGTTATGTTTTGTTTTATTATTTTAATAATTTTGGGCTTTTAATGGATTCAGATCTATTTATCAAGTTTTAGTATGTTAAGTCAAATTAGAGTTAGCTTTTTTATTATATAAATCAATTATTAAACTTATTTTTCATTTTATGAAATTTTCTCTAAAGTTGCCGTATATTATGTGTTTAATTTGTTTATCTTTGTATAGTTGAGTGATTTTTATACTAATTTCTTGATTGAACTTGCAAGCTTTTTGAATGGTTAATCAACTTAATTGTGATTTATATTTCTTATTTATACTTTGTTATAAGCATGGAATGAAAATGATTAATTACATATAATTTTTACTTTTTAATATTAAGGTTTTTATTAAGTAAACTTATAAATTTTTATCGAAATATCATATTAGCAATATAAGAAATAATTTGGCATCAGTATATTTTTATTCAAACAAGCACCGACACAATGAATCTCAACTCCCAAGAATCGCATTAACATAATTAACCCACATGTTCTCTTGGATAAATTGATGCACGAGATCCTAGTCTTTTAGGGGAAGCACTATATAATATCCATAATTAACGACAGTGCATAAAAGTATTGTTGTTTCGAAACTTTGAAATTGAATTCAATTCTAAATGTTAAATCATTCATCTGTTTGGAAATTCTGTGAGGATATTGATTTCAATTCTAAATTTGGCTTACTGAACTCTGAGAATGAGGACTTCGTGAAGAAATTAAATGGTGGAGACAACTCAAGATAATTTTCAGGTGAGCATACCTGGCCTGAATAGGCTGTTATTATACCAGTTCATTTTGTGGTGCTCCTGGTAACCTGATCATATCTAAATGCTTATATGTTCTTTAGGGTTTGTGCAAGTTCGTTGGCATGCATTTACTAATTGTTCCATTAATGTCCATCATGTGCAGTTCTTTCTTCGAATAAGAGTTTCAGTTGCCTGATACTATCACAAAATATTATGAAGAGGGAACTTTTTTTTTTTCCTGGTGTCACTGCATATCAGCACTAGTTTGCAGAATGTCTCTGTGCTCTGTTGTAATTTTACTTATTTCCCTACCCTATTTTGTATATACTCATCCAGTCTTTGGTTAAGGGCACTCAATATCACATGTGATACTTCCCTCTCTCTCCCAATTGCTAACACCACATCTACATGCAGCAAGTTCCTGAAGAGATTGAGAGTGTCATGGTTGGTATAGAAGCATATTTGAGCATCAAAAGGCATAATTCTGACACCGGTTTGTCTTTTTTTGAAGATGATGATGAATCTGGGAGTGATTTTGTCGAGAACGTATTGTTTCTCTGTTATTATTATTCTCTTATGTTGTTATCACATATTTGCAAAAGTAAAAACAGGTGCATCTTAACCATTTAGAAATAACAAATGCATTTATCGAAAAAATTGGCTCCTTTCTAAAGATATTTTTTTTATTGAAAGCCGGAATCGATCTTTATGTTCTTCTATGTATTTAATGCAATATTCTTTCTAATTCTTTGAATTGTGCTTGTTTCTTTCCTATCTCAACACAGATTGTTTATGTTTTCTTCAGGATTTCTTGGAAGATTTATGGGGTCGGATTCAAGTACTATCTGGCAATGGATGGAAAGTTGACAGTGGTAAGCTATCAGTATTCTTTTGGTTTATTTCGTGTCTCAAACTTTTCTTGCATTTGTCATTTTTGATATCAGGAACTATATTTTCTATTTATTGTGTTAATACTATTATTGTCCTCAGATAACTGTTCTTCAGATCATGATGGTGGTGAATATTTAACTGTATAAATGATGAGATAGGAAGGAAAATATGGCTTCCCTGGAAGAAAAAATTACAAATAGATCTTTCTAGTCTAATAAAATCATATCAGTGTTTGCCTTCAGCTAGAAAATAATGAACCCTTTTCATACATCTTGTTCTTTTTTACTGGAACCAGGGGAGGGTGGTTGAGGTTAAATTCTACTCATTTTCTATGCCATTGAGAATATATGAAAAAAGGGTGCTTAATAACTCCTGAGAGAATTTCAGTTAAGATCAATGCAGTTTGGTTTTTAACCTATTGCTATGAAATTTGCTTATTTATGAGAATTTTTATTCATAACAAATTTCATTGCAGACAGAAAATTTTATTCAAAATGGATGACTGTCAGGTTCATGTTAATGAATTGGAGTAATTCCTAACTGATGGCCTTCATTGAAAGCTTGATAACATTGAAAGACTATTCCATTTATGATGATTTTCTTCTTAATGTATTGTGAAAATTTGTGATTATATTTTGTGGTTATTTTCTTTCATGGTTATAACTCCTGCCACATTACACTTTCCAGTACCCAGACCTCTTCTCTTGTTTGAACTTTGAAGCTCAGCTGGTTGCTGGGAAGACTTGTTAGTTTGGTCCCATTAACACTCCAGAGCAACCCGAGCCGCTTTCAGAAGTTTCCGGGGTACTTTATGGTAAACAGAAGCACAAGCACGATGCAGAGTTAAAGTATCCTCTAAGGATACGCAGGCTTAATATATTTCCTGCCAGTAAACCTGAGGTACCATATGATTCATATTGTGGATGCTTGTATTTGATAGATCAACATTTTCATTCTTTGATCTCTATATATCCTGTACGGTTTTGCTTTGGTTCTGGAGTTGGTAATCAATTCACCCCACTCCCCCTCTCAACCAACAGAAACACTCTCTTCTGGGATGCATATACAACTGTTATGATTTTTTTAAGCATTATAAAGATGACCTTCAGACGGGAATTGAATGTTTCCCTTTAGCATCTGACCCTGCTTTACATCAGTACCTTACTTTGCACCTGACCTTTTCCGTCAAATCTGTCTTTGGACATGGGAGAGAAAAGAGGAAGGAAACTGTATGAGTTTCTTTTTTAACCTGCCTGTATTTCATGTGAGTTATGCAAGCAGAGGCTTTCCCTTTATCACATAACAAATGACAGTGGGACTGCAAGTATTGAAACCAGAATAATGTAGTCTATTTTGTGCTACATATAGTTTTGCTTGTTGTAAAAAAAATTTAATGCATTTCACTTTCATTTCCCTGTTTATTTGGATAACAGGATATGCAACCAATTCGATCGCTTCATTGTAGAAGAGCACTTGCTGGATGTGCTTTTGTTCCTCAATGGATGGTTTATTGAATGGATATTGAGCAACAAAGAAAATGAAGATTATGTGAATCTGTTTATTTATTTTCTTTCTTAAATTAATGTCAAATTCATCTCTTATTTCTCTTCCCTAGTTACCTTATTTATTTGATGTAGAATTCAAAATTGAATAATGGTGTATAATTCACTAATATGATCATCCTTTCTTCCTCTCATTTGGTATCATGTTGGGTAATGATGTAGAATTTTAAATTGGATAAAAATATTAAGAGTCAATTCAATTTATATTCTAATAATCTCTTATTTATTTTATTTAAAATTAAAAATTAGAATTTACTCTTTACATTTTTCCATTACTTTTCAAATTCTCTTCCCTTATTGAATGGACATTGAACAACAAAGAAAAAAAAAAGAATATTATGTTAATCTGTTTTTTTTTTCCGTAGAGATTTATCAAAAATATTTTAGGAAAGGAATATTATCTAATAGTTTAAATTATTTTTTGTATTGATGTGTATTTTTTTTTTATTATGTCCTAATTAGATTATTTGTTTAGTCATGAATAGGTTTGTCATTAAAAAAAGAGTTAGGGGAGCCACTTCATCAAAAACAAGTTATATGAAACTTAATTTAGATGATCTTTCTTCATATTTGAGGTTAAGAAAATTTTTGAATATCATCCTCATGATAAAGACAAAGCTTGAAGAGCCTACTTGCAAAAAATCTCTGTCAACCTTAAGACTATAAATTTTCCTTAAAGAAAAATTAAGAATATATATTTGACTATTTGTCCCAATCTGGTTGAAGGATTATGATTATTGGTTAGAGTATAGTAAGGATGATGATTTGATATTTTGTTATCTTTAGAGGCCAAATATGAGAAATCAAACGAGTAGAGATTATTTTGTGGGCATGAGATTTAAGAATTTAAAGGGTAAAAAAAGATTTAAGATTCATATTAGAGGTTCTAATAGTGTTAATAACCAAGATAAGAGGAAATGCCAAGATTTGATTAATCAAAGGCAATACATTAAAGTTGCTTATGCTGGAATTTCAAATCAAGCTCGAAAAGATTATCGAATGCGATTGAATATAATTGTTGATTGTATTTATTTTCTTTTGTGTCAAGGACTAGCTTTTCGTGATTGTGCTCAATTTAAGGATTCAAAGAATCAAGGAAACTTTCTTGAGCTTCTATGATTTCCTGTCAATCATAATCAAGGAATCAAAGATGTTGTTTTAGAAAAATCTCATGGTAATCTAAAAATTATAGCTCATGGCATTCAAAAAGATGTAATAGAAACCACCAATATCATCTTGAATGATTTTGGTCGTGAGTTCTTCATTATTTTAACTGATGAGTTTAGTGATGTATTAGTTAAAAAAAATGATTGTTATTCTATGCTATGTAGATGTGAAGGGATGTGTTATTAAATGCTTTCTTGATATTGTGTATGTTAAGAACACAATTGCTCTATCACTTAAGGAGGCAATTAAGACATTGTTTGCCATACATGGGCTTAATGTATCATATCTATGTGGAAAAGGAAGGTTATCATGGAGCTAGTAACATACAAGGTGAATTTAATGGCTTGAAAGCTTTGATAATGAAGGAGGATCCATTTGCATATTATATTCATTGTTTTGCCTATCAATTGCAACTAACACTTAATGTTGTGACAAAAAACCATGCTTATATTGCTTTGTTATTCAATGTGATTTCTAGTATGACAAATGTTGTGGGAGTCTCATTCAAGAAAAAGATTTTCTTTGCGAGAAGCAACATGACAAGATAGTTGAAGCATTTAATAATGGTGACATTTCAAATAGTCGAGGTTTACATCAAGAAACTACGCTTCGAAGAGCCGTGATACACGTTGGGACTCACATCATAGATTTTTGGTAAATCTAATTGTATTGTTTGCCTCCGTTATTGATGTGTTTAAGGTCATTGTTGAAGGTGTAAATTTAGAGTAAAGGGGCAAAGCTTGTGCATTTTGACTTGATATAATTTTATGATTTTTTTTTAATTTGCATTTGATAAAAAATATACCAAGAATTACATATGAATTATCTCAAACATTATAAAGAAAAGATTAAGATATTATAAATGTGATGAATTTGATTAAAGTTTCGAAACAACTTCAAATAACTAGGGATAGGGATGAAGGACTAGAATCTTTAGTTGATGAGATTGTTTTCTTTTGTGAAAAGACATAGCATTGATATTCTAAAAATGAAAGATATATTTGTTATTCATGGTTGATTAAGGCGTGATACTAAACAATTAATAAACTTGCTTATCATTATTAAGCTGAGTTATTCTATATCATAATTGATATGCAACTTTAAGAGTTTAATAATTATTTTATCGAGGTAAACACGGAGTTTATTGCATGAATTCAAATGAGTCATTTCATGCTTTTAATGAGCAAAAATTGATTCGAATTGCAAAATTTTATCGTTCTGAAATTGTATCCGATATCCGTACCTCGTCTTGTCGTCCATGTTGCTTGTTTCCTTCCATTGTGTTTTTGGCACAGCTCTCCCTCAGGTTGCAATGAACCTATTGTACGGCGAATGCCATCTATCAATTCTTGGTTGCTCCAAGGCCTTTCGCACTCTAATGCTTATGATAATCGACCTCCGCCGGTAACAAACATCTCGCTTCTCGTTTTGGTCAGTTATCCATTCTACTGCATGTATTTACCCTGTTGAAACTTGAAACTGTAGTGAAATGCTCACTTTCAGCTGATGCCGTCTTGTCTGCCTTTTCGTCGTTTAACTGCTTGTAATTTATTGCTGTCAGCCTGGTTTCGTGATTGAGGCCAGTTTCTGTGTTCGTTTCACATGTCTCCTCGTTATATATTCATTATGGGTCATTTTATCATGAGTTGCCGTGACGACAAATTCTTGGAACCTACCTAACTAACGCGTCCTCTGTCATGTTGTCAAGGGTGAAGTGTCAGGTCTGTGGTAGCATCAGAAAGCATGAGGAGCCTTTTTATCCATATTATTTTTTTTAGTGCATTACAACTGAATGAAAGCATGAAAGGTTTTCAAATAATGTGAAAGAATCAATCACGATTTTACGTTTTCTTGTCTTGAGATGTACAGTATCAGGTCGCATAGTTGCAAGGGAAAAAAAATTGGCTTCTCAGCCTTGCTTTCGTTCTTGCTGAATGGTGGCCAATAATGATTATATTCTATTACACTTAGACAGTGCTAAATCACCTAACGTTTGATCGAATTCGGGTCGAAAATGTCGTTGTGCGTTTGATTCAAAGAAAGCACTCGAGAGTCGAGACCAAATGTGAAGGCGGTGCCTCGGCAAAACATTGTGGGCTAGGGAAAGGGAAAGGAAGGTGAGGAAGAAAGATGCACATGATGGTAGTATTTTTTATGCTGGATAATGATAGATTATATATGATAATTTTTTTCAGAAGTTGTTTGGTCCACCAATTTTTGTCATGTTCAAGGTTGATATAATATAGAAATTTTTTCCCACTATAAAAGAGAGGGCAAGTTTGTCAAATTCTCTACATAAGGCCAGGTTAATTTAGTTGATTCGGGTCAACTTAAAAATAAAAATAATTATTATTATAATTTTAAAACCTGACTATGGGCTTGTCTCGGGCAAGGCTCGAGTCATAGGTCGGGTTGACCATTGACCCAGGTCAACATAAGGATAAAAACGGTTATTATCATAGTTTTAAAATCTGATTTAAGATCGACTTGACACCAGGCCCGGGTTAAGTTTATCATTGAACTGGGTCAATGTAAGGATAAAAAAAAATCATTATCATAGTTTTAAAACTCGACCCGGGGGTCGACCCGAGGTCAAACTTGGGTCACGAGTCGAGTTAATCATTGACCCAAGTTAATGTAGCGATAAAAATAGTTATTATCATAGTTTAAAACTCGACTCAGGAGTCGAGTTGACCATTAACTCGAGTCAATGTAAAGAGAAAAATAGTTATTATTATAGTTTTAAAATTTTATTCAAGGGTCGACCTGAGGCCAGTCTCGGGTTACGAGTTAAGTTGATCATTGACCCAGGTTAACGTAAAAATAAAAATGGTTATTATCATAATTTTAAAACTCAATTCAGGAATCAACCCGGGGCCAAACCTAGGTTATGAGTAAGGTTGATCATTAATCCGAGTCAACATAAGGATAAAAATGGTTATTATTATAGTTTTAAAACCCGACTTTGGAGTCTACCCAGGGCCAGACCTTGGTCACGTGCCTGGTTGACCATTGATTGGGGTCAATATAATGATAAAAATAATTATTATCATAATTCTAAAGCCTTACTTGGGGGTCGATCTAGGGCAAAACTCGGGTTGACCATTAAACCGATTCAATATAAGAATAAAAATGATTATTATTATAATTTTAAAACTCAGCTAAAAGGTCAACCTCAACCAAAGCCAAAGTCATAGATCATGATAATCAGCCTAGATTAACCCAAATTAAAAAACAAAAATCAAAGTAACCTCATTTTGACCAATATATATATAATGGATTTTTTACCTATGTTTTATCTCAGGTTAACCGAGTCGCAGGTTGAACTGGGTTTTTGATCGGCTTGGGTCAGATTAATCCTTCCTCTATTTTTTCTTAAACCAAGACTAGTCTAAATCTCAGGTCAATCGATGCTTTTCTAGTATTTACTAAACATAAAATAAGATAAATTGTACAGTTTGATTCAAAGCACACCAAATACAGGACAAGACAATTATTTATCCAGTCCTATTCAATCTAGTCTAATCAATATTGTCCAGCATACCAAATACTACCAAAATGTTGTCTATTATGGTAGCTGTCAGTCGAAACTAACAATAAAATATATACATACATAGTTGCATGCATGTGTGTATATAACTTAGTACTATATCCATTTAATTGCTCATGTGAATTAATTGATAATTAGGGGACTAATTTCCATTAACATATGATAGTTAAAAAATGCCTTAATGGTTAAAGCTAAAAAAAAAAAACAGAATTGCAATTAGTATCACTGTTAATTTTAAGCAAATCAAAATTTACAAATACATAACTTAAACATTATCTAAAGTAACATGACTATCAAAATAAAACATTATTTCTCGGATTCAAATTTCACTCCCTATCATAGTCATTTAGTCTAATAGTTTCAATTTGAAAATATTGAATGTTCAATCCTTAAATTTAAAGAAAATCTAAAATCTCCTTTTAAAGATCATTATCTCCTCTCGATGCCTATATATATAAAATACAACTAGTTTGACATCCACTATCATTACATCTCTCGATAGTCTTTTCTTTTTTATGGTCATAATTTTTAACATTAGAGGAGTCCTAAACTCTTCAAACCATATAAGTGCCTTTTCTTCGAACCTAAAAAAGTTTCTCGAACTAGTTTCAGGAGTTTTTAAAAGTTTTAG
>Ga0325401_1005653_pt1 | contig 12007 bp, 8 predicted proteins | sample PopdelMetagenome_FD_205666 | JGI IMG/M metagenome (GOLD analysis project Ga0325401, IMG submission 205666) | Populus deltoides microbial communities from Bellville, Georgia, United States - Xylem-PdKOR-R2 | ecosystem: Host-associated > Plants > Phyllosphere > Stem > Wood/Secondary xylem | place...
AAATTCCTCAAGAACTATTCCTCACTTTCTCAGCACCCAAACACCACCACTAATGGCGCAAACAATCAGCCTCCGCAAGGGCAACACCCGTCTCCCACCTGAGGTCAACCGCGTCCTCTACGTCCGTAATCTTCCGTTCAACATATCAAGCGAAGAGATGTACGATATATTCGGCAAATACGGAGCGATTCGTCAAATCCGAATCGGAACCAACAAGGACACGAGAGGCACTGCTTATGTGGTTTATGAAGATATCTACGATGCCAAAACGGCGGTGGATCACTTGTCAGGGTTTAATGTGGCGAATAGGTATTTGATTGTGCTGTACTATCAGCAAGCGAAGATGAGTAAGAAGTTTGATCAGAAGAAGAAAGAAGAAGAGATTGTTAAGATGCAGGAAAAATATGGCGTTACTACCAAAGATAAGTAGATTTTTTTTCGTTTATTAGTTTAGTTTAAGAAATGATAACTCCTTTTGTTTTTTGGAATTAATAGGTTTGTTATGGATGTTATTGATTAATGACAGTGCTTTAATTTTGCAATCTATATATTAATGTATGCGTAATTGATTGATGTGTTGTTTAATTTAGTGCAATAGGTGATCTTTGATTAACGATTTTTAGGATTGTAAGTGTGTTGTGTGGCAACAATGACTGGATAAATAAAGAATTATCAAATTATAATATGCTGTGATTTTTCTAGTGGAATTATGTTGTAGAGGCATGGAGAGTTGAATTGAACTTGGTTTGCCTTTACCTTTTACCTTTTGGTTTTGAATAATTAGAGCTACAATAGGTTGTATTGGTTATGTGAAGTTTGCAATTTTTGTATGAGGAAGGATGCATGTTCAATATTCATCTTTTAGTCTGAGTTTGTGAAGTATGCAGGAGGTTGTTTTTTTTCTTCTTGTTGTAGGAACTTGGTATTTCAGTGTAAATAGTACATATGCATTTGTGGGTATGATGCTCTTTTATCTTGTCCGATTCTTCATCAAGATGTAGTAGCACTAATTGAATCTTGGATAGGTGATCGATGGTCTTCTTTTTAACTTTCCATTCTCGAGAATTTTGCTTGTGCTGGTGATAAGATTAGGGTTTGCATTGGCTGCCTTTTAGGATTTTTTTTACAGATGAACAGTTTTGTTTGATGGAGGAATTAGTGCAGGTAGCTTTGGAACCTTTATGGCTGCACCTGGATTGGGAGATTATTGTGAAGTTTTGATTATGCAGAATATTTATATTGATTTGATATGGAAAAATTATTCAGAGGCAAAAGATGGAGAAAAATGAAAACCATAACCATGGTTATTGAAGATTGCTGGTGCTGAACTTAAAATTACTTGTGAGGATTTAAGGGCTAGCAGTGGATGTAATCCTTGTAGCTTCACATTTTCTGTAAGGTTGGCAAATTGTTGTGGAGGCTGCATGGTGTGAATGAAGAATCTGATACTGAGATTTGCTGTTGTTCAAAGAAAATTTTTTCGGTATAAAGAGTTTTGAAAAACAATGGCGAGGCTCACTCTGAGGGTTGGAAATGCATAGGAATTAGTGAATTACTAAATTCCTGAAAGTAAAAAGGATGATAAATATGTTAAGTACACGTTAATTAATCATAGAGGCGTAGTTGAACAGTTGGATGTTGTATGGTTGGTTGGTTGATTAGGCAACTATTTTGCACGTGTCTGACCTTCAAGAGCATATATACAATTCTTGAGAAGAGAGAGATTGCGTGACAAATGAGGAATTGGATTCTTTTTCCATGAAGCTCTAGTATTTGAGTTAGGTTATATCAACTAAAATTAACATGTTTGGGTGAAGATTTAGGGAAGGGGAAGGTTCTCTTGATTGCTTTATTTGATTTAGCTGATGAGATTTTACTCAAAGGCAAAAGGGGATTGTAAACCTGAATCAGCAGAGACTCACCACGTGACCGTTGATATGGTGCTCCTTTTGCTAATTGTATGCGCCTGCTTATATTCATGGAAAGGGATGACTGCCCTGCTTAAGATTGGATATGGGTGCGAGTAATTTCATTAGGCGTTAGGCAGCTTTCACCTATGATAGATAGTTGGAAACGCTTTTGGTTGTTAATAATTGGTTTCGATCTATTTTTATTTGAAATCTGGACTGGATCAGTGTCAAAATTCAGACCATGCACCCGCACATGACAGAAAACAAAGAGTAATGATTTAGTTATTACTCCTCCAACTTATTATTATTTTTCTGCGTCACATTTCACATAAATAGTGAAAGATACACTGGAACTTTAAGTTTCATCCAGGAGTAGGAATTAGCAATATCCATAATAGCCAGCGCCATACTTGGCCACACATCCTTTATTGCCTTCATCTTTTTGCCAGACACCTCCATGCAATGGTTTCTCTCATTGGCCAGCAACATTTGCCAGCATCTTCTCGCTACCTGCCCTCATTAAGAAATAATCAAGTCATCGAAGTAATCTTGACATGATCTTCATATATTTAAGAGCACTGTTGCCACGTTTAGTAATAGAAACTCTGTTTAAAATTTAGAATTTTTCAGGCATTTCCTGAAAAGTGCCCAGATTTAAAAATATGGGTGTGCAAGTATCTCTATGACACAACACTGGAAAGTTTTATCAAAGGACTTAGATGTGTGAATTTCGATCAGGTTTTAGTGATTTCATCCTCCTGTGAGCAAACAATTCGTTATCTACCTTAGCCAACAAAAAATAAAGCAGCACGGGGTTGAAGGAACATTTTACCAGAAGAGATAAAGAGAATAAGAAAAAGGAGGATGGCAAAAACTGAAAGGCTCTTCCAGGCGTCCATATTACCTAATTGCAAAGTGTAGGATTTGTTTGTTTGATATGGATGCCAGCTTCTGATGTTGTGCAGCAGGCATTTGCCAGAATTTATAAGTGTGCCTAGATTTCTCAATTTTTTGGTTGAATTATTGTTTAAAAAAAGATAATAAAAAAGTTGCCAAGTTTTTATGGTGTGGCCATGTTATATGATAAAACTGCCACGTAGCATTTACATTGCCGTAAAAAGGAGATATATGATTATTTTCCCAACAATTTCCCCAGAAATAAGTGTTTATTGAATGTTTATTAACAAGAGAAGACATCCCTTAAGAACACTTGCCTAAAAATAGGATTTTGGATCCTAAAAGCATATGGATATGCATGCATGCTGGGGGTAATGCCCTAGAAACACTGCAAACTTATTAGATGCACGAGTATGAGATATTAAACCAAAATGCTTAGGCCCAATCCAAGCCCAATTATCTACACGATTTGTGACGCGGCATCGTATTACTTGTGAATTCCTCCACAAAATTTCATGTCAGTCTTACCCTTGCATTAAAAACTAGAAAGACCCCCAAAACCCTCTAAATCTCGAAAGTACCCCACGAACCCAATTCCTTAAACCCTTCCCAGTTCACTCAACCCTCTCTCCGTCATCACACCCGACCCGCCCAAGACGATCCACAGTTCGTTCAATCGCCGCAAAAGCTTGAAGGCAGTCGCATTTGAGCCGGCGACAATAAGAACCCGATTTCAAAACGCCTCTGATGAGAAATTTTGTTAATGTTGTAGCGAGATCCTTCTTTCTATCAAACAGCCTCCTTTTTCATCTTCACAAAGTTCGTTTCTTCCTTCGGAAGGTTACTTAATTTGACTTCCCATTTCATTACTGTTATTATTCTTGTTGATGAGTCTTTTTCTGGAAGTTTCTGTATAATTTTCTTTTTCTGTTGTTTGGCACCTGAGAAAACTGGGATTTTTCAGTTACATGTGGTTAATGGTGATCAAGTCACCTCTACTCGAAATGGGTTTTTCCTCTTTCTTTTTTGAAATTAGAGCTGAAATATCATCGAATTAGTTACGTTTTGTAGTTTTGAGCTTTGAAACTTTGCATTTCTGACTGAGTTTAATTGTATGTAGTTTGCAAATATTATGGAGGGTTTCTTTTTCTTTTTCTATTTGGTTTTACTCTCTAATGAGAATTTTAGTTGGTATTGATTATATCTCTAATACAGAATTGTATCACATCCATCCCAGTTGGTTCTCATTGGATTTTGCCCCACTTTGCCACAATTACTGAAGTCATTGGTCATTACAAGCAACTCACAACACGAGCGTCTTTTGATGAAGAGGAGATCAAGGATGATAACTTGAATCAAATGCTTGAAGCTGTTGAAAATGCCCCAGAATGCACTACTAGGAAAGTCGGAACAGCTTATGTCCATAACTTATGTAAAGCTGGAACTCTTTTTGCTGCGGTTAGACTGCTGCGGTTGTTTCGCGATAAAAACATTTTCCTTGGTCCTAGTGCTTATAATATAATTTTGGTGACAGCTAGTGAAAAAAACGATGTTGAGATTTTGTCCCAGGTTTTCAAGGATTTGATCTTGTCTTTTCAGTCTTTGCCTTCATCTTTGTATCTGAAACTTGCCAGGGGTTTTGTGAAGTCAAACGATGATGTCCAGCTACTGAGACTTGTCAAAGAAGTTTCTGAATTGACATTTCCAAGTAGCACGAAGGTTGTAAATAGATTTATCTTTGCCTTTGCTGAATGCGGGCAGTTTGACAAAGCCATTCTGATATTTGAGCAGATGGAGAATCTGAAATGTAAGCCAGATTTGGTTACGTATAATACTGTTTTGGATCTTTTAGGTCGTGCAGGTCGGATTGATGAAATGCTCGGTGAGTTTGCCTCCATGAAGGAAGCAGGAATTCTCCCAGATTTTATTTCTTACAATACTTTGCTAAATCAGTTGACCAAAGTAGGAAGATTGGATTTGTGTTCAGTGTATTTCCGAGACATGGTTGGGAATGGAATTGAACCAGATTTGCTTACATACACTGCATTGATTTGGAGTTTTGGCCAATCCGGAAACATTGAGGAGTCATTGAGACTCTTCAATGAGATGAAAACAAAGCAGATTCGTCCCTCAATTTATATATATCGATCATTAATTGCTAGTTTGAAGAAGATGGGAAAGGTTGAGTTGGCAATGACCTTTTTGGAGGAGATGAATTCATCAATGTCAAACCTAGCTGGTCCCAAGGATTTCAAACGAACACACAGATAGTCGCACACAGAGAAGGAAGGGTTTTTGCAATTCAAAGGAGAGTACTTGGTTCAGAAGTTAGCTCAAGTTAGGTAACCAGTGGAGGTCCTTTACCTGTCTTTATGCTGATAATGGCATGCTGTTATTGCTACTCTCTTTCTGATTTACCTTTCTTGACAATTTCTAATTGGTCCCAGAATCCATTACCTTGGCAGTCTTATATGTTTCCATGCTACAAAACAGTCCTTGTTAGTGTCATCATAATCATTGAATTGGTGACTTGGGTTTAAAGAAGTAATGTCTAGAATTACATCTTTATCTACATTGAAATTCAAATTGAAAGGATTCGATAATTAAAAACTTTATTAATAATTTGTTATTTCTGACTAGTGATTGGAATTCTCATCAATAAGTTGTTACACGTAGTGAGTTTGTGGTATTTTGAGTTAATTCGATACTAATGTACATTTCAAGAGTTGGAGCAAAATGTGCTGTGGATATATTCTGCTCCTAATACAGTTAATTTATAGTTCCTTCAACACTATTTATTATGTTCATTGAATGTGAAAAATTATGTTTCAATGCCTCTGGTCTTTCCTTTTTTTCTCTGTCTGAAACCTTGCAAGCTTTTGAAGCTGGGGTTGCTGACTTGGTATTGTTGACTTTTCATCTGAATCTAAACACATGATTCGCTGAATGTTCATACAAACTGTTATCCTAAAACCTGGAAGTGGCCAATTCATCAAATGGTTGCCTAAGTGAAGTTGCATAGACCAATTTTGACAAAGCATCCAAACTATAGAATCACTGAATAATTTTCCTATTTTTCCATATCTTTATGGAGTATTTCTTTTGCATATTCAATCCCGGAGAAAACCTGAGTAAATTGACTAATCATGCTGTTTATTACCGCTTTAAATATCATTAAATATCATTGCTTTTGCTTTCCATCACATTATATATTCCTACTGTTCATTTTCATTTGCAAATCGTTGCTGTAGTAGAGTTTTGCTGGCCTTTTCTGATGCCAATACCTTCCAGTGAATCATTGCCGACTCATCTCAAGGCCAAGGCAGGAAGATGTTACTCGAACTGGTTTGGGTGGAGGCCTGTCACCAATTCTTCACGGTGGGTTCCTTGGTGATCCTAGTCAGGTGATTTGAGTACTATTTTTATGTTATAGTGCCCCAGCTAGCTAGTTGGTGCCTGCAAGTGATTCACAAATTTATTTATTCTTTCATTTGATGCAAGTGACTCATAATACTTGACTGCACAGCCCTGGTAACTTGATCGTGGCCTTGGGTCCTAATAGAAGAAATACACGGTCTCTTTTGTTAAATCAATCATATTTAATGTAAATTTTCTCTACATTTATAGATGATTGCAAGTTTGTTTCATAAGCTAGCTAGCTTGTCATGATAGGAGGCACCATATTTAACCTACCTCTTTGTTTGGTTGTTGTTGTTGGTTTCTCACTAAACAAAAGCTGTGATATCTCAATGATGGAAATCCCCAGCCAATTCGTTGACTTGAATATCTGTAGAAGACTCCTTAACAGTTCATGTGTAATAAGTTTTAGTGCATTGTTGTCTCATACAGTCTGTCTAGAACAACCATTTAGAGACAAATAAAACTATACATAACCATATGAATGCTCTGTTATATAAGAAAAGCCTTCTTCCTGAAGATACAAACCCGTCATGTATAAAAATATGAACCAAGAAATTAAAAAGGATAATTAAAAAAAAACTGATCAAAACATGTGAACAATCCCTAACAAAAGCAAGATCCCGTGCAATTTCATGTCTAGGAATTTCCCATATAATGAAATAGATCCAGAATCCTTCTTAACATCAGTGTCCTGATCATGAGGATTATTGATGTCAAAGGGCACAGTAGTATCTGGCGTCGAGTCATAATCGGCAGCATTTGGGGCCGGGGCCTGATCGGATGGGTCTTTCAGACTGTCCGGCAACCCTTTTCCATGAAACACGGTTATTTTGAAATGCTGACCGTTATCACATTGCTCCCCATCATAATCCCCAGAGAAGAAATAGGTTGGTCCTTCCTTGAGCAGAGGAACTGCCACCGTGACTCCCTGCGTGAGAGTGTTGGATGGATTGGCGGATGACCATTCCACGGTGTCATTGTCTACGGAATTGTCATAATCACACAGCTTGTATGTGGTGAAATTGTATGTTCGAACTACTGAATGGTTATTATCCGTGTTGAAAACTGCATTAACAAGAAAAACACCCATGAACACTATGTGACTAAATAAATTTAACAAAAAATAATGCCAATTCAATGATAACCATAGCATACTGCATTGCTAAAGATCTTTCATGCTTGTAGCATTCAAATCACAATTGACTAATAGATTCTACCCAGATGGAACAGATTACATCATTTTCCTCTCAGCAAGGACAGGGAACGAGTTCCCTGTTTCAAGGTTTTTTATTTTTTTTGGGGGGAGGGAGACAGAGGGGAGAGCATGTTTACTGCTGTTCATTACTGAAAATTAAGGTTTTCATTTGAGAATATCCTAACGGTTATTTCAAGAAAACCTAGCAGATTCCCTCTCTTCTTCTTGCCGACAAAACCAATCATATTATGCCAGATGGAAAAAGGACTGCCAGATGTCTTGAAGGAACTGGATAACTGATAAGCCTGTCAGTCACGGAAGCTCATCTGCTGATTTTTTAAAAGAAAAATTAGCAAATCAAGATAAAAAAATTTTGGAGTATCACCTTTAAACAAAAATTGTTGAAATAATATATTTTTATTTTATTGTAATGTTCAATCGTAATAGTTACTAAATATTATTATTTTTAAGTGTGGTATGTGTTTTAAAATAATATAATTTTAAAAATTTTATATTTTTTTAGCTCATTAACAAATAGTCTCATTGCTAATTTTTTTAGCTCATTAACAAATAGTCTCATTGCTAATTTTTTAGCTCAACCAGTTGGTTGGTTGATCCAGTTGAATAAACCGATCAACCATTTTAAATAAAAATCATAATTTTATGATTTTTTCAAATATATATTTTTGTCCAACTTGTATACTAAGAAATAAATTCCAATTAAAATTTTAAAAAATTATTATTTACACAATAATTCTCTTCTATTTTTTAGTGTCAATGATGTAATCGGGTTTACAATAACGGGTGATCAAAGCAGTCAAGTATGAGTTTACAACAACTAGAAAAAGATCTGTTCTAAACAGATTATGTGGATGACCTATCAGAAGTATTTATTGATCAATGAAACAATTTAGACCCAAGAGGTATAACCATGTCAAACTAGAATAATGGCTCAAAAAAACCATGACTTTAGATCCGGCTGTTAAATCAAATTCTGTTAAATGACATTTAAATATTTAAAGTAGCTTTCAGAAATTGTTTTTCTTAAACAGTCATGGAATCATTATTTTAACTATTGAATATTTAAATTTTAAAAATCTCATCTTAGAATCCCAAGTTTAGTAATTTTATGATTTCGATTGATGAATTAATCCTGAATCTAATTAATAAAATTTTATCGTGATTCTTACCGATGGTATCTAAAAATATATTATTTCAGTGTAACTTTTTGCTATTTTTTATTTTGTACGCTAATTGTCCCGTTTGACCCTCATCTGCTCCCCCCGTTTTCTTCTTCCGGAAAGCAAATCTAACAAGTACTTACTCACCATGTGAAGACACTGCCATCAGTCTCTGCTCTAAATTGAATTTTGATTTAACAGAGTAGAGTAGGATTCGCTTGAAATATCATTGCTTCATGCTTGATTCAAAGAACAAAGAGAGATCCATGAGAGCAGCAACAAGGATTAATCACTTGTAAGAGTAACGCGGTTTATTCATGTATTATTAATTATTTTTTAAAATATTTTTTTATTTTAAAACAATATTTTTTAAAATTTATTTTTAATATTAGGATGTCAAAAAATTTAAAAACATAGAAAAAAAATTAAAAAATATTTTTTAAATATAAAAATAAACAGACATCTCATCTGTCAACACGTGAGTGTGACAGGTTTGGGATCATTGAAAACCCATATGTACCTTTATCAGAAATACTTTCGTCAGTGCCTTTTTCTTCTTTTTTTAAGCCTAGCTTTTCCACTCACATCTATGCAGGATCTACGCTTTTCTTGGTAAAGCATCTAACAATCATGGGACAATTGCATTTACAAGTACTCTAACTTTTAATATTTTTTCAATTAAGCATATGAATTTTAGTTTCTTTCATTTGGATATTCCCAATTCCATTTACTTCAAGAAAATATTGGCTATATTTTGATTCCCTCGTGATTTCAAGAAAACAAAAGGGTGAATCAAGAAAGTCAATTAAGAGATATTTTGATATTGTGTTCATAATTATGTTTTAAAATAATTTTTAATGAATAAACATGTTTAATGCTTTTCCTAGCCTATATATGTCAACTAAATTATGGGTTCATAACTTTATTATAGAACGATTTAAAAACAAGAGAGCTGGGAGCTCACCAAAACATTAGCTAAGGTGACACATAGGATCAGATTCATGTGAAAGAGTTAATGCTGTTAAGGTTAGCTTCATCCATTTGGTTAACAAATCTGATCTCCTGCTTTTTACTGTGAATTCAAACAAATAGCATGTATTTAGGCCAAACGGAAGAAATGAAGATACAAAAGGAGATGCTTCGAGATTATTTATTAGATTTCTTTCTACTGGTTGAGACTAGCTAGACAGAGTACGTACTTCCCTCCTCCGGTGTAAATTTACTGAAAGTTCACAGAATTCTGGCATCGCTTAAAGTAGAAAGAAACTCAAAATAAAACAATGATTAAGACTAAAGACTCAAAGTAGTCATGACCACAAACCATAAGGAGAAAGCAGAAAGAGATGAACTATGAACAGATAGATGGAATTTTTGGTATGTTCAAATTCCAAACATATTGCTAGTTGATAAAGGACTTACTGAGGAAATCTCCCAAGCTGAAGTTCTTGCCATCAGCCCATTTTTGGTAATTGACATTGGACTTAACAGTGGTGTCATACCAACCCAAGGAGTCACCCACTGTGTAGTTCTTGTAAGCATCTACAGATCCTGAAAAAGACAGTAGAATGAGGCTAGAGAAGGAGAGGAATAGAAGGCCTGCCATCTGTTCCATTGTTCTTGGGTTCTGTGAAACTTGGTGGATGTGGAGAACTGTGTGGACCTTACCTCTTATGGAGGAATAAAGGAAGTGTTATGCTCCAAGGCCTTATATATTTCTACCCCTTATTTTCCTTTGAATTACTAACATGGTCTTACCTGTTCCTAGCTTTAACATGATAAAAGAAAAGGAAAATCAAAAGGAGATGATATTGGGTTTAGAATAAATTCTTTATTTTCTTTTTGTTGGGCCCTGTTTTCTGCCTTGTTTTGTAGGAAAGGGTCGATCAAAACCCTAATTAATCTGAGACTGAGATATTATTTTGGATCATTTTGGTTACTTCTTCGTTTTGCTTTTTTTTTTTTTCCCTGTGATAAACATGTGATGGAGATTATCTTGAGCAGAGTGGGGCATGGCATGATCATTTATCATTTTTCACTACGCAGATCATACACAGGGTCATGAATGATCTATCCACTTCTACTTTAGTTGAACACAACGTACAGTACTCTTGGCATTTGTGTGGTGTGTGAAGGCAAACCTGTTGCATGTAACATGACAAAGAATGACAGCCATACGCTTATGATAACTTGGCAACAAGTTATTTGATGAAACATTTGGAAGAAGCTCCGTTGAAAGGAAAGAAGCTGCTGCTGGAAATGCTTTTAAGGTGATGAATTTTTTTTTTTTTTTTTTTGGGTTTGGTTTTTATAAAAAATTAATTAAATTAAAATTAAAAAAACTAAAACCGGTTCAAACCGACCGGTTTCGGTTTGGTTTAGTTTTTTTAGACAAAAACTGGTTCAAACCAGTTTGGCTCGATTTTTTAGTTTGGCTTGGTTTTTTCCGGTTTGGCTCCGTTTTTTTTTTTCGGGTTCGGTTTGGTTTGGTTTCTTCAATTTCAAGCTTATAAAATCGAAACCGAACCAGTCAGTTTTTTCAAAATTGTAATTGATTTTTTTACATGGTTTGGTTTTTTTAGCTATTTTTTTTAATTTTTTTAATTTAATCAGTTTTTTTCTCATTCCTAATACTTTTTTTTTAAGAAGAAAATAAAGGACAAAAAAACAGCTCTAAGATTGTTATGAAACCCAGCAACCTGAAGAGCAATTATTACACATCGCCACCCACTAATTAATCTGATCAAAACTTAAGAGTTGGAAACGAGGTGTCAATTAATTGGTTACTTCTTGAATTTAAGATTTTGGATATATTTTTCCGAAGTTATTAGTTGAATTGTAATTGGAGATGATTTTTAATTTTAAAATTTTTAAAATTTAATTAAAATATATATAAACTAGACCGAATATCCATTAAATCTCATGCTTGGCTCTCTCATGAACACTTTTAGCACTAGTAGAGGTAGACTTGTGTTATTATTATACTTTTTTAAAAAATACATTGACATTAGTTTATACACAAATACGGTGAGGTTTCTTTAAATGTGAGTGTAAGAAGAAATGATTTTTTTTTATCAAATTTTTATTTGTATACTCATTTTATTTTCATAAAAAAAATACCATGTGAGTTTTAGTATTTTTGTTAAAGGGATATATAAGACGTGTTTGGTTAGTAGCAGCGTTGCCTCCTTTACTTCTATTTATTTCACCTTTATTGACACACGTGGAAGGGTGATATGAAGTGTTGGACCGTCGGTGGGATATATAAATATGATATAATTAATGTGTAACAGCTGCATGATAATTGCTTTTGCACCTCATAACATATTTATCAAACCCAGTCCACGGCTGACCTGGCGAAGAAGTCGAGTAATGAATTTTATAAATCAACTCAGGTTAATTCAAGT
>Ga0325401_1005654_pt1 | contig 12005 bp, 14 predicted proteins | sample PopdelMetagenome_FD_205666 | JGI IMG/M metagenome (GOLD analysis project Ga0325401, IMG submission 205666) | Populus deltoides microbial communities from Bellville, Georgia, United States - Xylem-PdKOR-R2 | ecosystem: Host-associated > Plants > Phyllosphere > Stem > Wood/Secondary xylem | place...
ACCATCTCCAGCATTCGACATCACTGATATTTTGTTTTGGTGCTTTTATGATCTCATAGAAAGTATAGTCTAAATATGGTCCTTAAGCTTGTATTATTCTGTTGACCTGTAAGATTTACCAGTAGAACCTTTTCTTGAATACAGGTTTGCCTGACATAAAGAACGGTAGCAATGGGGCACAATGTTTGAATCCTGCATTTGTTCATGCAATAGCAGTTCCAGATGTTGATATGTTGGATAAGTCTGATAAAATATGTGTTGTGGCTAGGGGTGATGGTATTGTTGATGTAATAAATATTGAATCAGAGCTTGCAGTTATTAGATCAAAAACTTCCGCAAAAGCACGGAAAGGATCTTCATCAACATCTAAAGATGGTGTTCCAGCTGCAGGTACAGGAACTCTTGATGAAAATGCAAGAAAAAGGTTACATTTGGATTACTCTGTGGGCGGCCATGCTGCTGCTGTATCCTGTGTCACATTTTCACTGTTTGGGGAGAAGGGGAAGCTGATAATATCAGGTGGGAATGACAAGTCTGTGAAAGTCTGGGATTGCTCCAAATATGATGATGCAGTGCAGACTGGTGGCAACAGTGATGTTCTTCGTCTTAATATTAATTTGAGCAAAAAGGTCAGTTTTCATTGTCTTTTTGCACAATATCTTGGTTTTCAGCTTCTTGTTCTTTTGCATCACTCGTGTTGGAATCTTTTCATCTCATACTTTCCATTTTGGCAGGTCAATTGGCTCTGTACCACTCCGACTGACTCTGAAAACCTTGTTGTTTGTGACACAACAAAAGTAGTAAAGGTCTATTCTGTTTCTTAGTTTACAGCTAAAACATCAAAGACTCCTGGAGAGCATGCCTTAATTCTGTTGCCGGAGAATATTGTTTCCTGTTTGTCTCAGTGTTGCGTCAATTGCTTGGTTATCCAAGGGCTGCCTTTTACAGTTTCATCATTTTGACCGAGGTAAAGTGCATGATACACCAGCCACCCCTTTCAAGGCACACCGGCAAACCCCATGATTTTTAGAGTTTTAAGCTTGTATAAGTTGAGTCACAGGTTGATGAACAGCTGTACAAAATGGAATTATTATGTTTCATAGGAATTTCTTCGCTGTTATATTTCTCAGAATGATTATCAAACTGAATGGATATCGTTGACTAAATTTCTGCAACAAGTCTCATTACAGTTTTGATGGTTTCTATGAGTTGGAGCAAAATTTGCATGATGTGAATTGGCTTGTGATTTATCAAATTAGAAAGAGTATGTATCAAAAGGAATTTATGAGTTTAATATTCATGACCAAACTTTACTTCCCCCATCCCCAGAAAATACAAAGATGGCTGAATAAGCAACGCTTCTGTTGTTATCGTCCAATTTTAATTTTCATCGAATAAATTCAGTCAGGCACCAAAAAGAACATGTCACTCAATTCTTTCATGAAATGCCCTTTTTTTTTTAATCATTTTTTTGATGTCTTTTTTATGGTTCGTTGAATGGCTCTGTTTGCATCTGGTGTTGCAATTTCCCGTGTAGATTTAACAGGAAAATGGATTCTTTAGTCATTTGCATCTTCATCAAAAGCAAGGATCTAAGATCTACGAAAATGGATGCCCATCATCTGTTCTTGGGGATAACACTGATGTGAAGTCGCAAAGAATAAATGGTTAATCTGCTACCATTACTGGACCAACCAGATATATGGTCTCAGCGACATAAAAAGAGATGTGCTTTATTTTTCATTTTTTTCTTTTCCTTGAGAGGCTTACCCTGATACATCGATATGATGATTATCTGAAGCATGCCGATGGGAGACGCCAGTACACTGTTTGGATGCTGCCAGTTTTCGGTCTACATGGCGGCCCAGCCCCGGATCTCGTGTTTATATTCAAGAGAGGGGACTTGCATTGAAAGTAAGTTTGTTAAAGATGTGCTCTGCCTAACAGACACCTTCCTTAAACTTCCCGCAAAAATTTCAAAACTTTTCTCTCACCCCAAAAATTAGACGTTGCTTCTCATCTCTCTCTTTCTCTGTAAACACATGACACCAACTCCTCAACCGCCATGCCCCACCAACCTCAACCCTCTCTTCTGCATTAAAAAATGTCAGCACCACCCTCTGAGAGACAACCAAGACACCCTAGCTTTGGTTAGGGTCTTTGATATAAAAACCAGGCCAAAATACAAGATTGAGAAGAAGAGGGAAGCCCTCTTGAAAGAACTGAGGAATTGGGGGTGTAAAGAGCCGGTGAAGTGGTAATCAGCAAAATGATGGAATCTGGGGCTCCTTTATGCCATAGCTGTGGTGAACAGGTGGGACATGATGCAAATGGAGACCTGTTTGTGGCTTGCCATGAGTGTAACTATCACATGTGCAAGTCTTGTTTCGAGTATGAGATCAAGGAGGGGAGGAAAGTTTGCTTGCGATGTGGCTCACCATATGATGGTACTGCCCTATCTTGAAGTTCCCTTTTGCAGATTTTTGGTCTGGTAAATCGATGTGTGTCAGAAAGATTTTCTCTCTTATATTATCTGGTGTAATTAAGTTTTTCAACGGTTGAAAACTTTCATCACGTATGGTTCAAATGGTTGAAAACCCTTTTATTAGTATGTTACTAACCTTTTTATTTAATTTTATATGCTAATTTATGCTTGCACTCTCCAGAGAACTTGCTGGACGATGTTGAAAACAAGGGGTCTGGCAATCAATCCACAATGGCATCTCACCTCAACAATTCTCAGGTATGACTATGCTTTTTAAAATGTTAATGATTTAATGATGCATAAGAGGGCTCATGATTTTTAGATCTAAATAAATTCAAGAAGAATTAGCATTATTTTTCTGGAACGATAAGCTTGCCTACATATAATGTTTCAAATGCTGGGATTCTGACATCATTCTTCCATTAACCTTGGTTTGTACAGGATGTAGGAATTCATGCTAGACATATCAGTAGCGTTTCCACAGTGGATAGTGGTTAGTGACTTTGATTTTTCTGAAGATCATATTTATTGTTTTAATTCTCTTCTTAAATATTTTTTTTGGCTAATCTTCTCTCTCTATGTTTTTGTGAAGAAATGAATGATGAATATGGGAATCCAATTTGGAAGAATCGGGTGGAGAGTTGGAAGGATAAAAAGAACAAGAAGAAAAAGTCTAATACTAAGCCTGAAACTGAACCAGCTCAAGTTCCGCCGGAACAGCAGATGGAAGAGAAGCCGTAAGTACAACAGTAAGGCTTATATATGATTTTGAAACACTGCATAAGAAGAAGAATAAGATTGAAGTATTTAAACTGAAAAGAATAAAAGATTAGCATTTCCAAATTAATCACTTGAAGCTTTTATAAACTGTTGGAGGTTGACTGTTTGATCCAACAGTTATTCCTTAAAGTTCTTCCTTGATGAAGGTTGACATCAAGGAATAAATATTAAAGTTCTTCCTTGATGAAGGTCCTTCCATTTGATGGTTCCTTTTCAATTTGCAGGTCTGCTGAGGCTTCGGAGCCACTTTCAATTGTTTATCCAATTCCACGCAACAAACTCACACCATACAGAGCTGTGATCATTATGCGACTGATCATTCTGGGCCTTTTCTTCCACTACAGAATAACAAATCCTGTTGATAGTGCCTTCGGCCTGTGGCTTACTTCTGTCATATGTGAGATCTGGTTTGCATTTTCTTGGGTGTTGGATCAATTTCCCAAGTGGAATCCTGTCAACAGAGAAGCATTTATCGACAGGCTATCTGCAAGGTACAGTGTCTGGGACTCAAAGTTTTTAATGTTAGTGAAGCCTTTAAAACTGAGGATTATGATTTGACGCAAACTCACTATGATCTGGATATTCACTATGCTGCATTATAATCACTATCATCTGCATAATTCACCATTCCCTTTTCTAGTGGAAGATTTAACACTAAACCTGGCTTACAAACATTAGCTGTATGAAGCATACAAACCTTCCTTCTTCTGTCTAAGTCTTTACATCAAATAAAACTGTTAGGTTTTACCTTTATGCTAACTGTTTTTTAATTTCCTCATGTCAAGGTTAGTAGGATGAGTTTGCTGTGTCTTTCAATAACAAAGTGAAAAACAAAATAATGAGAAGTTAGTGTATATAAGATTAGCACATAAAAATTGCTGAAGATATAAATGGCCCTGATACAATGCGCAGAACCACAGAACTATCTATGCAATAATTGATTTTCAAAAGTATAAATGGTATGACGTACTCAATTCCATGCCAGGTATGAAAGAGAGGGTGAGCCTTCTCAGCTTGCTGCCGTGGATTTTTTCGTGAGTACTGTTGACCCACTGAAAGAGCCTCCATTGATCACTGCCAATACAGTCCTTTCCATCCTTGCTGTGGACTATCCCGTGGATAAAGTTTCCTGCTATGTGTCTGATGATGGTGCTGCCATGCTTACATTTGAATCTCTTGTAGAAACAGCTGAGTTTGCAAGGAAGTGGGTTCCATTCTGCAAAAAATTCTCAATTGAACCAAGAGCACCAGAGTTTTACTTCTCACAGAAAATTGATTACTTGAAAGATAAGGTTCAGCCTTCTTTCGTGAAAGAACGCAGAGCGATGAAAGTAAGTTCTGGGCTCTTATTACACCACTCTTAAATACTAGTCCTTTCTGATAAAGCCATTATGTATTTGGTTTTGCTTAAAAGTCATTTATCATTTCCTTTCATTTTCTTTCAGAGGGACTATGAAGAGTACAAAGTCCGAGTTAATGCCCTGGTAGCAAAGGCACAGAAAACACCTGACGAGGGATGGACTATGCAAGACGGAACACCTTGGCCTGGGAATAACACACGTGATCACCCTGGCATGATTCAGGTTGAAATTTTCGTTGGTTCTTGTATCTTGCATGATTTATGCTAGTAATTGGTAGAAATTCCATTCCTCGGTGGTGCAACAAAGCTATTTAACCTTTAAAAGATAACGAGATAACACAAAATCTTTAATATCCCCAGCTTCTCTGGAAACATCCATCCACAGAGATAGAGGATCTACACTAATTTTTCTAAGTTCATCTCGAGATACAGCTAAGATATGAGAACTCTGTGGCGTAAAGCTTCAATTAACATAGAAAATTCCTGAAGCATTTAGTAATCTAAGAGGATAGTGGTTTGTTTGGAATTTATGAAATAATTGAAGTATATTTTAGAATTACCCTTAAAATTTCAGAATGTTCAAGAACATTAAGGTCTTGGGTTTTCAATAAAAAGCCTTTGGCATCATTTTTGAATTTCTTTTCCGAGCTAGATATTGATCTTTCATGTGATCCTGAGACTCTGGTCTATTCGACACATCTGTAGAATTTTTCCATAAAAAACGCTCCATATTGTCTGAAGATTCAATAATCATATGAGGCCATTTTCTTGACAGGTATTCCTTGGAAACACCGGAGCTCGTGACATAGAGGGAAATGAACTACCTCGACTGGTATATGTTTCCAGGGAGAAGAGACCTGGCTACCAACACCACAAGAAAGCCGGTGCTGAAAATGCTCTGGTGTGTAAATAATTTAAGATCGGTAAGGCTTGGCATCATCAGAAGAACTTCATGTTGGACTAATAATTTCATGAATGGCTTTATACAGGTGAGAGTGTCTGCAGTTCTCACAAATGCTCCGTACATCCTCAATCTTGATTGTGATCACTATGTAAACAACAGCAAGGCTGTTCGAGAGGCAATGTGCATCCTGATGGATCCACAAGTAGGTCGAGATGTATGCTATGTGCAGTTCCCTCAGAGGTTTGATGGCATAGATAGGAGTGATCGCTACGCCAATCGTAACATAGTTTTCTTTGATGTAAGACTATATCTAACTTAATCTTCTCATAATCTTAATTCTAGAGTCGAGCATACAGTGGTAGGGAGATCTAGATTATAATGCTCAAGAGGAAAATAAAGCTAGAGTAACAGAAACATTTCATTTCATTTCATTTTAATTTTTTATTAAGAAAGTTTTTAAATAGCTGGGTTAATTCATGGGAAGTTGGTCTTTTCAGGCCATGCAAATATGCAAGTTCCGAAATTATTTCTACTTTCTAAATGACAGAATTAATGATGTTCAAACTCATCTGAATTTAATCTATAATGAAGTTCAGCTAGATGTATGGCTCATCAAATCCTCTTGATCATTTTTCTTTTGCACTCCCAATTCCTATCAACATACAGATGTGTATTACATATTTTTCTCAGTGTAGAAAAGTGAAAAATTAGGCAATAATTTACTGACTGTAGAAATAATATAACATTGCCATAATATCTTTGCTTCCGTAGTTTATGGATAAATAAGAGCTTTTTGAATTTTGACAATTCTTTCCTTTCCATTCTATTTTCAGGTTAACATGAAAGGATTGGATGGCATTCAAGGACCAATGTATGTGGGAACTGGTTGTGTTTTCAATAGGCAAGCACTTTACGGATATGGGCCTCCTTCTATGCCCCGCTTACGCAAGGGCAAGGAGTCTTCATCCTGCTTCTCATGTTGCTGCCCCACAAAGAAGAAGCCTGCTCAGGATCCAGCTGAGGTTTACAGAGATGCAAAACGAGAGGATCTCAATGCTGCCATATTCAATCTTACAGAGATTGATAGTAAGTTTAAATTTTGTAAGATAATTGGGTTAGATGATTGGCTAACAGAATTTTGAATCGCCAAGTTATGTTGGGGTTTTTTCTCTTGCAGATTATGATGAGTATGAGAGGTCAATGCTGATCTCCCAGTTGAGCTTTGAGAAAACTTTTGGCTTTTCTTCTGTCTTCATTGAGTCTACACTAATGGAGAATGGAGGAGTACCTGAGTCTGCCAATTCATCAACACTCATCAAGGAAGCTATTCATGTCATCGGCTGTGGCTTTGAAGAGAAGACTGAATGGGGAAAAGAGGTTAAGCTCCCATCCCTTACTCCAAACCGATAGTTCAGAGCCAGTTTTTAACAAGAAAAGACAATTTCTTTTAACAGAATTTATATTCTCTTCATCGAATACCTAGCATGGTTAATCAGAGTCTACTCTCATCATTTCTGAATTATCTTTTGTTACTTCACTAGCAAGCCAGAGCCAATGTGGGCTTTCATGACATTTTCTACTCTAGTTTGTCATTTCAACCATGCATTCTCGGTTGTTTAGTAGGAACTTTCTTTGACCTTTTCTATTTCATTAGCATTTAAGTATGAATTATGCCCTGTTGAAATAAAAATTGATCAGTTTGAACCTATTTGACATATTTAGATTGTCAATATTAAACCTTTTTATGTGTCCTCTCAGATTGGTTGGATATATGGGTCGGTCACTGAGGATATCTTAAGTGGATTCAAGATGCACTGCCGAGGATGGAGATCAATATACTGCATGCCCGTAAGGCCAGCATTCAAAGGATCTGCACCCATCAATCTGTCTGATAGATTGCACCAGGTTCTCCGATGGGCTCTTGGATCTGTGGAAATTTTCTTTAGTAGACATTGTCCCCTCTGGTACGGGTATGGAGGAGGCCGTCTTAAATGGCTCCAAAGGCTTGCATATATAAACACCATTGTTTATCCATTTACATCCCTCCCTCTCATTGCTTACTGCACAATTCCTGCAGTTTGTCTGCTCACTGGAAAATTCATCATACCAACGGTAACTTCTATTGTCTTCCTTTTCACATCCTAACATGAAAAATGATTGCAACGTCATGGCTTTTACTTATCAATTATTATGAGGAAAAATTTAACAAGTTTTGCTAGGTAGACAGTGCTTCTCAAGCAATTGAACTCTGTATTACTAGGCTAGTCAACATTTTTCTATTTAATATTAGAAATCAGAATTTTCCAAATTCATCATTTCCGGTTTTGGTTCCAGTTATAATGTCGATAAAGGGATTGACTTTGTATCATACCTTGTCATTGATCCAGCTCTCAAACCTGGCAAGCATGCTGTTTCTTGGCCTCTTTATCTCTATCATTGTAACTGCAGTGCTTGAGCTAAGATGGAGTGGTGTCAGCATTGAAGATTTGTGGCGTAATGAACAGTTCTGGGTGATCGGAGGTGTTTCAGCCCATCTCTTTGCCGTCTTCCAGGGATTCTTGAAATTGTTGGCTGGCATTGATACGAACTTTACTGTCACGGCAAAAGCAGCCGATGATACAGAATTTGGCGAGCTCTATATGGTCAAGTGGACAACACTTCTGATTCCTCCAACAACACTTCTCATTATCAACATTGTTGGTGTTGTTGCGGGATTCTCTGATGCACTCAACAAAGGATATGAAGCATGGGGACCTCTCTTTGGCAAGGTGTTCTTTGCCTTCTGGGTGATTCTTCATCTCTATCCATTCCTTAAAGGTCTGATGGGTCGCCAAAACCGAACACCAACCATTGTTGTTCTGTGGTCAGTGCTGCTGGCCTCTGTCTTCTCTCTTGTCTGGGTCAAGATTAATCCATTCGTTAACAAAGTTGACAACACCTTGGCTGGAGAAACCTGCATTTCTATAGATTGCTGAGCTACCAACAAGTTTCCCAGTATTCTGGGGCTAAACCTTCGGAAATTGGATTCGATCCAGATTCTACTTTCTCATAAGAAAGTAAATATAGCAGTCAGTAGTTGAGTTACATGAACTGCGAGATGATTCTCTATGAAGTTTTGAACAGCTTGTATTGCTCTATTTGCTGAGTTTAAGGTCTAAGCAATATAAAGATATATAGGTGATGATTGACTTTTCTTGTATTGAGAAAAGCAGAAAAGATGAATAGACATCATATTGTTCATTTCTCATGCTTGATGTGCCATCAACTCTGCATTGATTTTATTCCTAGAAACTGTTGGTTACATCTCACAGCCTCGTTGTATCTGACAAGGACGAAGGAACCATTCTTGAAAGTGTGTGTTGTGCAGCCAACACCTAGGTCCACAAGTCAAGACTCATCCACAGGACCATTTATCCTGAAATCTTGTCGTTTGATGATGTGGTCCTGTTGTCGACAATGATGCTCTTTGGGTCGGCAAGTCTATTAAAATTTGAGAGATTTTTTTTTTTTTTTATCGAGGATAGGTGAGAAATGAGGGATGCCGCATGTCTACACGGCTAGGTTGTCTATTTGAAAAAAAAAAAAAAAATATATATATATATATATATATATATATATCATTTTTTGTATGTATTGATATTAAAAATAAATTTTAAAAAATAAAAAATATATTATTTTAATACATTTTCAAGTAAAAAATATTTTAAAAAGCAACCTCTACCACAACATTAAACAACATTAAACAGCATTAAAATACTGTTATAAAACACAAATTGAATTATTCTTTGGTCCAACCTTTTCTGGATTACTAACATATTGTAGCATTACTTTAGGCTTCACATGAGTTGAGGATTATGTTCTGCTTGCAGTGAAAAGATATTCTTCTGATACCCTTTTTCTTTTCCTTTGCGGCAATAAAATGCTGGGAAACTTAGGAGCCAGGAAACCAAAATCCCAAAGAACTTCCTTTTGCTCACCTACTCGTATAATGAGGGTGGAAAAGCAGATGCTTGCTATCAAAGCACAATATTTATGTGATGTATATGATGATGAAAGCTTTGAAACTAATCATGTAGTTAGCTGCAAAAATTTCAAAATCCAGTTCTTGTTTGCTGTAATAACATCACATTTTTATATATGATTTTCTTGCAAGATCGTTGTAGTTTTGACAATGGAATGCAGCCATTTCATTAAACATAATTTTTTTTTTATTAACATGGTTGTTTGGATCAGCTTATATATTTTTTGATAAATCTCACGAACTTTAAAGTTAATGACTATATAAGCCTTCAGTTGTCCTGAAGTTTGTGAAATTTAAACTGGTGATTTCTGGGGAGCAAACTCAAGGCATGATCAGTTGAGTTATATCTTTCAGGGTTAACCGAGCATAATTTTAGATATAGAAAGAGATGTTTTTCAATTAGGAAGAGAAACTATATGAATTTTATTTATGTGAAATCAATTTTATTGTTGTAAAGCCTCTACCTTCAATTCTGCAATGCATTTATTGCAATAATGACATTGCAGAATTTCTTCATACAATATAATCTACAAAGCTTCTGTCAAGAAAAAACTTGCAATGTTTAGGAAAGAAGTTTTATGTATAAATCAAGATTTTCCAGGAATAGAAAGCAAAGCAATATGGATGGGCCCAAAAGAAGTAAACGCAAAAGTGGAGAAGGAAGCAAGAGCTGGAAACCATAAGTGCAGGCAGAGCTATTGAATTTAGGGTTACTTTTTTTTAAAATTGGTCATGTTTAACTGGCCCGCATTACGCTTGTGATTGAAGCTAAAAAAAAAAAAAAAAAAAAAACATAAAAAGAAATGTCTACACTGCTTAGAACTTGTTAGTGTTATTATTAAACTAAACATAATAGGTAAACCTTGAATTAATTCAACCTGATTTTTTATCTAATTTTTTAAATTAAAATATGTAAGGATTGTTTTGATATAATATAATAAACTTAATGGGTCAAAAAATAACTCGGATAACCGATAATAATATAGTTTAATTTAAAAAAATCAAGATGACATTTAAAAAGAAATCGAGATCGCGATGTATGGAATTAATCTAGGTTTCGAGGCTTAGCCCATCAAAAATGTGACCTTGGTCATAAACTCTATTGGGTTTAATATATATATTATTTAATTATGTAATAACAAAAATAGACGTTAGAATAATCGAGCACCAACTCAATATCAAGATATTTAATTGAGAATGCGAGAATCTCTTAGAAAACAAATCGAAATAAATTATGAAACTTAATTCTCAATCAACTAAGTTAATCCGCAATATAGGCTATGAACTTCACTGAGTTTAATAACTTTATTGTTTTAAAAATATTTTTATTTAATTATATGACAACAAAAACATACGCTCACAATATTGAACACCAATCAAATATCAGGATGATTATTTGAGATCATGATAAACTTACAAAATGCAAACTTAATGTTAAATGAATTATAAAGTTTAATTTAAAATCAACTAAATATTAAAGGATAAAATTAAAAATAATAATAAAATAATAAATAAAAACTTAATATTAAATGATAAAATTAAAAAATAATTCAAAAAAAAAAAGCATATAGCATAGACCTAGGTGACTTAATGCGTCTGAAACTTTAAAAAATAGTCAGGCACACGAACTTGGACAGGCATTAATGCATGGACCTTTGTGTATTTTTTTTTTCCTTTTAATAAGGGGTGATGATGTCATTCTCTCTATCTTCAAAAAAACAAAAGCAACATACAACACATCTTGTGCTTGTTTAGAATCCTGTCAGGGTGGTTTTTATTGCATAAAAATTTATTTTTCAACTCACTTTCTTTTAAAAACACACTATAAACATCCTTAAAACTTAAAAAAATAATCAATTTTTCAACCTGGAAAACTCCAAAAAAAACCCCAAAACAAAATCAAATCAGAAAAAAAAAAATCTCTCTCAACCTTGATTTATTTTCTCTGACAAAATAAAGGCCTATAAACACTTTAATGGGATCCCCTCATTAAATGGAGTCCGTTGATACCAAGATCTCTCCTTATTTGTTTTGGATTTTGGTGATTATATAATGTTTTTTTTCTTTGTTGTTTTCAGAGAACTTTTTTTTTTAGCCTCAATGATTTGTTGAAATGTTAAGAAAATAATTTTTTTGATCAAAATTAAAATTATAAAAACTAAAGGAACTATAAAGAAATAAAAAGGAGAGTAGGTGGACCAAGTGTTCATGAAATTTATCATTGTTTTATGCTTTGAATTTTTTTTTGTTGATTTTTTTTAACTTCTTAAAAGAATTTAAGAAGTTATTCATTAATTTAGGCATAGAAAATTATAATTGAAAAAAAAAGTTTATGGATTGCTATGAATTGTTTTAATGATTTACGTGGCCTATATTTTATAATTATAATTTTAATAACTCTCTCATTATATTACTTTTTAAGGCGTGTGAACTGGTTGATCCATGTTTTTCCTAT
>Ga0325401_1005656_pt1 | contig 12005 bp, 14 predicted proteins | sample PopdelMetagenome_FD_205666 | JGI IMG/M metagenome (GOLD analysis project Ga0325401, IMG submission 205666) | Populus deltoides microbial communities from Bellville, Georgia, United States - Xylem-PdKOR-R2 | ecosystem: Host-associated > Plants > Phyllosphere > Stem > Wood/Secondary xylem | place...
GCCACCCAGTGGTGCCGAGGCCCCTTTAGCTCAGTCGGCAGAGCGTCTCCATGGTAAGGAGAAGGTCTACGGTTCGATTCCGTAAAGGGGCTCTGGCAGGACCAGTCCGGTGGCGAGAGCGATCGGTGGTCGTGCCCCCGTGGCGGGGTAGCTCAGGTGGTTAGAGCACACGGCTCATAATCGTGGTGTCGCGGGTTCGAGTCCCGCCCCCGCTACTGCGCAGCACCGACCAGACGACCTGAGGATTCACCGTGGCCAGCAAGAGCTCTGACGTTCGCCCGAAGATCACGCTCGCGTGCACCGAGTGCAAGGAGCGCAACTACATCACCAAGAAGAACCGGCGCAACAACCCGGATCGCATGGAGATGAAGAAGTTCTGCCCGCGCGACCGCAAGCACACCGTGCACCGCGAGACCCGCTGACCCCAGCGCACCCGCACCTCCCGACCCCGTCCGGCGCCGCCGGGCGGGGTCGTGCGCATGCCCGGACCGCGCACCCGAGGCCGCCCACCCACGACCGTAGGCTGGACCCCATGCCGATCGACCAGACCCTCGTCGGTCGGGAGTTCCCGCCGACCGCCCCGCACCGGGTCGAGGAGGCCCGCGTGCGGGCCTTCGCCGAGACCACCGGTGCGACGTACGACGGCGGGCCGGTGCCCGCGACGTACCCGATCGTGCTGGCGTTCGAGGCCATGAACGCCTTCCTCGAGGCCGAGCAGGTCGACCTGTTCCGCATCGTCCACGGCGAGCAGCGCTTCACCTACGAGCGGCCGGTCGTGCCCGGTGACGTGCTCACCGCGACGCTGACCGTCGCCTCGCTGCGCCAGATCGCGGGCAACGACATCATCGGCACGACCAGCGCCGTGACCGACGCCGACGGGGCGCTGGTCTGCTCCACCTCGGCCACCCTCGTGCACCGCGGCGGTGAGGCATGAGCCTCGAGCCGCGCACCTTCACCGTCACCCGCGCCGACCTCGTCGCCTACGCCGAGGCGAGCGGCGACCACAACCCGATCCACCAGGACGAGGCGGTCGCCACGAGCGTCGGCCTGCCCGGCGTGATCGCCCACGGCATGTACACCATGGCGCTGACCGCCCGCGCCGTCGCGGAGTGGTTCCCGGGCTCCGAGGTCGTCTCGTTCGGCTGCAAGTTCACCAGCCCGGTCGTGGTGCCCGCCGAGGGCGGCGCCGAGGTCGAGGTGGCCGGCGAGGCCGGCGAGCCCGACGACGCGGGGCTGACCACGGTCAAGCTCACCGTCACCTGCGGCGGCCAGAAGGTGCTCGGCATGCCCAAGGCAGTGGTCCGCGCACGTGGCTGAGCGTCTCGCCGACCACACCACGCTCCGTCTGGGCGGTCCCGCCGCCCGCTGGGTCCGCGCGACCACCGAGGCCGAGCTCGTCGAGGCCCTCGCCACCGCGGAGGGCTCGGTGCTGGTGCTCGGCGGCGGCAGCAACCTCGTCGTCGGCGACGCGGGCTACGACGGCACGGTCGTCGAGGTGGCGACGCGCGGCATCACCCCCGACACCGCTGCCGACGACATCGATCCGAGCTGCGGCGGCGTCCTCGTGCGGGTCGCGGCGGGGGAGTCGTGGGACGGCTTCGTCGCTCACGCCGTCGAGCGCGGCTGGTCCGGCGTCGAGGCGCTCGCCGGCATCCCCGGCAGCGTCGGGGCCACCCCGGTGCAGAACGTCGGCGCCTACGGCCAGGACGTCTCCCAGACCATCGCCTCGGTGCGGGTGTGGGACCGCACGCTGCGCGGTGTGCGCACCTTCGCCAACGCCGACTGCGGCTTCGGCTACCGCACCTCCCGCTTCAAGGCCGACCAGCTCGCCTCCGGCGGGACCCGCCTCGTCGTCCTCGACGTGACCTTCCAGCTGCGCCCCGGCACCCTCGGCGAGCCGGTGCAGTACGCCGAGCTCGCCCGCGCCCTGGGCGTCGAGGTGGGCCGGCGCGCCCCGCTGGCCGACGTGCGCGCGGCTGTGCTGGAGCTGCGCCGCGGCAAGGGGATGGTGCTCGACGAGGCCGACCACGACACGTGGAGCGCCGGGTCGTTCTTCACCAACCCCGTGGTCGACCCGGCTGTCGTGCCCCCCGGTGCGCCCGCCTGGCCCCAGCCGGACGGGCGGGTCAAGACCAGCGCCGCCTGGCTCATCGAGCACGCCGGCTTCGGCAAGGGCTACGGCTCGGGCCCGGTCACGCTCTCGACCAAGCACACCCTGGCCCTCACCAACCGCGGCGGCGCCACCACCGCCGACCTCCTGCGCCTGGCCCTCGAGGTCCGCGACGGCGTCGAGCTCGCCTTCGGCATCCGCCTCGAGAACGAGCCGGTGCTCCTCGGCTGCTCGCTGTAGCCGACCGGGTGGCCCACCCGGTGGTCGAGCAGAGAGGCGCGCCAGCGCCGAGCGTCGTCGAGACCTCCCACGTGCGAGGGTCTCGACGACGCTCGCTGGCGCTCGCTGCTCGACCGGCGGCGGTCGAGCAGTTCAGCCTCAGGCCGGCGTGGCCAGCCAATCGTCGACGCCGCTGAGCAGGCGCTGACGCACGTCGGAGGGGGCGCAGGAGGCCCGCACGGACATCCGGGCGAGCTCGGCCAGCGTCTCGTCGGTCAGCTCGTGGGCGGCGCGCATGGTGGCGTACTGCCCGGCCAGGCGCGAGCCGAAGAGCAGCGGGTCGTCGGCACCGAGGGCGACGGTGGCCCCGGCGGCCAGCAGCGTGGGGAGCGGCACCGAGGTGAGGTCGGAGTAGACGCCGAGGGCGACGTTGGAGGTCGGGCACACCTCGAGGGCGACGCCGGAGGCGACGACCCGGTCGAGCACCGCAGGGTCCTCGCTGGAGCGCACCCCGTGCCCGAGCCGCTGCGCGTGGAGCGCGTCGAGGCACTGGACGACGTGCTCGGCGCCGCGCAGCTCGCCGCCGTGCGGCGCCAGCAGCAGCCCGGCGCGCTCGGCGATGCGGAAGGCCCCGGCGAACTCCGCCGTGGAGCCCCGGCGCTCGTCGTTGGACAGCCCGAAGCCGACGACCCCGCGCCCGGCGTACTGCGCGGCGAGGCGGGCCAGCGTCCGCGCGTCGAGGGGGTGGCGGGTGCGGTTGGCGGCGACGACGACCGCCATGCCGAGCCCGGTCTCGCGCGAGGCCGAGGCCACCGCGTCCAGCACCAGGTCGGTGAACGCCGTGACGCCGCCGAAGCGCGCGGCGTACCCGCTCGGGTCGACCTGGATCTCGAGCCAGCCCCCGCCGTCGCGCACGTCGTCCTCGGCCGCCTCGAGCACCAGCCGGCGCACGTCGCCCTCGGTGCGCAGCACCGAGCGCGCGACGTCGTAGAGGCGTTGGAAGCGGAACCAGCCCTTCTCGTCGGCCGCGCTGAGCTCCGGCGGCCACTCGGTCACGAGCTGCTCGGGCAGGCGGATGCCGTCGCGCTCGGCCAGCTCGAGCAGCGTCGCGTGCCGCATCGAGCCCGTGAAGTGCAGGTGCAGGTGCGCCTTGGGGAGTGTCCGCAGGTCCCGCGGCTCCGAGGACCTCAGGAGAACAGCTTCTGCAGGCGGGTGACGCCCTCGACGAGGTCGTCGTCGCCGAGGGCGTAGGACAGGCGGAGGTAGCCCGGCGAGCCGAACGCCTCACCCGGCACGACCGCGACCTCGGCCTTCTCGAGGACGTACTCCGAGAGCTCGGCCGAGGTCTCGATGAGGCGGCCGCCGTGCTCCTTGCCCAGCAGCCCCTTGACCGAGGGGTAGGCGTAGAACGCGCCGCCCGGCATCGGGCAGAGCACCCCGTCGATCTCGTTGAGCATCGACACGATGGTGTGGCGGCGACGGTCGAAGGCGACCTTCATCTCCTCGACGGCCGACAGGTCGCCCTCCAGGGCGGCGACGGCCGCGCGCTGGGCGACGTTGGCGACGTTGGAGGTGGCGTGCGACTGCAGGTTGGTCGCGGCCTTGACCAGGTCCTTGGGGCCGATCATCCAGCCCACGCGCCAGCCGGTCATCGCGTAGGTCTTGGCGACGCCGTTGACGACGACGCAGTTGTCGGCGAGGAAGGGGCACAGCACCGGCATCGACCCGGTGTCGGCGCCGTCGTAGACGAGGTGTTCGTAGATCTCGTCGGTCAGCACCCACAGGTCGTGGTCCTCGACCCACTGGCCGATCGCCTTGATCTCCTCGGAGGTGTAGATCGCGCCGGTGGGGTTGGAGGGGCTGACGAACAGCAGCACCTTGGTCTTCTCGGTGCGCGCCGCCTCGAGCTGCTCGACGGTGACCTTGTAGTCCTGCGTCTCGTCGGCGAGCACCTCGACCGCCACGCCGCCGGCGAGCTGGATCGACTCGGGGTACGTCGTCCAGTACGGCGCCGGCACGATCACCTCGTCGCCCGGGTCGAGCATCGCCGCGAACGCCGCGTAGATCGCCTGCTTGCCGCCGTTGGTCACGAGCACCTGCGCGGGCTCGATCTCGTAGCCGCTGTCGCGCCGGGTCTTGTCGACGATCGCCTGCTTGAGCTCGGGCAGGCCGCCGGCGGGGGTGTAGCGGTGGTTCCTCGGCTCCCGGGCGGCGGTGACGGCCGCCTCCACGATGTAGTCGGGGGTCGGGAAGTCGGGCTCACCGGCGCCGAACCCGATCACGGGACGGCCCTCGGCCTTGAGCGCCTTCGCCTTGGCATCGACCTTCAGCGTCGCCGACTCGGCGATGGCACCGAGTCGCTGGGAGACACGTCGTTCGCGCGGGGAGCTCGTCATGGCCCCATGGTAGGGGTGGCGGGCGCGGGTGCGGCCTGCGCCTCCGGGGCCTGGGAACGCCCGGCGCCCGGTCGGCGTTGAGCAGGGCGAGAGGTCCACTTTTGGCCGCTCGCGCGGGCGGTGCGTAGACTGCCCGCTTGGTGGTTTCCCACAGGCTTCGGCCTGCCCGGGACCGGCCACCGGAGGGCACTAGCTCAACTGGCAGAGCATCGGTCTCCAAAACCGAAGGTTGGGGGTTCAAGTCCCTCGTGCCCTGCAGGACGCACCACCGCACGAGCGCCAGACCAGCACCACCGCTGGCACCAGCAGCAGACGACGAGCAGGACCGAAGGGATCAGACGTGAGCGAGAGCAAGGCGGTCCGCGGGCCCCGGGACACCGGCCCGCAGCGCACGAGCCTCCCGACGTTCTACCGCCAGGTCGTCGCCGAGCTCCGCAAGGTCGTCTACCCGACCCGCGAGCAGCTCACCACGTACTTCATCGTCGTGATGGTCTTCGTGGTGATCATGATGGCGATCGTCGCCGGCCTCGACCTGGCGTTCGGCCGACTGGCCTTCGAGGTCTTCGACGGCCGGTCCGGCTCGTAGCCGCCTCCGGCCCCCCGCGGCCGCCGTCCGGGCGGCCTCCCCCGATCAGTGACTGATGGAGCAACGCGTGTCGCAGCAGTACGACGAGACCGAAGGTCTCCCCGAGGGCCTCACCGACGGTGAGCAGCCCGACCCGGAGCTCGAGGACGAGTACGGCGAGGCGAACGACGGCCCCGACGTCGAGGACGACGCGCGCCTGGACCTCGAGGTGACCGACGAGGACACCGACGAGGAGATGGGCGTCGAGGACGTCCGCGACCCCGGCTTCTCCTCCCGCGACCTCTCCGAGGCCGACGGCGACGAGGCTCCCGAGCTCGACGCTGACGAGGACGACGACGTCGCCGAGCTCGGCTCCGAGGCCGACGACGCCGACCTCGACGCCGATGACCCCGATGAGGACGACGCCGACGACGCCGAGCCCGAGGACTCCGACCCGCTCGAGGCGTTCCGCCGCGAGCTGTGGGCCAAGCCGGGCGACTGGTTCGTCGTGCACACCTACTCCGGCATGGAGAACCGGGTGAAGTCGAACCTCGAGAACCGCATCATCTCCCTCAACATGGAGGACTACATCCACGAGATCGTGGTCCCCACCGAGGAGGTCGCGGAGATCAAGAACGGCCAGCGCAAGATGGTCAAGCGCACCGTCCTGCCCGGCTACGTCCTCGTCCGCATGGACCTCACCGACGAGTCCTGGGCCGCCGTGCGGCACACGCCGTCGGTCACCGGCTTCGTCGGTCACAGCCACCAGCCGGTGCCGCTGAGCATGAGCGAGGTCGAGAACATGCTGGCCCCCGCCGTGGTCGCCCGCGCCGAGGCCGAAGCCGCCGCTGCCGGCACCGCCTCGCCGGCTGCCGCCCAGGCCGCGAAGAAGCCGGTCGAGGTGGCCGACTTCGACGTGCAGGACAGCGTCATGGTGGTCGACGGTCCGTTCGCGACGCTGCACGCGACGATCACTGAGATCAACCCCGAGTCCCAGCGCGTCAAGGCGCTGGTCGAGATCTTCGGCCGGGAGACCCCGGTCGAGCTCAGCTTCAGCCAGATTCAGCGCGTCTGAGTCCGACGAGGAACGAGTCGGGCTCAGGCGAGCGCTGGGTTGAGGAGCGTCGGCTGACGGCGACGAAGGAGCCGACAGCGACGCGTCTCGAAACCGAGGGGCTGAGGATCCGCGCCTGACCCGAGGGCGCGGTGCAGGAAACCGTGGCAGGAGCACCAGCTCCGCTGTGACCACACGAGAGAGAAGAGAGCATGCCTCCCAAGAAGAAGATCGCTGCCCTGGTCAAGGTGCAGCTGCAGGCCGGGTCCGCGACCCCGGCGCCGCCGGTCGGTACCGCCCTCGGTCCGCACGGCGTCAACATCATGGACTTCTGCAAGGCCTACAACGCCCAGACCGAGTCCATGCGCGGCAACGTCGTCCCCGTCGAGATCACCATCTACGAGGACCGTTCCTTCACGTTCATCACCAAGACCCCGCCGGCCGCCGAGCTGATCAAGAAGGCTGCCGGTCTGGGCAAGGGCTCGGGCGTCCCGCACAAGGAGAAGGTCGGCAAGCTGACCAAGGACCAGGTGCGCGAGATCGCCCAGACCAAGCTCCCCGACCTCAACGCGAACGACCTCGACGCCGCGATGAAGATCGTCGAGGGCACCGCTCGTTCCATGGGCGTCACCACCGACTGACGCCCCAGTGGCAGGGCCGCGCTGGCCCACCTGACCACGACCTTCCCGGCGCCGTGTGCACGGCGCCACCACACAGAGGATTGAGACCATGCAGCGCAGCAAGACCTACCGCGCGGCGGCCGAGACGTTCGACAAGGACGAGCTCCACGCCCCGCTCGCGGCGATCAAGATCGCCAAGACCAGCTCCAAGAAGAAGTTCGACGAGACCGTCGACGTCGTGATGCGCCTCGGGGTCGACCCCCGCAAGGCCGACCAGATGGTGCGCGGCACCGTCAACCTGCCCCACGGCACCGGCAAGACCGCCCGCGTCCTCGTCTTCGCGAACGGCGACAAGGCGCAGGCCGCTCTCGACGCCGGTGCCGACGAGGTCGGCGGCGACGAGCTCATCGACAAGGTGGCCGGCGGCTACCTCGACTTCGACGCCGTGGTCGCGACCCCGGACCTCATGGGCAAGGTCGGCCGCCTCGGCCGCGTGCTCGGTCCCCGCGGCCTCATGCCGAACCCGAAGACCGGCACCGTGACGCCCGACCCGGCCAAGGCCGTGACGGACATCAAGGGCGGCAAGATCGAGTTCCGCGTCGACCGCCACGCCAACCTGCACTTCATCATCGGCAAGGCCTCCTTCGACGAGGTCCGCCTCGCGGAGAACTACGCCGCGGCGCTCGAGGAGGTGCTCCGGCTCAAGCCGGCCAGCTCCAAGGGCCGCTACATCAAGAAGGTGACGCTCTCGACGACCATGGGCCCCGGCGTCCAGGTCGACCCGAACCGCACCAAGAACCTCGCCACCGAGGACGCCGCGGAGGGCTGAGCCCCCGCTGCCTCCCCGAGGCACCAGCAGCACCAGCACCGCCCGTCGGCTCCGGCCGACGGGCGGTGCTGCGCGTCCGGGGCGGGACGGCCCGCGGGGGGCGCGTAGCGTGAACCGGTGACCCCTCCGGCTGCGCGCACCGCCCTGGACGTCGTCGACTGGCGCCGGCGCGTCTTCGCCCTCTACGCCGCCGTGCGAGCCGCGCCCGAGCCCGCGGCAGGGCACGCGCTCTGGCAGCGCGGGCGCGACGACCTGCTGGCACACCACCCCGCGACGCCGCTCCTCGCCGACGACCGGGCCGCCTTCACCGGCGTCCCCGTCGCGCCCTACGACCCGTCCTGGCGCTTCGAGCTCGAGCTGCAGCCCGCGGAGCCCGGCGGCTTCGAGTTCGCGACCGGCACCGACGGGGTCGTCCCCTTCGAACGGATCGCCCGCGTCGAGCTGCCGGAGGCCGGGTCCCTCGACGTCTGGCGCCTGACGACCTACGGCGGCGGGCTCTTCGTCCCGGTGCGCGACGCACTGGCGGGCCGGCCGGACGGGACGTACGGCGGCGGTCGCTACCTGCTCGACACGGTCAAGGGAGCAGACCTCGGGACGGACGCCGAGGCGGGCACGATCCTGCTCGACCTCAACTTCGCCTACAACCCGTCGTGCGCCTACGACCCGGCCTGGGCCTGCCCCCTCGCGCAGCCGGGCAACGTCCTCGCGGTCGAGGTCCCGGTGGGGGAGCGGCACGCCGGCAGCTGACCCCCGCACCGCTGCGTATCGTGGCCGGATGCGGTGCGTGGTGCTCGACGACTTCCAGGGCGCGGCCCTCGGGTACGCCGACTGGTCGGTGCTCGACGGCGTCGAGGTCTCGACCGAGCGCGAGCACCACGACGACCCGGACCGGCTCGTCGAGGTGCTGACCGGCGCCGAGGTCGTGGTCGTGATGCGTGAGCGCACCCCGCTGACCGCGAGCCTGCTGGCCCGGCTGCCCGACCTGCGGCTGCTGGTGACGACCGGTCGCCGCAACGCCTCGATCGACGTCGCCGCGGCGCGGGCGCAGGGGGTCACCGTCTGCGGCACCTCCTCGCTCTCGAGCCCTCCCGCCGAGCTGACCTGGGCGCTCGTCCTCGGCCTGGCGCGCCACGTGGCGACGGAGGCGGGGGAGATGCGCGCCGGCGGCCCCTGGCAGTCGACCGTGGGCCGCGACCTGGCCGGCGCCACTCTCGGGGTGGTCGGGCTCGGCCGGATCGGGACCGCCGTGGCCCGCGTCGGGCTCGCCGTCGGCATGGACGTCGTCGCCTGGAGCCCGCACCTGACCGACGAGCGGACCGAGGCGGCCGGCGTACGCCGCGCGGAGTCGCTGACCGACCTGCTGGCGACGAGCGACGTCACGACGCTGCACCTGCAGCTCTCCGACTCCACCCGCGGTCTCGTCGGTCGCGACGAGCTCGCCGCCGCCCGGCCCGGCTCGCTGCTGGTCAACACCGCCCGCGCCGGCCTCGTCGACACCGACGCGATGGTCGACGCCCTGCGCGAGGGCCGTCTGGGCGGTGCCGGTCTCGACGTGTTCGACGTCGAGCCGCTCCCGCCCGACCACCCGCTGCGCGCGCTGCCGACCGTGCTGGCGCTGCCGCACCTCGGCTACGTCACCGAGGCCAACTACCGGCTGTTCTTCACCGAGGCCGTCGAGGACGTCGCCGCCTGGCTCGCCGGCAGCCCGGTCCGCGAGCTGACCTGACCCGCGCGTCGGTGGTGGTTCCGAGACGGCCGTAGCCGGCCTCCTCAACCACCGGTGCCGGTGGTGGTTCCGAGACGGCCACAGCCGGCCTCCTCAACCACCGGTGCCGGTGGTGGTTCCAAGACGGCCGTAGCCGGCCCGGTGCCGGTGGTTGAGGAAGGACGAAGTCCTGTCTCAACCACCAGCGCTGTCTCGGTCCGATTTGGCCCGGCGTGCGTCACGTCCGTACAGTTCTCCGGGTAACCAGAGACCGCCGGTCGTCCGGCTGCGCAAGCAGCCTGACCGAAGGTTCCGCACTCGATGCGGACGGCCTGCGCAGGGGACAGAGCACGATCAGCACCACCATGATCCCGCCCTGAGCCTGCGCTGCTCAGGGCGTCCGTCATTTCGCACCGCGGGACCGGTCTCACTCACGAGAGAAGGAGACCGATGGCGCGGGCAGACCGACAAGCCGCTGTCACCGACATCGCTGGCGCGTTCAACGATGCCGCGGGCGCGGTGCTGACCGACTACCGCGGACTCACCGTCAAGGAGCTGCAGGACCTGCGCCGCTCCCTCGGCGAGAACGCCGACTACGCCGTGGTCAAGAACACGCTGGCCAAGCTGGCCGCCTCCGAGGCGGGCATGCAGGGCTTCGACGAGCTCCTGGTCGGACCGACCGCGATCGCCTTCCTCAAGGGCGACGTGGTCGAGGCCGCGAAGGGGTTGCGTGACTTCGCCAAGGCCCACCCCGCCCTGATCATCAAGGGCGGCTACCTCGACGGCAAGGCCATGGACGCGGCGGAGGTGGCGAAGCTCGCCGACCTCGAGTCGCGCGAGGTGCTGCTGGGCAAGCTCGCTGGCGCGATGCTCGCCTCGCTCAGCCAGGCCGTCTACCTGCTCAACGCGCCTCTCGCCCAGGCCGCCCGCGTCGCGGGTGCGCTGCAGGCCAAGGCCGAGCAGGACCCCTCGATCCTCGCAGGTGGAGCCGGCACGCCGGCTGAGCCCGCCGCTGAGGAGGCTGCGCCGGCTGCCGAGGAGGAGGCCCCCGCTCAGGAGGCCGCCGCCGACGAGGCCGCCGACGAGGCCGCAGAAGCCTGATCCAGGGCTGACCACCACCTGTAACGAAACCCGGCTCACGGCCAGCGCCGCGAGCCACCGACTGGAAGGAACCGCCACCATGGCGAAGCTCAGCACCGACGAGCTGCTCGACGCGTTCAAGGAGATGACGCTGATCGAGCTGTCCGAGTTCGTGAAGCAGTTCGAGGAGACCTTCGGCGTCACCGCCGCCGCCCCCGTCGCCGTGGCCGCCGCCCCGGCCGCCGGTGGCGCCGCTGGTGGTGCGGAGGAGGCCGCCGAGCAGGACAGCTTCGACGTCATCCTCGAGGCCGCCGGCGACAAGAAGATCAACGTCATCAAGGAGGTGCGCGGCCTGACCTCCCTCGGTCTGAAGGAGGCCAAGGACCTCGTCGAGGCGGCCCCCAAGCCGATCCTCGAGGGCGTCGACAAGGCTGCGGCCGACAAGGCCAAGGAGGCGCTCGAGGGCGCCGGAGCCACCGTCACCGTCAAGTGATGCTTGCTGTGCCGGGCTCGCCCGTGCACAGCTGATCCACAGCCGAGGCGGCCATCCCCTGCGGGGGGTGGCCGCCTCGCTGCGTCTGCGGGGCCCGGCCGTCGACGCCCCTCGCGGGCCGTTCGAGTGCACGAGCGTGCTGCAGATCACATCTGGGTACGTCTCGATCCGGCACCGTTCTCGGGACAGTGGTGACGGGCGTCTCAAAGATGCGTAACCTCGCTGCGACGACACCGTTGTTACTGGTCAGTGTGGTTCGGGCTGCTCACGGTCCGGGCCGGGCCTCAGGGAGCGACCGGGTGGAGTCGACTCGGTCGAAGGGGAGAGCGCGACATGGGTGTGGAGATCAAGATCGAGGGACTGACCAAGTCCTTCGGCAAGCAGCTCATCTGGGGCGACGTGACGCTCACCGTCCCCGCAGGTGAGATCTGCGTGATGCTGGGCCCGTCCGGCACCGGCAAGTCGGTGCTGCTGAAGACCCTGATCGGGCTGCTCAAGCCCGACCGGGGCTCGGTCGTCATCGAGGGCACCGACATCGCGACCTGCCCCGAGCGCGAGCTCTACGAGATCCGCAAGCTCTTCGGCGTGCTGTTCCAGGACGGCGCCATGTTCGGGTCGATGAACCTCTACGACAACGTCGCCTTCCCGCTGCGCGAGCACACCAAGAAGAGCGAGTCGCAGATCCGCGACGTGGTCATGGAGAAGATGGACCTCGTCGGCCTGCTCGGCGCCGAGGACAAGCTCCCCGGTGAGATCTCCGGCGGCATGCGCAAGCGCGCCGGCCTGGCCCGCGCGCTGGTGCTCGACCCCGAGATCGTGCTGTTCGACGAGCCGGACTCCGGGCTCGACCCGGTGCGCACGGCGTTCCTCAACCAGCTGATCGTCGACCTCAACGCCCAGATCGACGCGACGTTCCTCATCGTCACCCACGACA
>Ga0325401_1005659_pt1 | contig 12004 bp, 3 predicted proteins | sample PopdelMetagenome_FD_205666 | JGI IMG/M metagenome (GOLD analysis project Ga0325401, IMG submission 205666) | Populus deltoides microbial communities from Bellville, Georgia, United States - Xylem-PdKOR-R2 | ecosystem: Host-associated > Plants > Phyllosphere > Stem > Wood/Secondary xylem | place...
CCCATAATACCAAAAGAAAGTATAGTGAGAATCTCGGGCCTAAATAGCTCCATCACGCATCGCGACAAGCTTCGGAAGTGCTTGCGCTCCAAAGTTGAAGCATGCAAAGAACTACCAAGTAAAAAAAAATGTTGAGAGCAACTTCAAGGCTTCAAGCTTTTGAAAAAGAGAAAAAATTGACGCAACCTCGTGTCGTGGTTACATACCTGGCAGCCAGAAGAAGCCTCTATTGTCCCTGTGGCATGGTGGCTCGGGGGACCATAAAACCAAGTGGATCTAGAATTGTTCCCTGTTATACTCCATGTCACGGGTCCTAAACCACTTGCCAGATATTGCAGGCAGTTCTTTATTGAAATAATCCGCCCCATTTGTATTAATGCATTAAATTCTGTTCACATTAGGGATTTAGTGCATTTAAGTTATTAATCTCCGACCCATCCCAAGAATAGAACTAAGGACCCGGAGTGTCGACCGGGTTATTTTTAACAGTTTTCAATAATGATTCGGGTTAAAACCGTGCTTGACAATACATGACTAGATTAACCCAACTTGAGTCGACTCAATAAGATTTTACCTTAAACTATGTCGATTTAATTTTTTGTCCAATTATTTTGTGTTGACCTAGCAACCCAAGCTCCTAGCCGAGTTAGACCCGGCCGAATCTGACAGCCATATTAAAAATACTAATCTTGTTCTGGGCTCGAGGTTATAATAGACGATGATGAACCTTTTTCAAGGAGAGAGAAACAAACAAAGAAACTCTTAAATAGTTAAAAGACTAATAGTTGTGTATTGTTTTTGTCTTTTTGACCCGATAATAACATTTTTTCCTAATGAGTGCAGAGATCTTGATTGATCCAACAATGAACATTTTGATCTTAGCTCGGTGAACTAATCTGAGAAAGGCGCAACGCTTTCGAGGCCTTGATTGTTTTGAAAGATAGATTACAGTAACTTTCAAGATCTTGTGAGCATACAAGCTATTTATTCTACTTCTAAAACTATGCCGAATTGCCGATTTTATTCTTTATTCACTAAAGATTTACGAGATATTAGCATCTAATTTTGAAACAGAAGTGATTAATAATAATAATAATAATAAATCACTTAATAATAATAATAAAAAGAAAAAAAGAAAGATGGAGGCGGTGTTTTATGAGGATAATTTCCCATCCCTTCTTCTTTTTTGTTGTTTATTAATAAATTCTAAAACATGGGAGCTTGAAAAAATAAATAAAAATGAGAAATTCCGCACCTTAAACATGATGTTACTCTCTTTCTTTTAATTTATTATTATTTTTGGGTTTATGATTTTAAGGTTTCTTGATAGAACAAGGTTTGCTAATAAACACTAATAATAAAACAATTTTTGCTAACAAAACACACAACCCGAACATCACAATAAAAACGAAAAATCTTCTTTTTATTTCTTATATTTTCAACTTTTGATTTTTTTTTATTTTATGAATAGAAGCTTCACAATAAGGATGGCACATGCCTATTTAGAGGAGATATATGTTAGAGAATAATAAAAATCATATCCTGAAACCTTACCTAACAAGCTTAAGTTATTAGGTTGAGATGACTATTGAGTTGAATCGATTCTTAGACATGGTATCAGAGCCTTGATGGCCAAACAATCACGAGTTCGAATCTCACCATTCTTATTTATTTGATAAAAATTAAACACAAGGTAATATGTGTCTGTGCAAATTTTAAGCCCAAAGGACTTTCATTTGAGAGGGTGTGTTAGAAAATAATATAAATTGTATCCTGGGACCTCACCTAACGATTTAAGCTATTGAGTTGAATTGGTTCTTAGACAATATTATCAACAGTTTAAAATTACATATATTTAACTGAAAAGAAAAATAATTGAATTACAAAAAATCATATGGAAAATAAAAATAGAAACTATAGCAATCATTTGTTGGAAATACTTATTATTTGTAAAAGTATGATAGAAAACAACTTATCTAGTTTGCACAAACAAAGATTTGTTGGAAATACTTATTATTTTAACTATATATATAGCAATGAGTTAACAAGTCGTACTTATAATTCTCAACTAACAATATAATTATCTTCAAGGGGAATATTGTAAAATAAAAGTTATTTAGTCTAAAAATTCTAGTTCGAGCCTCATTAATTACTAATTTTATAACGAGGTGTCACATCTACATACATTAGTCACATAAATACAATGAGATGTCCTCTACATTTGTGATGTTCCTTTCATATATATGTTGGGCGTAAAAGATGCAATGTTATTAACACCGATTGATTCGTTTGTTTAAAAAACAAATAGTGTTGTGAAAGTTATTTTTATGAAAAATAGATTTTTAAAAAGTAATTTTTATTTTCGACATTTCATATGGTTATAAAAAATAAATTAGAGAATATTTTTTTGTGTTTGGTTATGTCATAGAAAATGAGTTGAAAAATAAATTATTAATATTTTTTTCAAGTTTATTAAAAGAATAGAGACTAAATCAGATAGATGAAAAAACTGTATAAGAATAAAATTGAAAAAAGAGTTCTAATTTTATAAATTATTTTAAAAAATAAATAACAATTAAAATTAAAAATAGAAACTAGATATGACAAATAAAAAAGTTAAAAGAGGATGAAATTGATTTTTTTTAATTTCATAAATTATTTCAAATAAAATAAATAACAATAAAAAAATAAGAACAAAAATCTAACAGAAAAAACAAAAATATAAAATAAATAACAATAAAAAAAACAAAATTAAAGTTGATATAAAAATATAATTCTTATGAACTTTGGTTTTATCTTTATCTTTATTTGCAATTTCTAAAAAGTATATTTTGACAAAAATAAAAGTAAAATACTATTATGAAAACCAAATCAATTTTTTTTTACTAAAACATATTTTTTATTAACTGGTTCTTTTTAATAATAAATAAATATAAGAAAATTTAGAAAGTGATTCAATGAAATAAATTCGGCATCAATCTATATATACACTAATTTTCTTACTAAAAAAATTATCATGATATTCATTTTTATATTCTTTCTTCTCTTCCTATATAATGGGACTTTCGCTTTGTGGTTGCTTCTTAAATCTGGTATTTTAAAACCTTTTTATTTTTATGTTAACTAACCAAAGTCAATCCAATAAAACATAAAAAACATATATACATAAATATTAAAAAATTAATATCGATATCATTATAAAATAGATCTTGATGCAAAACCATCAAAAATCTTGAAACAATTCGTGTTATATATCCGCAAGAAAAGCATGAAACAAAATAAAAAAGAAATAAATTAAACCCAAAACTAAGTAAAATGATACAAAAATAGACGTTAGATTTAGAAGTGCAACCACACTAATTATATCTATTATTATACAAGTTGAAAATTTTGTTTCATTAATTAAACCAATTAATTATAGGTAAATATAAAAAATTAATCTCAAATAATATTTAGTTTTTATAGATTTAATTCTTGATTTATGTTAGATAATTAAATATTGATAATGACGATAACTAATTCTTATTAATCTTCAATCTTTTAATTTTTAAAATTCACTATAAAAAAGAATGAATAAAAAGTTTTTATCTTGAGTTTCAACAAATACTTTTCTTTATTTTAGATTTAAGCAGTGTTTATTAGTATTGTTTTTATGATTAATATGCATGCAAAGATTTTAATCTTTTATATATATATATATATATATATATATTTCAAGTTTGAATATATATTTAATATACATGCTATTATTCTTTTTATTATATTTACGTTGAAAGCATGCATGTTTTGAATTTTATTTTCAATGTATTATAAATTTAAAATTATATACATTCTAGGCTTAACTTAAATAATCTTTTATGTGTTATATATTCTTGTTATAATAATCCAAATATCATTATTTACTATTTTAATATAATAAAACATATTTCAACAATAATTTATTAAAAAAAAATAATTTAGAAAAGGAACTAATGTTGTCAATACTATAGAACAAGTAATTTTGTGACAAACGAATAAGTTTGTATTTTATAGAAATAGTAAGGTTTCTTTTTTAAAATAAAAGAAGAGAATATAAATATAAATAATCTCTTAAATATTTGAAAGAGTTAAAGAAACATAATTAATAGTCTTGATATGGCATTTTTGCACAATGAAAGATTAGATGGGGGATTCTGATTGCGCATTACTATTCTGAAACAAGCAGATAAATTACTTTAATTCCATTTACAGAGCTGAAGTTTTCTGCCTTCCATTAAATGGAAGGGTTAAAATAGGAGGGTGAGTCCGTGATTATGGTTATCTACCTTGAATGACACTGCCAATATTTTCTTGAGAATTTAACTGCGAGCATGTATTTATCAATTCTGTTCATGCGTCATACTGCAGAAAGATGCTGCACATATTATAATGGGCTAAATTATATCAACTGGGAGGGAAAAAAAAAAAAAAACCCAATACTGTGGTGGTTGGAAGCAACCTCGAAGTCTGATTTGTTTGATTTAAAAGGTTGGAATCGCTCAAGTTTTTCATCAGAGACTAATCACACAATAACATAAAATAAGTCTAATTCTCTAATACATAAACTGTAGTTAGACTTGATCCTGTAACCTGATCGATTCATGGTCCATTCCTTGATCTTGTACAGCACAACTTTTTTGCCTTCGGGTGGTCCAGGTCCTGCCATCCTCTTGCATATATCCTTGCCAATCCAGCTCAAGCTATGTGCTTCCAGACAGTGAAATAAGGGTAGGGGCAAGTGTGGGATTTCTTGATTTTGAAACTCTTCCTTCCTCAATTATATAAGGAGGGTTTAAGCATCAGATTTTGAAGCAACAAGTGTGGATTTCCTAGCCCCTGATCTTTTTGGTGACAGAACTTTTCTCTCACGCTTATTTGTTCTCTTACAAAGAAGAAGAAGCAAGAAGGGCTGAGATACAAAGATCAGATTCAGATAAGATGCCTTGCCTTTATATCTCCACCAATGTCAACCTTGATGATGTTGATAAGGATCCCATCTTTTCCGAGGCCACAAAAGCTGTTGCTTCCATCATCGGAAGACCTGAACATGTAAACACTCTCTATCCCTTCAACTCTCTTTTCCTTCAATTTCTTCTGCTTGTTCATGTTCGAATTCTGTGGCCTACAAATGCATGCCTTGTTCCCTTTGATATGTTGGCCTACAGCCCAGTTTGTGTGTTGATTTTCTTTAATGGTGACCCGTAAAGGTGAAAGAAGGATCGGTTGCTTAATTATTTTTAATGTTTAGTATTTTAAGGAGGGCACTTTCTCCAATGGAAAGTTAAATAATTTGATACCTTACAATAAGGATCACGTTCCCTTTACCCTTCTTAACCCATTCGACCCCAACTTGCTAAGATAGTTTCAGATTTGATTTTCAATTTCTGGGGCAGTTTTTTTGAAGTTGAATCCAAGTGTTTTTTTGGGTAATGCCGAGGAGCCATGGCCATTTTATCTTGATTTCCCTTCATTTTTCCCAGATGAAGGAAGGGGTTATCCACCTGACGTACAGAAAACCAACCTTCTTTCCTTTCTTTAAAATTAAAAAAAAAGGCAACTTGGCTAAGCAAGTGAGCAGTGGCGGTCAAGATTTGGCAAGAATCTTGAGTGGTCCTTCTAGGTTACAGATTCGGCCAAGCCAAACACACTGTCATAAATTTGATCAAATATACCTCCCCTCCTTCAGTTAAGGATGATTCCATCCAACTTGGTTATGAATTGAATGGCTAGATGGATGCCACATGCTATAAGGGGATTGGATGAAGAACCTTAAACTGCCTTTAACATGAACTATAGGGGTTAATTTGACCAGATTTAAAGCACAGGATCTAATTAAACTACATGCGAAAAGTAAAGGGACCACGCAATGATTTTTAGCCGTCTAGAGCGAAGGAGACACAGTCAATCCATTTAACAAACACCCACACGCATGCACCAGGACGACGGACAAAAATGGATACTTGAGAGATCATAGGATAAGAATTGATGAACTCGGGCACTACGAGATAAGTAAGCCGTCACCTAACCACATCATTTTGTCTTCGAGTAATAATTGCAAGTTGTTTCCTCAGCATTATTGGACTTATTGTTGCTTTGCTGTAACTTCTCTGAGTGGACACAACAAGAAAAAGGTCTCCTTAGTGGGCTGAGGGTCAAAGGACACTTTGGCATCAATGGCTGTAGCTGTCGACATTATAGGCACTCGAGTGCATTGGAGCTGTGATAGTGTAAGAACTTGGTGGGTAAAGTGGCCGTGTGAACTTGTTTGGCTTCGCGCGGGTATGTTTGTGAAAAATGTTGAAGCAAGAAAGCAAATGTGAACGGACAAATGAATGACTGTCCACTCTCCAGCATATCGACAAGAAGCTCCGAAGTAGTTAAAATGGGTAAATTTTTTTATCAAAGGATGTCACTCTCACACCTACGACTTGCATCAATCCATCCTAGTTTTTTTTATCGAAAATTATAAGCCAACTAGGACTCCTTGTCGTGCTGCTAGAACGGCTTCAAACTTTCTTAAATTCCCTGATACAAATTCCTTGATATAACTCTTGTTTAGTTATATAAAAATATATACAAATATTTATTGTTTTTCCTTAAAGTCCAAGCTCGAAAAAACTTCCACCCAACTTTCAACTCTTGAACGTGACGAGCTGCTTAATTTTTACAAAAGAACTTTACCTAAATGAACTTTACTCTAGCCGGATACCCACATTAATATATATATATATATATAAAGATGCAACTTAGGCTTAGCTGGATGGTGATAGGATTTACTTTTATATTATCGTACAATATTGAAATTTCTTTAAAAAAACGTAAATAATAAATTTCTCATGAATACACTCGTGATTTGCGGGCCTGACTATAAGTGGTCCTGGAGTATCCCCATTGTCAAAGAAAAGTTTAGAGGGTGGAGGATTTTACTGCCAATTGAGCTACGTGCTCGTTCATTAGCAAAAAGACAGCACGGAAGATGACATATGCCACAGAAGTCATGATAACTCCTCCACATTGACATCATTCGACAAGAATTATTGGAAGCATGCAAATTCCTCGCATGCTATACAGGAAAGGAAAAGCATGTGTTGTCTGCGAGCGTGTATTTTGTGGAAGATACTTTGAACGATGCAGCCGCCGGCTAATTTGATCAAATCTTGCGTGTCTAAGCAAAATCTAAAACGTTCATCACGTTAACTAGTTGTTTTCTTTTAATTTTTATGTTCTTGTATATCTATGCAGCTTGTGATGGTCATACTTAAAGGAACCTTGGGCATATCATTCAATGGAAACAAGGAACCAGCTGCATACGCAGAGATAGTGTCGATGGGTGGGATTACCAAACAAGTTAAAAGGAATCTGATCGCTACCCTTGGAACAATTCTTGAGGCAAAGTTATCCATCCCCAGGGCACGATTCTTCCTCAAAGTTTATGATACAACAGCTGCTGGCAACTGCTCCAAGTTGTAACTTCTGATAGGATGATGGCCATAGAGTTTCATCCTAACTATCTGGGTTTTCAATTTCTGTTTCGTTTTATGTCTGCTTATTTTTAAATTGTCAGAGGTCATCCTGTCAGCAAAAAAGAAAAGCAAAAAAAGATTTAAATGTTCAAGAAGACCTACTTGAATATGATTATGCACTATTGAATTTCCACTAAATTGAAGCAAATAAAAAAGGGCATTGTAATTTAGGTTTCTTTCTTAGCTATGTGATGATGACCTGTGTGGCATGGGACATGGTGTTTGATGATACTGCATAGCTTAGTCACTGATACTGTACTGTCATAAATTTATCACCACACACATATTCCCACCGAAAGCAATATCTTTAAAGATATATTTGGTGCAACATCTTGAATAAAGAAACAGTGCCATCACAATTTACATTTAATTCAATCAATAACACAACTTAATGAAGAAAAAGATGGATGCGTGCAGCTACCTTTACGGCTTACTTACGTTGAGCTCATCCTCAACAAAAAGACGTGTTTTTACCAGCCATGTCAACTAAATTCATTTTCAGAGCATGGAACTAAAGGTTTGTAACGCCAACAGTTGGAATTTTGGAAGCTCTGGTGTTTTCGTTTATAGATTTAGGCAGCTCTGCCTTTTCCCATAATCACTAAAGATATTAGGTGATTCTATCGATGGATGTACTTGTTATTTATTCGAACAGCGTTAACCAAACAAAAGGTGGGTTTCTGTATAAACTCAGCCAACAAACCCGAGAGATGTTGGCAATGAAGTAATTCAAGTGGAAAAACATAGAAATGTCGGGAGCAAGGATGGAGATGATTTCATAGGCAATTGCACTAGTTTTTAATGCCATGCACAATTCAAGAACCTATCAGCTGCATGATATAGCAAGCCTGCCAAAAGGTCAAGATCCATAAATGATCCAGTTACCTAAGCTACAGACACTGATTGGTTTACATCAAATTAGCCATACTGACAAATTCCAACACATAGTTCGGTGCAATCAATCATCTTTACTCTCACCACAGTACAGATCACAAATAACAATAAATATGAATCTCTTCGAGCTAAACTATTTAATAGCTCTACCCTATCTCATGCAGAAACAGAAACAGGAGCAGGCCAGCATTGTCAAGGCGAATTCTTGCATGTTATTTCAGAGTAACGGCTGCATTTCTCAATGCAAGATACCTTTGCACATGCTCATTTGGAAGTGATCTCACGAGTTTGAAGACATCAGTATTTGCATAACGGAGGTTGGTCCTTGGATCATGGTAAGGTGCCTGCAGAAGAAGTTCGCTATGTGTAAGAGGGTCTGTAAAGAGATTGGTATACTATTCCATATTGTTTCAGATAGCATTCAAGATAGTAGCAGTTAATCATTGCATGTTCAATCTGTATTTGATGGGATGAATGGAATTGATAACATATGGTGTCTAAGTGTCAAGCTACTCAAGAACAGAGGATAGCTAGGCTCTTTACTTTTCAATTTCGAATATCAACATAAACATTTAACAAGGTCAGCACAATCTTGAGCGCCATGCTCAATCCTGAACAACCTAAACTTCAGCACCATGGCTTCTTCCAGCTAAACAAAAGCAGATGTACTAGGAATCCAGTTGTAGGACATCACAGGGCACCTTCAAAGGTGCACACCATGAACATTTGCTTCATCAAAGTTGCAAGATTACATGTTAAATCTGGTCAAACAAATTTATCTTTGAATTTTTCTCCACCCACTAACTTCCAGTTTTCACATTTCTAACAAGCAATAGAGTACTAGGATGTAATTCATCCTCAGAAATATTGCTTACAAATATGATGTGACATGTAATTGACATAAGAAAGAACATTGCCAAGCAGGAAACAGGAACCAGTTCTTAGTTTGAGTTATGTAATGGTTGGATCTCTAACTCCATCCTCAATTTCATCAAGACAATAAGCTTGTACAGATGTAAACAAGCTCAACCAAATTATATGTGATGAGCTCAAAAACTAAGAGACGGAGTAGCTCAACTGACTAACGGAGTAGCTCAACCAAATTATGGCAATGCATAATATGCAGAATGAAGGACAGCTCATAATAATCTTCTCACTCTAAAAGAAAGTTGATGAGGTACTTGGACGATGCAAATTGATCGGAAAGCCTCCTTCAAGTTACAAGATTATATTTAGGTTAGATGAAGCCAAACAAATCTCGCCTTCAATTGTTTTTTCTCAACCAATAGTTTGTAGTGTCCAAATTTGAACTGGCAATAGTACAACCAAGTTATTTATCCACAGCAACCAATAAGTTCATGATATTCAAAACCAAAAAAAGATTCACCATGCAACTAACAAAAAAAAAAAAAAAATGCCATGGCCAATTAAGTCAACTAAAAGAAACCAGTGCTCTATTTAATTCTGGAATTTTTGAAACTTTAATCATCAATTCCACTGAACAAGCTAAAGAACATTTGAAACTTTAATCCTAATCCTCAATGACAGCAGGTGTATCTTAGCTGAATAGCAGACAAGGAATAAAATGTAGATTATCATTAACAGCTGATGATTCTCTCTCAATTAGAGACCACCAAATATTCAACAAGCAAGGTTTTGACGCACAAAGTAGATCTTCCTCCCGACACTCAAAATAAAAGGACTTCATAAGGATATGATTCAACTGACGTAAATAACCAGTGATGACACTAAAAGATATTTCTAAATTTACCAGACATTTCTAAATTTTGATCCATTAAAATTTAAATCTAATGCCAGTGATTGACTCATTCATTCATGATCTGATTTATATGACATTTTCAAGTTGGCCACATTATTCGCAAATGAGCTAGAAATAATGATGAATTTCATCTGCCAGTTCAAGCACTAAACACATCTCAACAGAAACACATACCTCGAATCCTGTAATATCGCATATTCTCAAAGGTGGGTGCATGGAGGGTGGTGACTCAATATTAACATCTGCAAGAGGGGAAAAAAAACAGCAAAGGTAATTTAACCTCTTATCAAGCCTAACCTAATATCAATACAAAAAACAAAAACCTTAAAAAAGAAAAATAAAAAAACAACCATCTGCATAAACATATTAAAAAATCCAACTTAAACCATGCAATTAATTTGTTGAACAACTGACAGAACACGGGAATCCTCTATAAAACCCTCCGGTGCTACCATTGTACAAAATAATCAACATTACATTTTCCTTTCAGATTTCACCATTTGTGGGCCCAGGAACCCACAAATACTGAGACAATGGAATGCTAATGCAATAACGGCTTCCCTTTCTTCATCCACGAAAATCACCAAAGAATAACTTTTTTCAACTATATATCAAACAAATCACAACCAAACTTCAAATTAAAGTAAAAGGAAAAGAAAAGAGAAGCTAGGAAATGGCGGAGATTGCTCTTAAAAGAGGAGCTTACAGTTGGGTTCATCAGGAGGGCAATTCTGATAATTTTCAGCTTGAAGAATCTGCTTAAGGTGTTTCCAACGGCCTCTTGGTTGTCCCTTTGGGTATTTCTCATATATCTGTATCCTCTTGAAACTGAAGTGTGTTGGCAACACCAGCTCTGCATTTATCAACTCTGCTTCCATCTTCTTCCTCTTCTATATCTAAAAAGCAAAAATACCACTCAATTCAAAGATTTATCCCTTATAGATCAAATTTAAAAGAATAGAAACTAGATAAAAAAGAGTAAAAATTTAAAGAAAAGAAACATAATCTATGATTATAAATATAAAAAAATTGAAAAAGAGTATAAAAACAATTAAAAAAAACAGGAATTTCATCCGAAACCCAACAAAAAGAATGGGCAAACGAACCTCTCGGTTCAGAATCCCCTGTTGCTCGAACTGGGCACAACAGTAAACGGGCAAATAATCTCCACTTTATAGTTTCATAGAAAATCTCAATTTAGTAACCGACTATGAACTGATCTTCGATTAGATCCCAAACTATCAATATTTTCAATTAGGTCCCTAATGCATCAGGGAAGTGTCGAATTTTGCTTAAAGCAGGGTTATTTTATTCCACAACGAGTTAGATTTCCAAGCCAGATCTCTTGAGTTCCACCTTTTCTTAATTTTAATTTTAATTACTTGAGTTTTCGTTTAAAAATATTTAATATATAGTGACAGGGCTACAAAATCAAGCCCAAATAATAGGAGTAAAAGAAAGCCCGACCATGCAGCAAAGAAAGAATAAAAAAGAGGGCCCGACAGGGCAGCAAAGAAGAAAGGAGAAGAAGAAGATAGATGACCCAATCGGGTAGAAAAAGAAAAAAAGAAATGAAGGAAAAGAAAAGGCCCAACTGGAGAGGAGAAGGGCATTGTCAAGGAGTATAACCTGGGCTCAAAATCAAGCCCAAAAAACCTCAAAATTGAAAAGTAAGCCCAATCGAGGAAGAGAGCCCAATAAAGCCAACGAACCCATCGAACCTCTTTGTTTTTCCTCCAATATGACACCTCCTTGATTGGGCTTTCTTTTACTCCTATTTTTTTTTTTT
>Ga0325401_1005662_pt1 | contig 11999 bp, 11 predicted proteins | sample PopdelMetagenome_FD_205666 | JGI IMG/M metagenome (GOLD analysis project Ga0325401, IMG submission 205666) | Populus deltoides microbial communities from Bellville, Georgia, United States - Xylem-PdKOR-R2 | ecosystem: Host-associated > Plants > Phyllosphere > Stem > Wood/Secondary xylem | place...
GCAGGAGAAGAAAACATACATGAAAAAGGAAAAATAAGTTTTTCTTTGTTAGAAATGAGACCTTAGAACTTTATTTATAGGAAAACTTAACACTCTTTTTTTTTTTTTTTTTAATAATAAGAACTTCATTTTATTAACAAGACAAAAAAGCATTATGATGGTTTCACAAAAGAGATTGGTACATATACATGCATGTGTGTCACAAATAGATAATATTTCAAGAGTTTTGTGTGATTTTATTTTTATTTTTTATATGGGTTTTTATTGTTGTTTGAATTCAAATAAAAATACGCGTGCCCGCGCAAATAGTACAAAATAAATACTTTCTCCTATAATTTTTTTATTTTTGGATCTTTGTATTAAAAGAGTGAATTAATGCTTCATGATTAATAGTATGAGCTTATATTCCCAATCTTTATCACAAACTTAATTTTAATTTTGAGTCAATGATAAATTAGCTGCATTGTATAGAGTTAAAAAAGAAGAAAAAATCAATGATAAATTAATGCCACCATATATAACAATGTAATGATAAAAGCAGGAGTATTTTTGGTATGTATGAGACAAAGGCTGAGAGTCTATGTAACGCAAACTTTAGTCCAACGATTTTTATAATTATGATCAAAATATATATATTTTTGGGGTTGAAAGTCCAGCAAACGACATTAAAAAATGTAAGAAATGACAGGAATTCGTATTAATATTTCATTAATCAGTTAGTAAATGGATTAGCATATTAATTAAGTACTTATCATCACTTGGCAGCAAAGTGCTGTCCCAACTGGCCCAAGGTAGGAAGGCGATGTTAACTAGGCAAGTTTTATACAGGATGAAGGCAAGGGTTGAAAAAAGCGTGAACATATTTGATTTCCTGACGCAGCTATAGATGCTGTGATTGGCTGATTATAAAATCCAACCTACGCTTGTCTGTCCTTCCTCGGAGAGAAAATTAGCAGAGGAAACGTCTTTGATCTGTTTCGCATTTTCTTCACCGGAAAATGTCGGTGTGCATGGCGACGCAATCTCTATCTTGCTCCCTTATACACCTTTTGGTAACAAACTCAAGCACCCGTCGCTACTTGCGCTGCGCTTGTCACTGTGGTTTTGAGGATAACGTCATATTATTTCGAATACGAAGAGGGAGGATAGGGTCATATTTCTAAAGCGGGTTGATTACCATATATACACAGATTAGAGAGGATAAGGATTCATGTATATCTATGTATAAAAAGTACATGAATTTAAGTAACTTTTTATGGTAAAGAATCTACCAAAATCTGTTCCAATCCACGCAGATTTGAAGCCATAGTCAAATTTTGTTCGTTTCACCTAAATTTTTTTTTTTTAAGTTACAAAATAAAAGATTTATACTAATGTTCATGCACTCAAATCATCTCTCCCATCAAATTAAGAACAAATTATCAATATCAAGTGGTTTTCTTTTTTATCGTTCTTCCTATAATGCCGCCTCATGTACTTAAAGAGTTGTAATACACGTGGTTTTCTTTTTGTATTTTATCACATAATAGATTCTGACATTCCCAACTTTTTCTGATTTGTGTAATAGTTTTAGATTATAATATTAATTTTTTTTGTAATATTTTTTATTATAAATTTTTAAGTAAATTCAAATAGAATTATTATCAAAATTTAAAAATATTATTTTTTTGATATATTCATAAAATCATCTTGTTATACTTTCTAATCATAAATTTTTTTCAAGTGACTATTATCAAAACAAGGTCACCTATCTCATAGATGACCTGTATAAGTATCAGCTTAGATCTTATACTTAGCATTCCTATCTGTAATAGCTTGATTGATATATTCATGTATTCTATACAAATAGTCTATCATATTTTTAGCTTGAATGTATAGCTTTCTGATGCAAGAAATATATGCTAACTTAAGCACACGAGAAAGATTCTATCCATAAACAATCTCAAATAGACTTAGGTGAATGGTTAGATTTCTAGGCATATTATGGGTGAACTCTGTTTGTGGTAAGGACAATTCTCATTTATTAGGCTTATTTTTCACCAAACTTTGCAATAGATTCCCTAAATTATGGTTGACCACTTTGATTTATCTATCCTTTTTAGGGTATCAAACACTGTTGAGATTTAGCCATGTACCAAGTTTTTCCTATAAAATCTTTTAGAAAACACTTATAAACTATGTTTTTCTATTTGAGGTAATGGATCTAGGGACTCTATGAAAGCAAACTATCTTTTTAAAGTAAATATGGGTAATCTAGGAAGAATTTATGGTCTTCCAACATTCAATGATGTGGAAAATCTTTGAAAGCCCATCCACCACTACAATGGTTGAGTCCATAACCCATTGGGTATGAGGTAAATCCAATACAAAATCAATACTAACATCCAACCAAGGAGCATCTAGAACAAGTAGTGGTTATACAAACCAACATAAGTCAAGAAACCTTTGGACTATTGACAAATGACATATCTTCTTATAAATGAAGAGTTACATTAGAATTTTAGCCAAATGACTCTTCATTTGACAAATAAAAGTTTAAACTAGTAGAAATTTGATAAACTAGAGCCAGGGCCTTGTCATGCCCAAAGTTACCCTTGTAGTTCAACTCATGAATGATATGTTCTAAAAAAGAATAACCTATGACGCATAACTACACAACAAAAAACAAGTAACCATTCAAAAGCACAAAATTACCTCACTTACTATCTTCTACCCGCTTAGCATAAATATGTTTAAATGAAGACTCACTTAGGTAATGCTCTTGAAAAGTTTAAAGTCTCATCACCTATACACATATAATGTTAAATAAGGCAACTCAACTACTAAGTGCATCAGCCACCTTGTTAAGATTACCCGACTTCTACCTTAAAGAAATATTGAACTCCTGCATAAAAGATACCCATTTAGCATGTTGTCGACTTAATTTATACTACCCATTGATATTCTTCAAAGATTTATCGTAAGTGATGAGTATGAACTCCTTTTGAACAAGATAATTTTATTAATGCCTGAACAATGACATAAAACTCTAGATCATATGTGGAGTAATTATTTTTGAAACTGGACAACTTCTCATAAAAAAACGATCGGTCTCCCATCCTAGTTAAAAACACCCTCAATACCTAATCGTGATGCATCTCAATTACCTCAAACCACTTATCAAAATTAAAGAGTGCTAACATACGAGCCTCAATTATCTTCTAGTTCACTAACTAAAAATTAACTTTTGCTTCTTCAATCCACTAGAAAGTATGCCTTTTTAGGTACTTAGTAATATACACATTCAAGGAATTGAAAATTCTAATGAACTATTTATAGAAGGATGCAAGTTTATAAACACTTTGGACATTGTTACGATCGTCCTCCCAAAGCGAGATCTAAATGGTGATGGAGGAAAGAACAAGGAATTCTTATTTCTTATCTGTAGAAATAGGATGGAGTCGTCGCCTAGTATTTTGGTTACTAGAAACCTTAACTGGTCTTAGAGTCTCAATAAAGGTACTAGTTATGTATAGGGAGGACGTTTCACCCCTAGTACACCTTACCTAAGGTAAATTGCGTTGTTTGTTTGTCTGATATAAACTAAGGTATTTGTTCTGTTCTCTAATCATTGGTAATCTCCATTCAAATTACTAAATCTCTATGCAACATCTCCTTACATAATGTTTTTATGATCATAAAGCATTTTTTTATTTTCTATAAAATAATGTTCTCTACTTAAACTTGTTGAAATATCATCTTTCTTATACAAAAAAACTCCCACATAAATAAAAGTCAAAGGTAGCATTTTTCGTACAAATAAAGGTGATGTTTATATAGTAAGTATTTTCTTCTCCGTGTTTTCCGATTAAAGTCTAACATGACTGTTTAAAAGACTTGAGGGGATTGATAATACCAAAAAAATATTTCCCAACCATTTAGGCCATCTTAAATGGTTGGAATTTTTTTCCTTATGCCAATACTAACCCTAGTCTTTCTAGTCTTGCCCTAGCACACCTTTCAATGCATTTTTTGAGTTCCCATTACCCGTGCATATAATTTTTTTATGTGCTTATTTTTTCTACACACACAAAATATTTTTTTTTGTATAGCAAACACCATTTTCTTCATCGATGATATTGTCCTTCGTTAACATTTTCATTAATAGCATGCTTAGCATGACACAATAACCAACATAGTCACCATATCTACCCAATGGTATCTCATTATTATAGAATGTACCTATATAAGAAATATTGTATATAGGAAATATTATAGTCATGCTCTTGTGTGGTAACCCTCATTATTTCTATTGTATATTGCCCTGCACATATATATAGAAAGGGTTGGCTAACCAATAGGTTAAGTCTCCTAATTATTCTCATTTTAGTATCAGAACCTTCTACCGTTAGAACTCTTTTCTCCCTCTCTCTCTTTGCAGCCGACCTTCTCTATGCTTTTTCTAAATGGATTCTACTATTGCCGCTGACTTCTCCCTCACCATCAGTGGTGCATCACAGCCGGTCAACCATCTACAAGCTACTGCCGGTGGTGTCTTTCCTCCACAACATCAGCCTCTACTTGCAGAGCATGTCTCTAATTCCTCCTCATAAATTTCTGCCATTCCTTTGCACCTTATGGGAACACACACTCCAGCTATCGTTCCTTTATCAAACACCCACCAAGTTGTTTCGTTGAAACTTACGAACACAAATTTTCTCTATTCCATTTTCACTTTGTTGACGACTCAGTACCGTGTCCTCCATCTCATGTTTTTGACAGTTCTGCTGGTTCTTACTCTATAATCAACCCTTCTTTTCTTCGTTGGAAGCAACATGATCAACTTATTTTGAGTGCATTACTCTCCTCTCTCTTTGTGGATGTGTTGCATCTCATGGTAGATTGTTCTACCTCATATTGTGTTTGGCGCACTCTTGAGAAAGTGCGTGCATCTCCATCTAATTCTCGCATCATGCAACTTCATGGCTCCTTCCAAGACCTTCAGCAAGGATACTTATCGGTTAGTATATACATGCAGCAAGCCAAATCGTTATTTGATGAATTGGCAGTTGTTGGTCGCCCTATGTCTCTTGAAGACTTTAATCTCTATGTGTTTCGTGGCCTTTGTGGTGAGTTCAAAGACTTGGTAACAAGTCTCATAACCAAGGCAGAACCGCTGTCATATGCTGATCTTCACAACCACCTTTTTTCCCATGAATGTCTGCATAAAAACTCATTTCATTCCATGGATGCCGCTTCTTCTCTACAGTATTCTCCAACACCACATCCCTCTGCTCTTCTTGCTATGTCTCATCACAGCTCAAACTTCAGCCGCAACAGGGGTCGCTTTCGAGGTAATTGGCGTCCCAACAACAACCGCTACACTTACCAGAATAGGGGCCAATCTGCTGCAGATTGACGGCCAAATAATTGGTAGCAAACCAGACACAACTCAGGGGCTGGGCAGTGGTCTGGACAACAGCATGTTTGTTGCCAATTATGCTCTAGTTTCGGTCACACAACTCCCCATTGTACCCAGTTTCATAATAGTACCTTACAGCCCTCTACTCACCTTGTTGTTGGGAATGTTTCTGTTACAACTTGGTTCCCCGACACCGGTGTGAATCAACACGACACACCTGATCTTGCAAATCTAACCAATTCTACACCTTATCTTGGTAATGATTATTTGCATGTTGGTGACGATAAGAGCCTTGACATATCCTATATTGGACATACTATGTTAAATTCTTTAAAATTCATTTTTACATTATCTAATGTTCTCCATGTGCCTCATATTACCAAACCGTTGTTATCTGTTCAAAAATTCTATCGTGATAATCATGTTTATTTTGAATTTCTTGCTTATATGTTTTATGTCAAGGATCTCATCACCAAGAAAGTTCTTTTTTTTAGTCAGAGTAATGATGGTCTTTATGTCATCTCCGAGTCTTTTGCCACTTCAGTTCGTCAAGCTTTTTGGTCTCCTTGCATCTTCGCGACTGACGACATGTGGCATTGTCGTTTGGTTCATCCAACCCTTCACATTTAAAATTTGTTAGTTTTCAGCAATAAAATCGTATGTACTTCTACACGTTCTCTTACTCAGTGTCAAACTTGTCCTTTAGGCAAGTCATCACATCTGTCATTGCAACCTATAGGTCACAAAACTTCTGCCCCATTTGATTTAATATTTAGTGATGTTTAGGGTCCTGCCCCTATGTTTTCTTCTGATGGCTTTCGTTACTTTGTTATATTTGTCGATGCGCATACCAAACATATATGGTATTATCCGCTTATTGCCAAATCTGATGCGTTTTCCACTTTTCAACGTTTTCAAACACTTGTTGAGCGTCAGTTTTCACTTAAAATTATCTGTTCAAATTGATTGGGGCGATGAATATCGTAAGTTAAATAAATTCTTTTAGATCATTGGTATTCATCATTGGTTAAACTGTCCTTATACTCATAAACAAAATGACACTGTTGAATGTCATCATCGACATATTGTCGAAACTGGCCTGACCCTTTTAAGCCAGTGTAATGTACCATTGTGATTTTGGAACTATGTTTTTGAATCATCGGTATATCTTATTAATCACATGCCTACTTTAGTTCTCCAAAATAAATCTTCCTTTGAGTGTCTGTTTCGTCGTACTTCTGATTATCATTTTCTGCTTACTTTGGGTGTCTTTGTTTCCCCTTTTTGCATCTATATCATGCTCATAAATTATATTTCTGGTCCTCTTCTTGTGTGTTCTTAGGATATAAATCATCCCATCTTGGTTATCGTTGTCTTAATTTAGCATCTCATCGTATTTATGTCTCTCGTCATGTTCGTTTTCATGAAAATATCTTTTCTTTTGCGAATTCTAAATAGGTAACACATTCACCGGGGCCCTCCACACAACCTACACATCTTCCATCTTTGAACCCTCCTTCACTTTTTTAGCCTACTAATTCCCAAACCGACCTTAACAGCAACCCAGTTCTACCCTCTGCCGCACCCCAACAGCCCACCCATTTGGCTACAGATTCTGCCACCCCTTCCTCACCATCCAACACTGTCATACTGTCACTATATGCTTGTCTTTTAAATGATCATTATGCAGGAACAAGTTCCCCATCACCAAATATGCATGCTCTTAGGTCTGTTGTAGCAGAACAACCCGGTTCTGCCACAACTTCACCAGTGTCTGTAGTGCAGACCAGTCCCTCCACTGATTCTCCAGCAGGTCTGCAGCTTTGTGTAGACCTATCCTCGTATCCTCTTCAGCCACTTCCTAATACAGGCTCCTCTTCACCATGCCCAGCTTCTCGTCAACATCACATAGTCCTCCATCCTAGACAACCCAAGACAACACTGTCCACAACCATTACCACAACCTCTACTGCCTCCTTCAGTCGGGTAGGTTTCTCTTCCTACTCATGAGCCACTTGTTTTTAATGATGCTAACAGGTATGAGGCGTGGCATCATGCTATGCAAGAGGAAATTCAGGCCTTACGCACTAACAGAACTTGGACTTTGGTGTCGTTTCACCCTTCCATGAATGTTGTTGGTAGCTAGTGGTTATACAAGATTAAACACAGAGTTGATGGCAGCGTTGAAAGGTATAAGGCGCGTCTAATTGCTAGAGGTTTCACCCAGCAGGAAGGTATTGACTACTCTGAAACCTTTAGTCCTGTTATCAAACATGCGACCGTCAGATTGGTCTTCTTCATTGCGATTTCGTGTGATAGGAAAATTCATCAGCTTGATATTTACAATGCCTTTCTTAATGGCATTCTTGATGAAGAGGTCTACATGAAACAACCCTCAGGTTTTGTTGACTCGACTCTCCCCTCTCATGTATGCAGATTGCTTAAGTCCTTATATGGTTTAAAATAGGCTCTGCGGGCTTGGTACACTCGTCTGAATGACTTCCTGCTATCTATCAGTTTTTATGCCTCTAAGGTGGATACCTCATTATTTATCTTCTCTATTGGTACTGATATCTGTTATCTCCTAGTCTATGTTGATGATATTCTACTTATGGGTAGTAAGTCCCTCCTACTTCAACGCCTAGTCCAGTTACTGAGCTCATAATTTAAGCTTCGCGACCTGGGTCATGTTCACTATTTTTTGGGTATTGAGATTCAGTCTACTGGTATGGATCTTTTGCTCCGACAATATAAATATACACTTGACATCCTCACTCAGGCTGGTATGTTATCTTGCAAATCTGTTGATACTCTTATCTGTACATCCAGAGCTACCATACTGTCAGATCCTTTGTTTTCTGATGTTACATGCTTTCATCAAATTCTGGGTGCTCTTCAATATCTTATTTTTACGAGACCGGATATTTGCTTTGTTGTTAATAGAGCCTGTCAGTTTATGCATGCTCCTACAGATTCTCATTGGGTTGCTGTTAAACACATCCTGCGTTATCTTAGGGGTACAATAACACATGGCCTCCATATTACTCACAGTCCCTCCTTTGCCTTACATGGTTTTACAGATGCAGACTGGGCAGGTAGTGTTGATGATAGAAAATCCAAAGGTGGTTATCTTGTGTTCTTTGGTTAGACGCTGATTTTGTGAAAATCAGGTAAGCACCGTATAATTTCCCGTTCTTTTACTGAAGCTGAGTACAAAGCCTTAGCCGATGGCACTATTGAGGTTATCTAGCTTCAGTATTTATTAACAGATCTTCAGATTTTATCTGTTTCTACTCCTACCATTTGATGTGATAATCTTGGTGCCACTTATTTATCTGTGAATCCTGTTTTCCATGCTCGTACAAAACATGTTGAGGTTGATTATCTTTTTGTCCAAGATAAAGTAGCTAAGAAGGAGATTCAGATTCGTTTTATTTACTCAGGATCAACTAGCAAATGTCTTTACTAAGCCACTTCCTACTGCCTCGTTCACTGCTTTTCGTTTCAAGTTTCGAGTTGCTCCTCCACCCTTAGTTTGAGGGGGCATATTATAGAATGTACCTATATAAGAAATATTGTATATAGGAACTATTGTAGTCATATTCTTGTGTGGTAACCCCCATCATTCCTATTGTGTATTGCCATATATATATATATATATATATATAGAAATGATTGACTAACCAATAGGTAAGCCTCCTAATTATTCTCAACTCTCGTAAGTTTCTCCACCAATAATACATTTCCTTCATGAACAAAGTCCAAGACCTATGTGTATAAATACACCTAGTCACCAGTAATTCAGAGCAGGAATGAAAGGGGTGCATGCCACACAATTCTAACCACGTTTAATGCAACATTATGCCATAGCCTACCTAAGCCAAGCTATACATTCTCTAGCCATTACATCCAAATATATACAAGTTAATTTTATTTTTCTCTTCTTATATATTATTATATATATTAATTTTAGTATCAAAGTATTTTTTTATTTTACTGCGAACTGGTTTTATAGGAACAACTAAGCTAAACAAAGTCTACATTTAAGCCATCAGTACACTGGTCCAAGACGCAACCATGAAAACCTAATATTCTATCTAAAGTGTTTTAATGATTTCATCATCATCATCATCATCATCCACTGAAATTATTATTTTAACAGCAAAGAAGAAGGAGTTGTAACTTGAACCCAAGTAAACTGCGAACTGGTTTTATAGGAACAACTAAGCTAAACAAAGTCTACATTTAAGCCATCAGTACACTGGTCCAAGACGCAACCATGAAAACCTAATATTCTATCTAAAGTGTTTTAATGATTTCATCATCATTATCATCATCATCCACTAAAATTATTATTTTAACAGCAAAGAAGAAGGAGTTGTAACTTGAACCCAAGTAAACTGCATTTCGCCCTTATACATTCCAGCATCTTTGAAAAAGAGATGGTACAAAAAAAGTGATCTATTTAATCGCAGGATATCGATAACATTGAAACTTTTTAAAAACTACAGAGATAACATCAATTACAAAGGGAATCACCGATGAAATTTTCCGTAGGTATTTTCCAGAGAGTTTCAGAACTGTTCACTTTCCAATTGCACTATTAATTGTTGTTCTTTACTGACAAAATCACCGACGAATTGAAAAGTCGTCGGTGTTATTTGGCTGTTTTCTGAAAAATTCAATTAATGTAAAGTTTTCATTTAAATATTACAGACGGAATCACCGATGGATTGAAAAATCATCGGTGATTGTTGGCAATTTTTGAAAACTTTTTATGAAATTGAAAATTTAAATTAAATATTACAGATAAAATTATTAAAAAATATTAATATTTAATTATCTGTCGGTAAAACCGTCGCTAACGCGTCCTAATAAAAAGTCTGAATTTCCTTATTTCACAAAAGACAGACTCATTTCTTATTCTTCTTCTTTTTCACTATATGTAAAAAACATCAATATCTATTTCTTTCTCTTCTCTTCTCTCCTCATCTCCTTTTCTTCTCCTCTATGCTTGAGTATGTCTTCTTCTTCTTTCTTCTTCTTTTATCCTCTTAATTGTTTTTTTAATTAATATGCTTTACAAAATTTGTTTTCTCTCTTTAGCTTCACTTGCAATTACATTTAAGATAAGATTTTTTTCTTTTATTTTTTTTCATGATTTTTTTCACTAGATTTGTTTTTTATTTTATTTTTTATTTTTTTTGTTCTTAATAATTGTATAAATTTTGTTGTGAGATTTTTTTTTTCATATGAGATCAATTTTTAGTTGATTTATTTATAGGTTTTTAAAATTTTTAGCAATTGCAACTTCATTTTTTTTCATATGAATTTTTTTAGTTGAATTAATTTTTTCGTTTTATTTATTTGTTGCAAATTTGTTTGAGTTGATTTTTTTATTCTTTTTTCCAAGCATTTTGAGTATATATTATAGAGTGTTGATTTATGTTAATTTAATTATTTTATAATTTTATAAAATGGATTATTTAAAAATATTTTTAAATAATTTCCGATGGAATTACCGATGGTATTTTTTGAGGGATATACCGATGGAATGAAGCGGATAATTTTTTTTAATGCGTCTGTTCTGTCAGTAAATCCGTCGGTAATAATAATTTTTTATTACCAACGGATTTACCGACGGATAAAAAATTACCGATGAAAGATTCACCGACGGAGCATTTCCGTCAGTATTTCGTTGGTAAATTAATTACCGACGGAATATGTGTCGTCTTACACCGACGTAAAAATTCCGTCGGTAAAACTGTTAAATGTTATAGTGGTTTTAGTCCCTATAGTATATATTTATTTACAAGTGATCGAAAACTCTTCTATTCATTATATTTTGTAAAAATGAAAGTTTAGTTTCTATGATGAAAAAATTTATAATTAGATCCCTACATGATTACTTTTAATCATGTAATAGTTGATCGCACAACTCTTACATAATTGGATTGATTTTGATACACATTCTTTCTTTGATGCATCACCTCTTTTTCCCAGAAAACAGACTAAGACGACCAGAGGGAGAGAACATGGTAAGAGCAATGTCAAGGTCACAAAGGGCGGAAAGCTCATATGCCTTCTTAATGAATCCATTCCTTCGTTTTGAAAATGTAACCTGTCGATCTTTATTGCTTTCTATTCTCTTTATCTCCAGTTGAAGCCGACCCATTTCATGATCTGTCACCTAGAATTGCAAAGATTTACTGGTGGATTCGGTTCAGTTCTCTCTGGCATAGGCGTCTTGCTGTTTTTGTTGTTAGAATCAAGACTTGCTTTTGTTGCCATTAGATATATTCAACCTCTAAATGTTCTACTTTACACTGATCACCAGCAATTTTGAAAGACCGAGAACGAACAAAAGATAGCCTTAAAAACATGAGGTAGAAGAGCACATGTCCTCCTTGTACGTTCCATTAATTTCGGTCCTGTGTTTCCAAGTTAAAACACCAAATTAGGCTAGGTTATGGCTTAATCTGTTTCTTGTTTGATTTGTGTTCCCTTCCCCATGAGAGCAGAAAAGTTAATCATCTGATATATACTTCCTGTTTGCATAAGTGCGGCATGAACATACCAGAACAAATTATTCAAGATT
>Ga0325401_1005667_pt1 | contig 11994 bp, 7 predicted proteins | sample PopdelMetagenome_FD_205666 | JGI IMG/M metagenome (GOLD analysis project Ga0325401, IMG submission 205666) | Populus deltoides microbial communities from Bellville, Georgia, United States - Xylem-PdKOR-R2 | ecosystem: Host-associated > Plants > Phyllosphere > Stem > Wood/Secondary xylem | place...
TGCCTATAACCAATTAATATAAAAAAAAAAAAAAAAAAAAAAAAAAGAGTACTCAGCATAGGAAATTAAGTAATTTATTTTTGTTCTTACACGGGTATCCTTACATCACTAGTCCCGTTCGGAGTTCATAACTGCCCCTTCCAATAAGTGTGTTTCCTGGATATTGAACTTATGTTCTCATCTTTGCAAAAATATAGCACCATCTTAACCGTTAGATCAACACTTCATTGATGGAAATTAAATGATTTAACATCACATTATGTTTTTATCAAAAAAAAATTGTTTTTATTCCCAAATTTTGACCAAAAAAAAAGGAACCTAATTAATAATTATAGATCATATATGAATTGCATATACAGTAACAGATCAATAATCTCACCAAATTCCCTTCATAAAATGAAACTTATTCATAAAAAAACCAAACAATCTCGATCCAATTTCATCTCACGCAAAAAAAAAAAAAATCAACAATCTCATCCAATTTCATCTCACATGGGAATTGCATAATTATGGACACATTTTTGAATTATGATATACACATTGAAAATATTATTGCAATTGAATAATGTTAAGCATTAAAAAAAAATAGAAAACTCCAAGAATATAAATGAATGATTAGACTATAATAAGCTTATTTAAGAGTGTGGTTACGGTTGCTTTTCAAAATGTTTTTTGTGTCGAAATGCATCAAAATGATATTTTTTTTATTTTTTTTAAAATTATTTTTTAGATCAGTATATCAAAACTATCCAAAATATACAAAAAAATATTTTTTAACAAAAACAAAAAGTAAATTTTGATGGAATGTGATTTGCACCGCGTTCTCAAACGCGTTGGGTCTAGTTTAACGTTATGATCTAACAAATCATGTGTATTCTTGAAGTTCTTTTTTTTAACTATTTTTTCTTCATATTCATTTAGGATTACTTATTGCGGTATATAATTATAAATGTGTGTGTGAATATCCTTTCGGAAGAAATCAAACTCATAGCTATTAAAAGAAACTAGTGCATATTACACAAGGCCAAAATACAGTATAAAATATAAGGGAAGCACAACACACCAAAAATAGGCAATGTGAGGCACAAATATTATTGCTGGATCAGACAAACATACCTTAATTTCTCGTGTTTGATAGATCTTTCACTTCGTCACATTAAAAAATTCGTATTTATTAATCAAGAAAAAAAAACTTGTATGATGTATGGTTTAAATTTCAGGTCATAAATTAAGAAAGTTAATTCAGGTTAATTAAAACAATATTTTTTTAATTTTTTTAAAAAACTATTGTTTTGATCTGATTAACCGAGCTACTATATAGACCTCTCAAATCAATTAGATTAAATCAAATCTATTTTAACATGAATTTCTTTAAAACCTGCTAGGAGTTGGGTTAATTGTTCAAGCTATGAGTTAGGTTAATAACAATGATGTAAAGTGATTTTTGATAAGCAGCCAATTGAGTTAATTACTAAACACATATCAAAAGATTTTGATTAGCAACTAACAAAGGTATCCCAACTTTAGATTATTCAATGAAATGAAAATGTAAAAACCAATTTTATGCTACCTCTCTGGCCACAGTTTTAAGACTAATCTCTTCATGATTAAACATAACTAGATAATTTATTTTCGCTACGTTGTAGGCCTAATTAATTTTATAAGTTAAAAAAAATATTTAGATATTATTAACATGTTTTCTATAACAGAAATAATTTAAACTGTATAGAGATTGATTTAATATGTCTTAATCAACTTGATTGGTCTAAAAACAACCTGGACAACTGTAAAAAAAACATAGTTTGACAAACAAAAATTCAAAACGATATCCTTAAAAAAATATTAAAACGAAAACATATTGGATTAATTCAGGTCAACTCAGGTTAATATGTAAATTCGGCAACCCGAGTCGTAAGATTATGATAAACCCATAGAAAGCAGATAACAAAAACATATTGAAGGTTAATCTTTAATCAATTTAATATTGAAGAATAAAATTACAAAAAAATAATTACAAAATTACAAAAAAAAAACTTGAGTCAACCCGAGTTAACATGTTAAACCTGGATCATAAGACTGTGATAACTCAATGTTGGAAAATAAAATTGAAAAAAAAAACAATTAAAAAAGGATAAAAAAACCCTAAGTCAACCCGAGTTAACTTGTTAAACCTGAATCATAAGACTGAGATAACCTAATAAAAAAAAATTATAAAACAAATTATAAAGCTCAATTATCAATCAATTCAACATTAAAAAATAAAATTAAAAAAAAAATCAATTAAAAAGAAAAAAGACTCGAGCCAACCAGGTTTAAGTCATCAAACCTTTGACTCGAGTTATGAGACCGTGATAATCTTATAAAAAGTAAAATAAAACAAATTATGAAACTCAATTTTCAATCAACCTAAATGGTGAAAGATGAAATTGAAAAACAAATTCAATTACAAAAAAGATAGAAAAAAAACCCTCGAGTCAACCGGGTTAACTCCCAAAACTTGTGACTCGGGTTATGAGACTAAAATAACTTCATAGAAAGCAAACCGAAATAAATTATAAAATTTAATTTCTAATAAATATAATATTAAATGATAAAATTAAAAAAATATAAAAAATTAAAAATTAAAAAAAATTATTGTTTCAACTAATAGTTCCCCTCCTCAATTATTGTTAATTGATATTTATATACAAGATTATTTTTTATTTTTTTTTACTTTCCTAGTACAAGGAGGATGATCTCATTCATTTTTAGCTCCTTGCATTGAACCAAAAGTTCAAGAATTTCATATTTACTGATTTAGGATTGGAACCCAGTAGCTTTGAATTTGCAAAAAAAAAAATTATATAAATTGTTTTAGAAATTTTTACATGAATATGATCTGTTAAACTAAACAAATGAAACATGTTCATATAAAAATAAATAGAAAATAATTTTTTATTTTATTTTTGATAAATTTAAGCAAATTTAGTGATGGTAAAAGAAACTATTTTTATTTTTATTATTGAAATCTCAATAAATCTTTAAATAAATAAATACTAATTAGATCTTGAACAAATAAGAAATAAAATGACAGAGAATATGAAAGCTTGACTTTAAAGAAAGTCACAAGTTCCAAAGATCAAAACCCAAGTCTACGACTAGAGAAAGGACAACTAACAATGTTCTATGAAACATGGTGGGTTGTGTAGTGTAATGCAACCCGAATTGAACTTCAAAATCTCCCAAGAATCATGGAGATAACTACCCAATGTACTAATGCCAACATGTTGATTCCTTTTATCATCTCCCTGTATTTCCTTGGATCCTCTGTTCAGTCTCTTTCACCTCTACTGGGCATCCACCCTTTAGGTACCGGGCACCCCCCCCCGCCCCCCCCCCCCCCCCCCCCCCCCCTCTCTTTCTGTGTATATATGCCTATCCTTTCGCGTTTCTGATCAAAACCCACATCTTCAATTTTCTTCTTGCTGTTAATTTCATGTAAAGTCTTGATTTTTATTGTTGTTTAGACTAAAAGTTTGATGTATGTGACTTGTGCAGATGAGAAGTACTTTGGTTCGCAGGTGATAAAGTGCAAGGATGGTTCAAAGTCATACAGTAGAGACCGTCTTAATGATAATTTCTGTGATTGTCTTGATGGGACTGATGAGCCTGGTAATAGATTACTACTCTATATTCCATTTGTCCCATTTTGTTAAGAAGACTGGATTTGGCATGGGGCTTGACTTACTGACTCATAATTGATATGTGAGAATTTGAAAATATGATTTGATTTTGTCAGTATGGTAGTGTGACATATGACTGTAGAATGATAAAGTTTGATCCTTCAGCAGATTGGTCGAAACATTGATATTGCGTATTTTACTTTGGGAATTCAAGAAATGATTTTAAAAAACTTGACACAAGTCCACTAAATTCGTTTCTGGCACTGAATGCGTCATTGTTGATGGAAACTATGACATTATGAAGTTGAAGCTGCAGTGATGTGGGAAATATGTGTCCTTGATAACATTTGCGACAATAGATTGAGCTAGTGATTTGGGAATATGTGATTTTTCAATTGATAACTCTGAATTCCTATCGTTCAAAACCAGAGGGGCATCAAGTCATTCTTTAAGTAGATTCATGATGGTTTACCTTGCATAGGAATTGTAACTTTTGTGTTTGCAACCACTGGACTGAAGCCTTTTCTTAGAAGTTCCTTTATAGGCAAGGAGCATTCAGTCATGTTTTTGTTCTCCGTCCTTCATTTCTTGTGGCTATTTTAATAATGTGTGCTCTTTCATGTTGGGCAGTCAAGTTTGGGACTTTCATCTTTGTTATTTCAACTTTATAGATGATTATACAGATTTTCCCAGTTGAATGAGTGATTCTTCCATCTTTATCATTCACGAGCCACCAAGTTTTGTTTAATGATTATGGGTTGGCATTCCATGCCATTTACTTCTCACCGAGATGTTTCGGTTGTGACTTTGATTTGTACCTCAGGAACTTCAGCCTGCCCAAGCGGAAAATTTTATTGCAGGAATGCAGGAAGTACACCCAAGTTTATTTTTTCATCCCGTGTAAATGATCAAATTTGTGGTAAGAAAAGGAGTGGAACTGCTTTCTTTGGTTTCCGTTCCCAATTTAAGTATTTAGTTAAGGCTTCTATGCTAGATATTTTCATCACACGCTAAAGATTTAAGCATCTTGCATTGATTTGTGATTGTCTAGTTACCACTTTGTGAGGCTTTCTAGCGAATCACTTCTTTTGATGGTCTACTTGCCTTGTCAATACACTAGGCATGATTATGATTGCCAGTTTCTGCAATTGTATGACTTGTTAGCTAGAATCGCATCATATTTTCATGGTCTATTAAAGGATCAGCTAGAGTTATGGAATAGTGATGGCGTGACTTTCATGGTGGAGGAACTGTTCTTGGATTCCTTTTCTTTTTTGTTCTTCTCTTGCTAATAATTGGTTTCGGCTCAAATGGCCTGGCTTGCATTCAAGTTATCAAGATAGAGTAGCACTGCTATGTTCATCTCTACCCATTAATATATGCTACATGAAGGTTACCTTTCCATCTATTTAAATGGAACTTAGATTTGTTCTCATGTCTGCGAATATCAAATTAATAATCTGTAGATTGCTGTGATGGAAGTGATGAATATGGTAGTGGCATCAATTGCCCCAACACCTGCGTCATGGGTGGAGATTTGGAGTACAAAGCTGGAAATTATATCTCACATATTGATATGAAAGAATCGAAAAGGGGACTTATTTTGGAGGAATTATTCCAGAAGGCTAGAGGTATTTTCGGCAATGAGACACTCAAAATCATACCAAGGTGTAGTGAGAATAATGTAACAAATGAGCTTGTACTTGTTCTTACCAGGATTGAAGGTGATAATCATCCTACAGGTGGTTATCCTAGCCTGTGTAGTGATTTACAGAATATATTATCAGCGGATCAAGTTCAAAAGAAGACGCTACCGTTGAAGAAAACCACCACCATGCCTCACAAACCATCTCCGGTAAAGTTCCCTATCATGCACTTTTTGTTCTGCTTGGTAACTCAAAATTCTGAATTTCCATATCATGTTTTATGCATTTGTTTTTGTTCCCATATCACCAATTGCAGGTTCTATAGATTTGTTCAAGTCGTTATTGCAAGACCAGCCTTTGCCTATGGGCATTTTTTCTTTATACGAGTACAGTCATCAGTCGAGCTTGAGAAGATTCGAACATGATATGGAGGTTGATGTATAAATTATACTAAAGTGTACAAGAGCCTATGTTGCTGAAGAAGTAACTGGGTGTGTCAAGCAATCTATTGAGTTTTATATACTTTAAAATGGATAAGTTTAATACGTCAGGCAACACATAGCAACACAATACAGCTTCCTGTGATTGAGGGAATATTACATCTGGAAAATAATTGCTTCAGAGTTATGTTTTTACCTATACAAGATATTTCTTTTATCAGCGCATATTTCTAGTTCTGGTTACTATGCTTTCTCATGCCTCTGTTGTTGCTCCGTGAACGCTTCCTTGGTTAATGAATGGACTTGAGCATCAATGCAGAGGCATGCCGGATTTGGCTGGCCCGCCTTTCCCATTTTTCACTTTTTTCGGCAATGAATTGCCACTGAACTCTGAAGATGTTATTTCGCTGCTACGATACAATTTCTATAGTTTCTGAACCCAAGACGAGGCATGGAATACTGGTCCGCTGGATGGCTGGTGTAGTTTCCTCAGCAAGAATGAACCCACAGAAGAAAAAATACATCTGCACAAGATGGTCCCTGTGAGCTAATAAATAGTGAGCCGAAGATATCATCCCCGCCTTGCCTTCATACATCAAGAGTCTGTGCGAACAAAATAAATTTGGTATAATATTATGACTCAAAACAATGTTGACATATTTATTTTTGTGTTTTAAAAATATTTTTGAAAAAATTTTAATTTTTTTTTTCAGATTAATATTTTATTATTTTTGACAAATGATTAATATAGACAGTACACCTGTGTAAAATTCAAAACTGAGCAATGCTGTTTTTTTCCTCTCTGGTTTATCTTATATATTTGAAAATCCTAGGAACTGTTCCCTAACAGGCTACATCACCAAAAATGGTTCGAGTTAAATGAAGTATGAACTTTACAGGTACAATATTCTTTCCTCTGGCAGCTGACAGCGACAATCAGTTTCATGCCAATTTGATTTGGATCATACATAAATGGACCATCATTTTGATGTCTCACTGCCATGAACCAGCTGTAAAATGAAGTGAGTCAGATACAGCGCGAAACAAACAAATAGAGGAAAACACTGCCGTGAAAAGAACACTAACGAGAATTGACATACCAACGAGCCAACGAGCTCATATGCTTCCATTACTTTAGGATCTTCCTCGTCTTCGTACCCAAATTGTAATATACGTGGTCCATTCACAGACCAAAAGGCTCTTAGACCTGCCTCCTGCAATGTCATGGAAGGATAAGAACATAAAGCATAATAAAGCACTGAAAACCAAAATCTCTGATTCAAAAGAAAAAAACAAGATATACACATTTTGGTACACTCATGTTGTAATTTTAACTGAACACTTGAGGGGAGGGGGGTGTTACATTACTTGGATGGTGGTGCCTAAAAGTTACTATACCTCAGCGACAGTCTTGGTAATTTACCCGACAAAGATATCAACTTAAAAGCAAACAGATAATCAAGTCATTAAAGATTTGTTTACTTGTGTGGCCAGGAAACTAATTCAAAAGTTGTTTGAATATAAAGCCAGCCATTCAAAGGGTCTAATGTGATGCTCCGAAGTTTGATTTGGCTATTTTTTAGCTATTCAAAGTCTTCTAGCTCATCGAATGGTAATATCATATTTTTACATTATATTACCATCTCACTTCCTGTCAGAAAAGGAAAAACAGAATAACTGTAATTTTACCTGCACTGTGATTAAGTATATAGATTCCAATGCTTCAACACGAATTTCAGGATCATCCCATGGTTCACGCTCAAAGGAGAGTACATTGCCAAGCTCAAGAGGCATTTTTGATGCATCTTCTTCACTATATATCTGGAAAGACAACCAGATTAATGAGCCTTTTCAGCATATGAAAATAACAAAGAGGGAGATGTAGAAAAATAGTGATTGATATAGGTGAAGTACAATATCTAAACATTGATGTCTTTTACTAACATTTTGCTATCATGCATCTTTCAACTTATTATTAGGCACAAGATTGCAAATTAGAGTCAGTAGGTGCTACTTTTTTGTACTTCAATGGTTCCTATTCAAGAATCTAGTAATGAAGAGGTGGTAGACCTCAAGGGTGTGGCAAGTTTAATGTTAAATCTCTTTCTACAGGGCATCATCTGGGCTTGATGAACTATTATCTGTGGGAAAAAATATTTGGCATATTAGCATCCAAAAGAAGGGATGATTTAAGATGGATAGCTAATAGAAAAATCCATATCAACAGGGATTCAAAACTGTCAACTAGTTTTGCATGTGTACATATGATGCAGAGAATATAAATAAACTGTTGTAATGCAGCTTATAGCTATTTAATTATGAGCATGTGCTTAAACATAATTTCAAACTGAATGGGTAATAGCATAAAACAGTAATGAAATTGTTTCAGAGCTCAAAATGGACGCTTGAAGAATGGCCCATGGTTGAAAGGGGAAATTTCTGATTATTTGTAGTCCAATGTTTGTTGGCTAAATGACCCAAAACTACCTTGAAGTTTGGGTTGAACTGAACTTAGCCCTGAACTTTTTTTTTTTATTTGAGTAACTCGACCTATTTTTTGGTAAAAAATAGACCCTTTCATTAATTTTGACCACAGGTAATGGTCTAGAAACAAGACATGTGTCGTGAAAACACATGATTTGAAAATAAATAAATAAATAACAGGGACAGAAACCTGGACGGAGGGGCCTTTTTTTACAAAAATTTAGTCAAGGTACTCTAATAAAAAAAAAAAAAGTTTAGGGGCTAAGTTTACTTTGACACAAAGTTCAGGGTAGTTTTACGTCATCCAGCCATGTTTGTTCCTAGGTAAATAAAAATTTTAATTCAGAGTTGGGGTGGATCACATAAAGTTATGATAAGAGAGTGAAGAATCTTGCAGGTTGTGTGCTTCAACTAGCAACTATGTTCTGGGTCTCCTTGCACACTCTCCCTACACAACGGTTGAAGCATGAAAAAAAAAAAATTCATTACCTTCTTTTTTCAATTTCCCCCATTCTATCCTATAGTTGAAACATGAAATAAAACTTAAATACTTATGAAAAAGCATACATCACACAACACACATTAGTGTTTAATTAAAGCATATGACTCCTTAAAATGAGGGGAAAACAGTATAAAAGATCAAGAGAGAGGAAACATTGTTACCCTTTTACCAGCAACAGGAAGAAGTAGAGCTGGCCAAAGAAACTCAGATATCAAAAGCAAATTCTGAAGTTGATTCTCAGCTTCAAAACAACAGTTGCGGAGTGTTCCAAAAACCTGTAAGCAAATATAATCCCACCAAGCAATTCAGTTTGACTCTATTTATCTTGGTGGTGTTTGGCTGTTTAAGGTCAGCCTGAACTAGGAAGGTGATAGGTAGGGTACCAAATCTATTGGAACTTGAATTTAAGAGCTTTAAGTATTAACAATCTCAAACCTATCCTAAGCCATTTAAAATTTTTCTTACATCCTAAACACATTAATAGAAACAGCAACAGAAAACCACAATAAAAAAGGATGACTGCAAGTATGGAACAATTTTCTAGCAATCTTATGTCTTAAAGGAAATGATTGGTTAACACATCTAGATGTGGAAGTTCTTGAACAAAAGAAAATATTTATAAATGCAAAAAGAAGAAAAGGTTGATATATATCTAAAGAAAATGAGGGTCTAAGTGGTGGCATTTCTCCTAAACATGGGTCCTACAGAGCACATGAATTCACAGACATATAATACCATGTCAACTCAACAAATTCCTAGAAAATTGTGGTCCGAAAAAATTTAAATTTTGGGCAATTCATCACCAATAGAGGCACAAAGCAATGGAGGAATGGGACCAAAAGACATCCACATCTCATAAATTGCTTGCAAAATTCGTTCCCTGGATTTCTCTTGTAAAACAGCCACTACTTATGAAAGAACAAAACCAAACAAAACCTAATTGTTGAAGAGTACTCTAGAATAAATCTTTGTACTTAAAGAGTTAATAATTTATGTATACCCCTTTCTTCCGTAATGGACTTGTTGAATCAAATTGTCGGAGAATCTGCTTCAGCAACCCTCTCTTAGAGTCTAGTAACATCTTCCTTCCAGCTTCTTTCTTCGAAATGTTCACAAGAATGGAACCAACATGATCAAACGGATCATCTGCCATACGCATGGCATTAAGTACCCAAAAAAAAAGTAGCATACAAAAGTATACATAATAAACAAGACATGAAGCCACATAGTAGATGGATAAGCTAAAGAAAAGACAAATTTCAAGGCTCCCAAAAGCGAAGCAAATGTTTGAAATTCAGGGTGGAATAACTTTTAACATGAGTTGGCTTTAACTCTCTCATAAAGGGAGCATTAGAAAATAGCCTTGTTAGTTTTTTCTTTTTTTCTTTTTTAGGACTCTCAGGCTGCCTTTAAGTAATTTTCATGAAGCAAACAGGTGAGCTTCTGATAATCAACAACCTTACTCTCCATTTTTAAGTCTGATATGCATAAATTAGATGTACTACTAGAACTCAATTTGATAACTCGGAAACATATGAATATATGATTTTAAATTTGGGTACATATTCTGAACCGTATAATAAATTTAAGTAGATATGAAGCAAAACAAACCTCTAGTTTCGTCAGAGGATCTACAAAATGATCTCACCAGCTTCATAACAAATAGCCCTTGCATCTTCTCATCCTCAATCTAACAAGCAAGTGACAATACAACCATTTCTTGTTACTATTTTTGATATGGTAAATCATGGGAAACAAAACCATTACACTCACACCTCAAGAAAGTGTAATGTAGAAACATATCAACAACCATTAATTTTCATATCAAGGAATATAATCTAAAATAAATCGCCTAAAATGTACCTGAAGCGTGGACACAATACCAGAATCCAATTGAGTAAGGTTAACTAGTAGCATTACCAGCAACCGAGTAATGCTACTATCTGGTTTATACAATACATCCATGGCTGTTTTAATCATCCCCATTTCAACCATCTTTGCAGCTAAATTCGAGTTGAGTGAAAGATTAATAAGAGCTTCTGCTGCAGGTTCAGAAACCTCCTGAAAAATATTAGATCAAATTCCATTAATCCAAAGCTTCTTCATTTCTAAGGCCAATAAACAAACCCAAACCTATGATAACCCTACTAATGCAAAACTGCAGTCGCGCAATCATCCGCACAATTCCCCCACATGCAAGGCCAGCCATGCATTGTAGTGCGGTGATGAGTGCAGTTCCCCTTTTGCGACTGCACTTAGCGTCTTCCAACAAGTAAAAGAATGTACCTAAGAGGCTAAGAGCATTATAAACGAAACTCAAAACTTGCACCTAAACCACACAACTCAAGTAAGTCCTTAACCAAAAAACACTAAATTATTAACAGGAAATTTAACAAATCATATAACTTTTGTGATTTGCAAATGATAATTGATATTAACAACCTTTTTATCCTTAAGAAGCTGAGATAATGAAGGAAGCACAGTACTGGCATACTTGGAAAGAGACAGTAACCCATCCTCGGATCCAGTTAAGTCTCGAACTATTTCAACAGCTGCCTTCTTCACCTAAAAACATCATTATTGCACTAATTAATTTACATTAAGAGAAAAAGAAAAGGAAAAGGAAAAACAACCCATGAAAGAAAGAAAAGAAAAGAGCAGAGTGAAACTTACAGGTGGGGAAGGAGAGGAAAGAAAGCCCACCAGTTCTTCAAGCTCCGTGGCCATGGCTGCTCTGCTGTTGTCTTTGCAGCTCTGCTGGGGAGGGAGGCTGTAGAATCTAATATGAGATACCGGGTTGGGCTTTCATTTGCTTTGTAGCTAGTTTTTCATGGGCTTTGTCCCACGAGGGATTTTAATTATAGGGAAACTACAAATCAATTCTCAAACTACACATATGATTTCATTTAAGTGCTTAAAGTTAACAATTAAGCAATTTAGTCCTTAATTATTAGATTAGATTGTGGTAATGTTATTTTCCCCTTCTTTTAATGAGTAGAGCATGATACCAGCCCAGGACATATCACCCTCTACCCATTATGAGATTTTTACTGATATTGTGTCAACAACAATTAAGAAATTTAGTTTTTATATTTCTTTTTTTCTCATTCCTGTGTATTTCTATACATAAAATTAGGATAATTATCTCTAAATTTAATAGATGTTCATTTAAAATGACCCAAATAAGTGAATGTTTTTTTTTATAGTTATTCTTACGATTCAGATTCAAGTATCAATAATAATATTTTATTCAAAGTTAT
>Ga0325401_1005670_pt1 | contig 11991 bp, 8 predicted proteins | sample PopdelMetagenome_FD_205666 | JGI IMG/M metagenome (GOLD analysis project Ga0325401, IMG submission 205666) | Populus deltoides microbial communities from Bellville, Georgia, United States - Xylem-PdKOR-R2 | ecosystem: Host-associated > Plants > Phyllosphere > Stem > Wood/Secondary xylem | place...
TATATTAATGTATGTGCAGGAGCAGAGCACAGTATTGGAAAGCCCAAAATGGGTCAAGCCAGGTGCCAGACTAGAGTGTCTAGACATTCCAGGCTGGCCTATCAGCCAGGACTTCTAAGCCTAGATGGCTAGAAATTTATTTTTTTAGGGGCACTATCAGCCACTAAACAGTAAAAGCACTTGATTTGAATACGGCTTGTGGTACGGGCTGCTACAAAAATTTAAAATTGAAGAGATTCATTTTAAGGCCTGAATCTTTCTATTAATGTAGCTGCATTGCAGGAAACCATTTCTTCATAGCAATGAAATATGAAATTGATACATTGCTGGAAGTTCCTGTTAGATTCCGAGGTCTCGGTTCCTTTTCACTGTTTCTTAGGAACCGAAGTGAGATTAGACTATAGACAAAACTGGAAAAGTAGCAGTCTTTTCCACTTGTTCTGTAAGAATGTCGATCAAAATTTTATAAAAAATGGTGTGCCATTGCCTCTTCTTTCAGTGTATTTCTGTACAATTTATGCCAATAGAGAATGCAAATTGCTATATATTTCTCCGGAATATTTTTTCCCTTTGCTCACATGAGGCAATTTTCATATTGCTAATGTTCCTTCACTGAATTGGTTTTCATCTGAAGAATCCAAGGACTGACTTTTGGGTTTAGTCATGACACGAGAAAATCCATATCCGAGAGAACTTCCACTAGTTTCGCATAGCTGCAAGGGAAAGTAAGCTCCCCAATGTCAAACTAAGTCAAGGAAAGTGGGGTAATAAAGTTATACACTTGTGAATTGGGCAGATGACTGAATTTGTCAAGATAAAAAAGAAAATTTAAATAAGACAAACAGCACTGATTACCTCAGTAAGCTCAGACAAGTGACGGGATCTAAATGCATTGATGGTTGCTGCAATCTCTGACATGGGAAGTTTAGCCTAAATGGAAGAGGAAAAGAAGACACCCCGAATCAAAAAAGATCCATGAGAATGTTATGAGGGCACTGTGGCCAAATGAATACTATAATATGCTCATTTGCTTCCAGAATTGCTTCGTTATATTGTTTCTCGCAGTCCTACACCTACCCCTGATTTTTTATTGCACTAGGCCAATTCAAGCAATCAGATTCTAAGTTTCAGATATTTCCATCATATAACTCATAAGAATGGAAGTTAAAATAAAGCCAACACAAAGGACTCGTTTGGACAGCATAAATGGTTATGTAGCTCCAGCTTGTTTTGACGTAGAAAAACCAAAGTATTTCCAGTTTTCAGCACTTCAAAGTAACTGTGACTAGAACAAGTGATGCACAACTCAAGAAGCAAACTGTTACCTGCGCTAGAACAGCAGCTGCCAACTGTAGACTTGGTTCCAATGTCTCAGGTACAACCTGTAAGTATTAGTTGTTAACAGGGTGTGATCGAGTTGTTTTATAAATTGAAGGAAACTAGTAAAAAAAGATTCAGAAGTTTAAGTATTACAGCTGTAGCCCCGGCCTTCTCCAAATTAAGGCCATGATCAACATCATGAGCACGAACAAACGTTTTCACATTGGGAAAGTACTTGCTCAGAGCCCAGACAGTTCTATAATTTGCACCAGGTGTATCTAGAGTTATTGCAGCAGCACATGCTCTTTCAGCACCGACTTTATGGAGGACCTAGTCACACAATACAAAATCAATTGTTGAACCACCACATAAGTAACCCATGATGCATTTAGCTTTACCTCCCGACTACCAGCATCTCCGAAGTACACGGGAAGATCCAGGGCACGGCCTGCTGCCACTCTATCGCTGAAAAAAGCAAACTTCTAATCATCAAGAATCTTGCGACACCTCTCCACTCATAATCACAAAAAAAAAAATATTCCAAGCAATATTATGGCCACATCCTGGCATAAACAAGTAATAAGAAGGGGAATATATTTTCATTCTCTTCTTGGTAGCAATTGTTTCAAAATGATTTTGTAGCATACCAAGGAGCACAAGAACCACTGTAGCTGATATCTAAATCCAATTAGCTAAATGGTATCTAAGAAAAAAATTTAATTTCTATAAAGTCTTTGATAAAGATATGTTGTTTTTAAAGGAGCACAGTAATAATTTGTTGGGGGGAATCAAAAAAAAGAAATTCTTGTAGACAAAAGTACCGCATCAATAGGGAGAATAGGCAATGAACCAAAAACATAAACATTCTGAAATAACACCAGAAAGTTTGCTGGTAGTATTTCTCAATCTTTGGCTTACCTACTCACGTCAAGAGCAACAAATGGAATTAATCGTTCTGAGAGAAGCTGTGCTATAATCTGGCAAATCCAAATGAATTTCATGAGCATGTATATTATAAACTAGCAAAATTCACAATATTAGCCATTTTAACATATGCAACAAATCAAATAAAATATGTATCAACCTGGCCAACACGTCCAAATCCACAGATAATAATATGATCCTGCAAATCATCTGTCTGTAAACAAAATAAACCAAGAGAAAGATTAATCAGCAAGTACTTATATAATTGTCAAGCAAACCTAGCATCACAAACATCTATTCTTAAACAGCTGAGAAAAATATAACTATAGGTAGCTGTTATGCTGGTATCAAGAAAATATTCAGTATCACTTCCTGAGAGAGGATAGCACTGGAATTTGATTTTTAAAACTGGTTATGCAACAAGAAGAAAAAAATCCCAGGGTGCCAATAAATGATACATGCAGATTAATTTTTTATATATATAATATGGGATGCAGCTATTTGTTTATTAATGGTGATGGAGATGAATGAATGAACTGATTTTTGTAATAGCTTATACACTATGACTAATACAGGCTCACCAACATTCAAATGAGGTTATACAAATACGATCAAGAGAAGGAAATTACCGTGAAAAACAAACCACAATTAGGCCACTTATTCTTGTTGCTGTAAAACTCAGAGTATGAAATTTCACACTTGAAAGGCAAAACTAACAGGTTCTAACTCAGTATGCAGGAAAAAATGGATGTTTTGAAAGCACATCTACAAAATTCATGCATTACACTCAAGCAATCAATTGAGATATTGTTTGTTTTTGCTATTCATTGCCCCTCCCATGCATGGTAATAATGATCACATATTTTCTCAGGGACACGTCACTCAAGTAGCATAATTTTTCCAAATGACAATGATACTTCAATTGTTTATATGAAAGCACCCATGTGAAGCAATTCACCATATCTATCAAGTGGAACCCAGTCACCATGCAATAAAGCATCAAGCTCAGTAAACTACCAATAGCAAGGTTTGAACTTTGACCAATGTATCACTGAGGGCTAAAACTGTGACTCTCACAATATAAGCAATTAACTCATATACTAGTGACCTTACCTCACTCTCAACCGGTAACAAACTACGAACATCATGCTGCTCAAAGCGAGAGGCTATTAACTGGCCGCCAGCAGCCAGCCATGGTGTGAGGGCCATTGAGATCCCCACCACAAGAAACAATAAAGAGGATAGCTGAGGAGACATTATACCCTGCAGATGACAATAATTAGGCAACACGTGTACAAGAAACAAGCATTTTTAAATATTATCATCACTTGGAGTGAAGATAATTATAAGAAAAAAAATTGCATTTCCACATCTCAATTTAACTAGTGAAAATTATTCAGTACTGATTTCTTCCTTATTAAACATCATGAATGAGATACTTCCCATATCTCAATATTTTTGTGAAATGTAAAAAAGATATTTTGAAACAACACCAAATGCACAGAGGATATTAAACACATGGCCAACTAATTTGTGGAATTTTTGTATGGAACACTATAATAAAAAGTTGAATCCACTGACCACAGACACATTAGATTGGAAAAAAAAAAAAACATAGTTATTTAGAAAAGAGACCTGGTTAACAGCTTCACCAAATGCTACAAATGCAAATTCTCCACCCGGAGCAAGAAGAAGACCAATCCTTATTGCAGATATAATAGAAATACCAAAAAACCTGCCAACTAAAGCAACCAACACAGTCTTGCCTCCAATTAAAAGCCCTAATGATCCCATAATGGCAGGAAAATTTGAAACCAGAAGTTTTGGGTCAATGGACATTCCAACCTGAGAACACATAAATGAACCGATGTTAACAGTTAATGATTGAGGATCAACATATTTGCATCATCAAGAAAAAATCAAGCAAGTTCAACAATTAACATATCATCAATCTTATAACAGAAGAAATGTTGTAAGTTGTATGCTAATATAGTAAAAGAAATGTTGGAAGACACAATCTTGCAGAGCTGGCCTGTTCTTCCAGTACAAAAAAGAAGAGAAAAGAGAAAGAGCCGGCCTGAAAAGTTACTATACTGATGAAGGAGAAGATTTCACATATAGTCCTTATACGTTATGAAAAGAACCAACAAATGGCTTCTACAAGAATTAAAAGAAAACTAAAAGTACTTAATAGATAGATCTTACAAAAGACTCCTTTTTTAAAACACCTACCGTCATGAAAAAAAGGCCCAATAGAAGCCCACGATATGGAGCAATATCTGATTCAACCTGCAAGGAAAATTCGGTTTCTGCAAGAAGCAAACCAGCCAGAAATGCCCCCAGTGCCATGGAAAGTCCAGCCTGCTCTAGGAAAAAGATACAGCACAATTTCATTAACAACAACAGCAACAACAATAATAGTAACAGAAAGCAAAACATGCTCAAACAATCTCATGGAAGCATTTCCATACCCTGGCAGTAAGGAGACTGGTCCCCAGAATAACAAGAAGTGTATTGGCTGAGAATATCTCTGCATTTTGATTTTCTGCAATTTGTTTATAAATTGGTCGAAGCAGCTGCAAAAGGCACAGAAAGGGAACATCAATAAACTGTTCAGATGACACCATGCATTGCCAACTAAAGTCAACACCACCTTGTGTAAGAAATTTCCCGAGATTTCCAGTCAAGACAACAGAAATGGAAAGTTTAAGATATAACTTCAATCAAGAGAAATGCCATCCATCCACTTAAATGCCATAATTCTAGAAAAAATAAGATTTACCAATCTTCCACCAGCAATTATCGCGGTGATGGCAACTGCTGCCTTAACAGCAGCCAACCCAAGAGCCTCAGCAATTGCTTGAAAACCAACCTGGAAAGCAGCATCATATCACTCATAAACCAACATCGAGCACAACAGCAGTGGGAATGACAATAATAGTAAAAGCAATTGATGTACTTTGGTAACTTTATTTGCATTCAGCAAGAAATAGAGGATATATTTTGCATTTTTTTTAAATCTATCAACAGCGGGTGCTGTTGAAAGAAAAGGAACACACTGAAAAGTGCATGCCAAATTCCAGATCCTGCCTTCATTATATCCAGAATATTCTGTGTGGCTCACAAACTGACAAAACATGTGCAAATTTCTTTCACTTTTAAAGTAAAACGACACCAGAAGCTCACCACCACATCCATATACAAACAAACTAGTATAGAAAGTTACCCCTCCTTTGGATGAATTTGGTGAAATAAGTGGTATGAGTATTAGCAACACCACAACAGCCAAATCCTGAAAAGAATAAATAAGATCAAAGATTGCAATGCAAAAAAGATTACATATAACATGAACATTAAAAGATATCTCAAAGGAATTATAAGGAGAAATTCCTACTCCACAAAGGATTGGGGAACTTTTACATGATTACAGGCATAATTTTACTACAACATACAGCAGTGGAATTTTATTCTCATCTTGAATATTATTATGATACAGATACATATGATATTCACTAAAGAAAGTGTGAGCATAAAGAACCACTCCTATGGCATAACATGGCCAACAAGAAAAAGAAACCATGTCACTACCAAGACAAAGTAGCTTTTTTCTGAAGCTATACCACTACCAAGACATAAAAGTTTTTTTCTTTTCTTTAATGGGAACTGTGGAGTGACCTGGAATAGTAGGACAGAGAAAGTAGCACGTCCATGGCGTGATGTGCTCTCACCTCGCTCCTGCAACACCTGCAAATTAAGACCACTATCTATCAATTCTCTTGTCCATCAAAATAAGTAATTGCAGATTTGACAGACAGGTTCATAGAAGAAATGAGCCTTGATCAGAAGCTCATTTTCAGTGGGGTAAGTATGGCACGATCATGAGCGTGCAATCATAATATTGACAGATTACATCCAAAACTGACTTTAATGAGTTACAAAGATTCTAGATATGCGATCAAAATGTTGATATTTCAGATCAAAATTACAAATGGTGTTAGTTTAACTTTACCATTTTGCTGGGTGTGGACAGTAGATAATGTAAAAGGTTCAAATATTTTGGTCTAGGAAGCTTGTGTTTGATCCAGAAAATTATCTTTCCTGAACTGAGGGACTCTTGGTTAGAGAAAGCTGCAATGCTTAAATTTAAAGCAAAATCTGCACTATTATGCTACCTGTAGAACAACAGCAGTAGAAGATAGTGCCAGGCCATTTCCAATGACAATTGCAGCAGGACCAGGCAGCCTGGAAACAAAATGTGTGACCAAGCCAATAACCACTGCTGTCACCAAGACCTGCATCATCCACATTAAAATGTAAGTTAATCGACATATGAATAGAAAGCACAGAGCATAGATGGATTGAGCAATGAAAAATGTGGGAGAAAAAATCCCAAGTACCTGAGCAGAGCCTAATCCAAAAACATATTTTTTCATGGAACTAAGCCTTTCAACAGAGAGCTGTAAGAGACAGAAGACTGCTTTAGCATCAATAGTTTAAATTTGAATGAATGTTAAATTCCAGCCACATAGTCTAGATGTAAAGACTCCAACCTCAAGGCCAATATTGAATAGCAAGAAAACAACTCCAAATTCAGCAATCGCCTTTGTACCAAGCACATGACGGATGATGGAGAGACCATAAGGACCAATCAAGATGCCAGCAGCCAAGTATCCAAGAACAGGACTGCCTGGAATTGCAGATCAAAGACAATTCGTGAAACATGATCACACAAATTTCCAATTTCATTTTGGAAAACAACTTGCTGGCATAAATATAGATAATGATCAAGTAGAGAACTGGCAAACAACAGCAAATCAATAAACTACTATGGACTAATATCAAGAAAGCATAATTGATATATAAATGGCAGGAAAAAAATGCTTGGCAGAAGGACTAAGCTAATATTGAAAAAATAGGAGTTCTTGAAATTTCACATTGAAACTTTAAGTGCATGTATAAAGGTACAAACTTATTTTTACACTACAAAATACAGTGAGTTCACCTCCTGGAATTTTCTGAAATAAAGGCACAAAAATAACACTAGCAAGCAGCAACCACAAAACATCAAAGAGAGATGCTTCCTCCTCATTCATCTGTCAAAACAGAACAAGCAACCAGATTAGAAAGTAATACATACATGTTGACTTGAGACCCAAAGCAGAAGTGAAGGATAGTGTGAACTTATGCCTCTTGATGAGGAAGCATTGCAATTAGTTTTTTGACTCTCTTTGGGAGTTTCTGAATATGTTGAATCAGAGGCTTTGCATTTGATGAAACCTCTTCAATGCTTGTGGTGACCACTTCTGGTTTTTGAAGCATCTGGGTACTCTTCTCCACTCGATTAGAGTAGAAGGCAAATCTGTGCACAGTTTCAGTACACTGATAAAAACAATGCAACTTCTACGCTAGATGTAAGAATCTAGTAACAGAAGCAGACAGTGAGACATGAACCTATTGAAATAGCCTTCAGAGTCCTCTAGGTCATCACAACCAAGATGTAGTTTATTTCTCTATTGAATGCCTCAATAAAAAACAACATGAAAAAAGATACCAAGAAAGGCTTTGGCAAGGAATTGTATTTTCATGACATTTCGTGAAGATACCAAGAAAGGCCTTGATAAGGATTGATTTTCATGACATTTCGTGATTACCCTGCTGATGCATTATTACAATCTCATTTTATTTATAACCTGAAAATATTTTTTTTTAGCATCTTACATCCACTGGGACAGGTGACATGTCTCTTAAAGGAGGACTGTTGACAGTGATGGAAATAAAATTAAAGAGCAACAGTAATACATACCCTGCTCCAAACAACAATAGGCCAAGAAGAAATTTGGGCAGTTGCTTCCTTGCAGACTCCATTAGGCCCTGAAAAACTGATGCTGCTGTCAACTCCGTCTCATCTCCACTGAAAGAGAAGAAGGATGCAGAAAAGAAACGAGAGGATTTCTTCAACAACGCCTTGGGAGCACTGGGAGGTGAAGATGAACTCTCCCTGGTCAGGTCCTTCTGTAATTCCTGCTTTTTTGTCTGAATGCCACCTTTTGACTTTTCAGCTTCTGCTTCAGTACCTTTAATAGAGTCCAAACTCGATTTTCCATTCTCGTGGTCACTAGAATAATCAGAAAGATATAACTCTTCAGAACTCTGGCTGGTTTTATCAGATAGTCTATCTATTGAAGGCTCGCCAACTAAAACATCACCATTTACAGTCATATCTGTTTCTTTCTCAACATCAGAAGGACTGCCTCCGCGCATCTTCTCCTCCTCGACTACTGCCTCATCACCAGACACATACCCCCGAGCTGTTTGCTGGATATCAACATGAGAACTAGAGAGAGATTTCTCTGCCTTTTGTAACGCAATTTCTGCATCACTCACTCGTTGGGTAGCCTCAAGTTCAAAGGCAACAGCTTGCTCTGCTAGAAGCATAATGTTTGCAACATCCTCCTCTGCTTTCAAAGCATTCATTTGTGCTTTCTCTGCTTTCTCATTCAACACGTCTACCTCCTTTTGTAATTCTTCCTTTATACTTTGCAAGCGCCTCAGCTCTGCTTCACAATTTGCCAAATTTGCCTGGCATTCCCTAATATCATTCTGAGCAGCCAAAATTGTCTCATAATCTTCCTTATCATCATTTTCCACATCACTCTCTCCAGAACCCTCCAATGAATCAACCCCTTCTTTCGTAGATTTTATCGACTCCACTGCCACCTTAAGCCTTGCCTCAGCCAAAGAAAGCGCCATAGTTGCCTTTTGAAAAGCTTCTTTAGCAACACCCTCCTTGTTCACAATGTCCTGAATCATATCAAGTGTTGAGTTAACATCATTCCAAGCACTCGATGCCTCATCTTGCAAAGCTATTGCAGTTTCTGATATACTCTGTGCCTTTTCCTCAAACATGGTACTATTAAGCCGTGCAACCTCCAATTCCCTCATTGCTTTCTGTAACAATTCCCTCAATTCATCCAAACTAAGTGCCTCTGCCGCCATTTCAGTCTCCATTACCTTTTCTCCTCTTCCATCCTCTTCTCCCAAGCCACCATTAGACCCTGCTCTCAAGTTCTTATCATTACCCTCACCAATTTCTACATTTCTACCATTCCCATCAATATATGTTAACGAATCATTACCTTGACACTGCAACTTAACACTTCTCAATCCATCAAACCCATCAATAAAATTGCAAAACAACGGATCTCTTGCATACCCACCAACACGCAAATGACTACGCATTCCACTTCCACTACCATATAAAACACTTTTCTTTAATATCTTTGAAGGTCTTTCTCTCGAAACAATCTTCAAATCAACAGCATTATACCCATAACTTTTATATCTAAATCTCGAATATAACCTATTTGATACCCTACAACTAGTACCTTGTCTGCTGTAAAATGCATTCGTCTGCTGAATATAGCACGCAAACTCCATGCCCTATAGTAAAACAAATAATCAGACTCTCTTAAGCATTTAATCAAACACGTAGAAGTCAATCATTAAAAAAAACAAGAAAAGAAAGAAAAAAGACTCAAAGCAAAACCCCGTTGCGTGTATAACTAAAAATGAAGAGAGAGTGAAACTAACCGATCAAGAGGAGTCAAAGATGAGAGAAAATCAATGGTGGAGTTTGTTACAGTAGAAAAGGACACAACAACACTGACTAATCAAAAAAATCAACAACACTGACTAATCAAAAAGGCAGAAAGGAGGGAGAGAGAGCTTGAAAGGACATGCCGACAAATAGTAATATAGTACAGTTCAAGTACTACTGTGGTCTTAGAACTTCCCTTTTCTTTTCTTTGTTTGGAAAGTGAGAAAATAAAAGGGAAAATTATTGGTTGGGAAAGGAAATTCAGTTATTGGTGGCTTTTTTATTTATTTGCAACTCCCATAGTTTAATATTGTAACGACCTTATATTATTACGCAGGTGGATTTTGATATTCTCATATATGCTTAAGGATATTCTAATATTTCAGTAAACTATAATTTAGTCCCTTATTGTTTACAATTATTATAATCAAGTCCTCTTTTTTCTAAAATCAGTAGTTAATCCTTAATTTCTGGTTTCTTGCTAATTTATTTATTAAAAACAAAAAAAATATTTGTTTCTTTCTAAATAACTAAAAAATATGTTTTGGCCAATTTAAATTCTTAATGTATTTTCTAATAAGAGGCAATTGACAGTTAATTTGAAAAGATATTGATTGTTTTTATAGTTTTAAAATATTTTATATTAAAATCATTAAATAATAAAAATATTATTAAAATTTTTTTCTTTTAAATTCAAACACATTTTAAATATCACTTTCAAATACAGTCCAAACATAATCTCAGAGAAAATTTGATTTACCAGAGTTTATAGAATAGCCAAAATATTTTAGAGTTCATTAAATAAAAATTAATTTTTTGTATGTTTTGGATTTTTTTAATATGTTGATTTTAAAATTTATTTTTTAAAAAATAAAAAATATATTATTTTAATATATTTTAACATAAAAATATTTTAAAAAACAAAATCACATTTCCAAACATACATCTAATAAGACAGATATCACCAACAATTTAGGGAATAATTTACATAGATTTTTCAAACAATATAAACTTGGAGAGTGAGATACACGTTGAAATCTTATTGGCCTACGTATGTCCCCGGTGGGGGGAATATGTGATGATAGTAAAACTGTGAACATGAAATGGCAGAAGTTTGATTTGATTGAAATTTCCAATGGAACCCCCTCGTTTGCGGAAAAGAGAAAGCATCGACCCGGATAAATCAAGAGTTACTTTTCGGAGGCTTGATCTGTCCACCGGAAACCCTAGTGGAATCCAGAAACTGCATGTTTCAGCGACATTAAATTTGGGAGCATTGATTAATGGTGGCTTCCTCCAGGTGAAGTGACAAAAGTTGCAATTTCTCAAGTCGTTGGCTTGAAATATTGATCTTGTTCGAAGAAGCGAAGACACAGCGCGTTCAGTTCTTCTCGGGCCCTGCTTTTTCGAACCTTCAGGTGGTACCTTCACAGAACAAGCAAAAGCAGGAGGGAATGGCGAAGGCCGACGGACAATCCAAGAACAGGACTTTAAGGCAGGAAACTCAGAACTCAGAAATAAGGCCGTCGTAAGCGTGGTCCACAGTACTGGTACTTGACTTGAATTCAAGCACTTCTAGATTCTTAGGGTTTTATCCTTCCATGCATTGAGTCAAAAGGTTTCTTGACTGTCATGCACGAACAATTTGATCATTCTGATAAGAAATTAGCTAACACCATGATGAAAAGGCTTTCTGAAATATCATTTCACTATTCTAAAAGCGTGCGGTCATTTTATTTGAACTCTTTTCCTATAAAATATAATCCATTTGAGAAACTTGAACAATTTTTCTTCAACAATTTGATTATTTGATTTCTCAAGCTAAGAGAAATGCCCAAACAAACTAAAACAATTTTTCAAGTGAAAAACAGAAAAATATACCAATAAAATAACGAGCCAATAATCAATGTTTCTTCAACAAAAACTAAGGACATGTTAAGAAAAATTATCTCATGTATAAGATTGTCCTAAAATAAATCATAAATAGCTTTAAATCTATTTCACAGGATATTGAGATTCTAGAAAAAAATTTAAAATTTATTTTTATATATATTGCATATATGTATTTCAATAAATCCAACCTAAATATCATCACTCATTAAAAGTTTCTAATTATAGGTCAATTTCGTATTGTTCAGCCATTTACAAAT
>Ga0325401_1005671_pt1 | contig 11987 bp, 3 predicted proteins | sample PopdelMetagenome_FD_205666 | JGI IMG/M metagenome (GOLD analysis project Ga0325401, IMG submission 205666) | Populus deltoides microbial communities from Bellville, Georgia, United States - Xylem-PdKOR-R2 | ecosystem: Host-associated > Plants > Phyllosphere > Stem > Wood/Secondary xylem | place...
GAATACAAGGCTTGCTTGTTCTGTGTGAAAAATTCAACACAACTTGAATGTGCGAAATGATGACAGAAGGCTAAAATTACTTGGCAAATGTCAATGCACTTAAACTAGAGCACACTTACCATGGATATCATGATTCATGAACTCCGTCCGCTTTCCTCGATCATCATTCCTTTCAGGCTCTTTGCTAACCAGATAGCTGTCTCCCTTGGAGAGACTTTATCTTTCCCAAAAGGTTTCAAAACAACTGCAAGCTCTTCTAATCTGCTTTGCTGAAGCAACTCGGCAGACAGTTCTAGAAGTCCTTCTAGTGCGTCTGCCCTCTGCCTAAAAGACTTAACATCCAAAGTTTCCTTTGCCGGTGCTTCCTCTTCACTAATAGAGGAGTTGGGTTTTGGTAGCTCAGGAATATCAGATTGTGGAACAGATGCAATTTCATTTCTCAAATCGATTTCTTTAGTGCCGGAATGATCAGAAATACTTGATTTCAAACTCACTGCTTCAGAGCAATTTGATGATTTAAGAGTCACTGCTGTACTCACATTTCTCATCTCCAATTCATCTCTTACTACATTTAATAGCTTTCCAACATCCACGTTTTGAACCCCCATCTCCACAGTTTCCATAACTGGCTGCTCATTCCCAACCCGAAAACTACTGTGCCGTATAACATGTATTACATCGTCAAAAGCAGGAGACAGATGGGCAGCAGCAGGCTTCTCAGTGGTTGAATTTTGTAAAATCATTGCTTTTTCTGGCTGCATATTCTTTTGGCCAGTTGAAATTGGTGAGGTAATGGAAGTGGTGGTTTCTGAAACTGATGATAGAAGTTCTCTTACTGTGAACTTGTCATCACCACCAGATGCAGATATAAGATTTGATTGGAGCACCGTCTCAGGGATAGCACTTAGCCTGCTTAATTGGGTATTGTTTTCACAAATAAATATTTCTTCCGAACTTGGGGCAATCGGATTCAGAGCACTACTTTCAACCTCTCTCCCATCACCAACAATGGTTTTCTTGTGAAGATCTACGACAACATTCGAGGCTTCCACTGAGTATAGTATGGATTTATGACCACATTCACTGTTTTCCCCGGACAAATTTTCAGACATGCCAGAATATGAAGTCGTAGCAGGAGAGCAGCTGGGTGGATAATGTTCCAAGTTTTCTGTGCAGATCACTGCCTCATGATTAGGAGGTGTCTGTTCAGGCATGGCAACAAACGGATTTGTTGCATCATCACAAAGCTCAAAAGCTTGAATTGACACTGAAGATGAGACAGAATTACTGCTTTCTGTCTGCATTCCTTTGCAAGCTCCAACTAGAGCCCTTTGAGACTCTGGTGATACCTCCTCGGAGGAGTATGGGCGACCATCAGGTACTTGGTAAGAAGTACTTTCAGGTTCTTCGTTTGTCTCAGTTGGACACAACTTCATGTTTCCATTTGGAACACCAGCTCCTATTTGCGTTGTCCTTCCAGGAAATGAAGATCGCTGGAACAGATTAGGAGGGGTTCTTTGCCTTGGCTTCACAGCAAGTCCATCATCAACATGTTTACTTGGACCAGCTGGAGGAATCCCATCATATCTGGGTTTAGTCTTTGGTGAGGACTCGATTATAGGTAACTGCAAAAGTAAGTTGAAGAGTAAATGATTATTTCAGTATGAATATCAAACTAAGAAAAAAAAACCAATTGATTCTGATTATACCTGGTGTTTCATAGGATGTGATCCCTGGATCCGCTTTGCAGAATCCAAGGCTGCTTTTGCAGGTGCAAAAGTTGGTGTATCTGCATTAAACTTCAAACCAGAAGCAAGGGCATTAGGTCTAAGAACTTTCGGTGATGCTTCTATGTTACTTCTTTGGGTTGATGCACTTCCAGTCTTCGTACGATTTCCTCTCATAGGGGAACCATTTTCTCTTGGTTTTCCTTCTTTTAAGGCCATCATAATACTTTTGATAGTTTTTGGTTGCTTTGGTTCAACATTGCATCCAATTTCATCATGACAAGGCTTCATCACCCTCTGTTCATTCATTTTGACAATGCGAACATTGAGATTGTTTTCTTCTTCACATGGCATGGGCTGTTCAGCGCCATCTTCATCATCAAAAGAAGCTAAATCTGTATCGGTGGCTTTATTGTCACAATTTGAGACCATTGCTGGGATATTTCGTTCACTTGAAAGCAAACTATCCTTATCACTACTAGAACTATTACTGTTCTGGCTTTCAGCCATACTTCTTCGAGATTCACGACTTCTAGGAAGACGTTTCTCAGAAGATAAGGATGTTGGAGGACTGAACGATGGACGGTATTGATCAACATAAGGCTGCAGGTATGGGTGCTTCAAGATCTCGGATGCCTGATTAAGTAATGAAAATTATTAAGATTAAGATTAAGTAATGACAAGTTTTTAAATTGGCACATAATTTTTAAGTCTTACACTAGGACGATGCTCAGGATTCTTTCTCAGCATGCCTTTAATGAGTGTTTTCCTGCAGGTAAACACATTAATTATCAAAGCTAAACAGTGGGTCAAAAGGTGGATCGTCACCAACATGTAGGACATAGGACAGAAACTAAAACTAAAACTGCGAAGTTATCTGATTTCCTTGAGGTAAGGCAGTTAAATAGCCAGGAATGGGATCCATTATATCATTTTCAAAAGTTTAGTCCTCTGTTCATTATAAAGCCTTGAAGGGAAATAGTATGAAGGAAAATGACAGGTAGAAAAGATGAAGCTACTTCTCAGTGCAAATTTGTTCAATGGAAAATTTAGTGTTAAAGTATTCTCAGCTTGCCCATAATGCATGTGAGATCAATTATCATGGGTGTCCCTGTTTAAATCCAACCACAAAAGGTATAAATATGAGAAAAAAAGACATTGACATTTGATTCCAGAGACACCTATGCATTAAAATCTTAATCTATGATACAATTGCATATATTATGCCTGGTAATGATCTCCAATGAAGATTGGGGTAGCTGCATTTTAATCCTTGAACTTTTTCAACTTCAACTTTTCTAGTTCAAATATCTTAACAGTTCAAAAATTCCTAATCAGGTTGATTGTTCCACAAATACCCTTCTGAGGTTATTTAAACCAACTGTCATTTTAAGGGATCAGGAGGGTATTTGATTGAAAAATTGTAAACAGTTAAGATATTCAAATAGGAAAAAATTTATAGTTCAAAGACTCAAATAGATATCACATAAAGTTACAAGAAGTGAAGATGCTATTATCCTAACAAGATAGAGATTGCATGTCCACATGGTTGTTACAGGCAATGATTTAAGAACATATTAGATAATCACTGCAGTTTAGAAAGCGGAAAGTCGCAATCCATCTTCAATACTTGTATTCAACAAAAGAAGAAAATGATCAACGAAATGATTAACATGCAGAAATCAATTTAAATATCACAGTTGCAGCAATAAAATGATAGGAACCTTGTCTATCAAACAAATGATTTACTATAACTATATATAATTCCTGTTAGCGGCCACCACTACATAGATTATTTTGGCAGCTTATGGTATGCCTAAAAATAGCAATTTCCTAGTCAAGTCCCAAGTTACAGCATCCCGATGGGCAACATGAGGCGGGTGTTGTTTATTGTCAAATAATAAAGCAATAACCTTTACAACAGTTCATGGAGACTTACAAAGATGGAGAATAGCAAGGCGGTAAAGGGCCAATAGAGGAACGATTTATCTTGCTTATCAATCCTGCCATATCCTGCAAATTTGGCATGTAAAGGCAATTAGGAAATTGATAAAAACAAAGAAACTTGTACAATTAGATATAGATGGTCAATCAGGCAAAGAATGCCTTCACAAGAAGCTTGACATTAAGCCTTATGTCATTAGCAATGCCACAGTAAACTCTGAAAATTTGGTGCAGATATAAAAGCAAATAGAACCTAAACCAGTTCCTAATTCTGAAGAAATATATTATGCTGAATTCACATAGCATTCATGCTTAGTCAAAATGTTGGCAGGTCATCGGTGTTGTCGACTTAGCAGGTAAAGTAACTTGGGATCACATCAAGCAATTTAGGGTAGAATCCCGCTCATGACTAGGATAGAAGCAATTTAAGGAGGTATGGGGCTCCCCTTAAAGTTTAGCTCAAAGACCATGAAAACTCCACAACATAATATAATCTAGTAAAAAGCCATGAAAGGGTCATTGCAGTGTTCCAAATGCTTTAAAATTTCTCTCAATTATTAAACTCCAGGAACTACTTACAAAAGTCAATGTCAAGTCGTTCTGTTGCATTACATAAAAAAAGTATAAACAGATTGATAATAGAGATACAAGTGAATTTCATGTTCACATTTTACAGTGTCATGAAAGATATCATTATACTGATTAGCAATTCCAGTAATAAATTACCCAACTTGTACATAAAACATCAAACAAGATATCATGATCTACATATTATACAAGTTGTAGGATCAAAGAGCTAGCACTTCGACAAAATTCCCAAAAAATACGTATATAGTGTGAAAAGAACCATGGGAAATCTTACAAAAGCTTTAAAGGCAGGGCGACGAGCAGCCATCTCATACATACAGCACCCTAGACAACAGAGAAACGTTTCAGCAAGACACTAAAACAAGTAATAAACATCTCAGTTATTATCTAGAAATGACATACCCAAGGACCAAATATCTGATTTGAAACCATAAGGAATATCTGCAAGCAGTTCAGGACACATGTAATTAGGAGTTCCAACCACCTGGCACATAAAGATACAACACAACTATTAGTTTCAAAGTGGATAATTGGAAACGCCAATAGTATTTAAGTCTCTTCCTTTATAGTATACTGTATCCAGTAATTTTCTTGGTGTCAAGTGCAATTAACTTCATCATAAAGGGATAAGCATGCATGCAAGTTTCATTTATTTTTTCAGTTTGGGTTAAGCTCTATTTCCAGCCAACTATTCAGAATAGTTTACTAGACTTTACAACAAAATAAGTTACAGATTGAGAGGATAGCATAGTTTACTAGACTCATCATATGGACATCCAACATATTATTTTGTAGCAAATTTTAGCTGTCATGCAGGTTTTCTTTTTAGGTGGATAAAGTACATCAGTTGGAAAAGCAATTTGGTGATTTAAATTTATGATTACAAAAAAAAAATTATTGTTACTACAACATTCAATACATCATCCTCTCTTAAGCAACATGGATTTCGATCAACATAAGATAAGTCAATGAGAATTCATCTGAATTGAGTTCGACAACATAGTTTAATACCATAGTAAAATTAAAATAACACAACTTTAGCCACCTGATATTATCTGCACTTAGTAAAGAAAAATGCAGCATTTCTCCCAGTCCCCCAAACAAGAAATTCATAGATACACATCACAGTGTATTGCATTCATGCTGGCTGGATAGCAAAGATCTTAATCTTGCGTGTAATGACTCCAGGATTCAAAATCAGTTGGTTCCACATGCTCATGCTTGATATATTCTATTTCTAAGAAAATTATTACCGGTAAAAAAAGAAAGGAAAGAAAAAGGAACACCTTGAAAGAGAAGCAAATGTAGAATACAACCTCTTCTCTGTGCTCAATAAACAACTAACAGCAAAAGACCCAAAAAATAAAATTAAAGAAAAAGCAAAGCACATACCGAGGAAGCCAAGTCATCTGCTTTCAGAGTCTTAGCAAGTCCAAAATCCCCTAAATAGTGCCAAGAAAAGACAAGAAAAATCAAGAAATATACAAAAAAATCCTATGATGCAATAACTAAAAGTTGAAAGAAAAAACAAAATAAAAAAAAATAAAAAAAAAAACAACTCACCAAGGCGAACATCCTGTTCTTTAGTAAGAAATATGTTGGAACACTGCAAAGAGAGTGCTTCACATGTTCAGTCTAAAACACCTCCAAAAGCAAGAGAGAAGTTCAAATTCCTATTCCAAATACTCATTTTCTTACTTTGAGGTCCCGATGTAGAACAAAATTGCCATGCAAATATTCCACCGCTAACAGTAGTTGAGTGAACCACTTGCAGAGTTTCTGAACAAGTTTCACAATCACCAATGTAACTCAAACCCCCCAAGATAAAATCTCAGATTCAAAAAATAAAAAGAAGCAATCATCATCACTTACTTCTTCAGGAAAATACACGCCATTCGATTTTTTCATCAATTCAGCCCTATTACCACAAACGAACAAAACAATTCAGCCTTGTAAATCACCAAAACCTTATAAACCAAGACTTCATTACTCATATAAAACTCACATGTCTCCACCTTCACAATATCCCGTAACAATACAAACATAGCAACCCTACATTGCAAATGTACACGCCAAATCAGCCTAATTCGATAAACATATCGACAACTCGTAAATTTCCGCAATTATAAAAAAAAAAATTTTAAATCCAAGTCTCATCACCTTCTCAACCCATGCTTCTTTAAATTCTACAATGTACGGATGCTGAATTCTCGCAATCAACGCCATCTACATTCAACATTTTTTCAATACCTCCATTAAAGGATTTAAAAAGTAGAATAAAATGATCCTTCATCAAGAGTTGAGATGAGGCTTACTTCTTGGTGAGCAGATCTCCGGCATCTCTCGGTTTGCCTTGCAAGCCTGATCTTCTTCAACACATACCTAATAGTTTCTCCCAGATAAAAAATTAAATAAGATACACATTACGAAAACTGCATAAATAAAACGTAGATTAGAAAGTGTGAGAGGGAGGGAGGGAGATTACTTCTTTTTCTCGGATTTGTGATTCACAAGAATAGCAGCACCAAAAGCACCCCGGCCGATCTGCTCCATGATCTCATACTGATCCATTCGAGACTCCATTTCTCTCGATCGATCGATCTGCTCTTGCTCTTACAATCAATCAAATCTTCTCCTTCTTCGGTTACATATATATCACAAACAAGCACATTACTTTCTTCAACTCATAAATACATTATGATTAATTAACAACCGGAATCTCCAGCGCCGAGGACTCTTCTTCTTCATAGATCTCAAAACACAATGACGTCGTCGTCGTAACCGTTTTGACTTCAATAAATAAAAAAATCCACTCTCTTTCTTTCTTTATGCCTTCTCTCTCACTTCCTTCACTCTCACTTCCAACTACTTATCTATCAAGTCGACTAAACTATAATGGAAAAAGAAAATGCGTGGCCGTTTTTTTTTTTTTCCTTAAAGCTGGTGAACAGGGTGTCAGGATTTATTAATAATATATCCGTGTCCTCCTCTCGCCACTAGTACTGCTACTTAATTGATTTTCAAAGTAAACAAGGCAGATGCCGAGGCGGAGAGAGATAGGAGGAGTTGTGGGTACGGTTATGGGTGTGTGCGCTTCAGTCCCACGCCGACATTAACAGCTGCTTTCTCCCTGTGCTTAAGAGATTTGTTTGGCGTCTTCTTCCATTTTTATTAACTTCAATGCGTCTTTCAAGTGGTTGATTTAAGAAGATGTCTGGCATTATCTAGCTTTTACTGTGACAATTTTAAAAATATATATAAATTATATTTTTTTTGTAATTAGAATTTTAAGAGATAATTTGTAATGGAACATATTCAAAACTTAGTGTATTTATTAAATAAATATAAAACTGGCAAAATTATAATCTTAACTATGCATCACCTCACAACCATTTGCTACCTGTTTTCTTTTATATTGGCAATAAATTATTACCTTTAGTTATGGGTAAAATTAGGTAGTGTTTGGTATGTTGGACAATATTAATTAGAATCAACTAGAATTGAACGAATGACTATTTTGTCAGGAGTATGGTGAGCTTTGGATTGAATTAATTAATTTGTCTAATTTAATGTTTGATAGACACTAGATAGCACTCGGCCGACACAAAATCTAGACTGGTTCGGATTTAAAAAAGAATTGAGGAAGGATTGATCTGACCTGACCTGGTCAAAAACTAATGTCAATCCACGACCCGGTCAACCCATGATAAAATATATATATATATATAAACTAAGTTGCTTTGACTTTTTTATATGGGTGGATCCTCCCAACTTGTGAATTAAACCTTATCCCGAGTCAATCTCAAGTCAGGTTTTAAAACTATGATAATAACTATTTTTATTTTTATGTTGCTTTAAGTCAAACCAGGTTAACCATCTCGACCCATAACTTGGACTTTGTCCCGAATCAACCCCGTAGTTAGGTTTTAAAACTATCACAATATACTTTAAAAATCACTTTAAAAAAAAAAGTATTGCAGCACATTGTAAAATTCCGACTTTGATATTTGATAAGATGAATGTAGCCCGTGTAAAAACACCATGTTCTATACTTGTTTTGTGTTCATCTCATCTACACCCCATTTTCCCTAACCGATCACACAAATTTAGATTGGGAGTGGGCATTAAGTGTCAATGTAAATTGGGTAAGTGAATCTAAGCTTGTAGATATACGAACATGGCAATTATATATATATATATATATATATATATATATATATATATATGTATGTATGTATGTATGTATGTATGTATGTATGTATGTATGTCGACATGACATGTTATAATGTTAACTTATCATCTATCATTTTGGAATTATTTGATGGCATTGTAGTTAATATTCGCATCAACTAAAATTTTAATATAAAGTTATCAAGAAAGTTTAATACATCATTCACGATTTGAATTATAAATTTAGATTAGTTAATTCGAGTTGATATCAATAAATTTAAAATGATATTATTTTAATATATTTAAAAAATTAAAATATTATTGTTTTTTTTTTTAAAAAAAAGATAAATAAAATTTTAATTGAGTTAAGCTGAATTTAGATTGGTTTTTTTTAAAACTGAAAAAACTAGATTAGAGTTGAAAATATGAATTACTGAGTTAACTTGGGGATTAAGCGAAGATTAAGGGTACCATTTTGGTTTTGATTGATTAAATTAATCTTGATAATCATGATTGATTATTGTTGTCACACGCTATCATGGCACTAAAGCTCACATGTGAGCAAAAGAAATAATTGTTCGTGAAGGTTAATAATTGAACAGGTAGATATTTGTTTAATTAGATTTTCTTCAGAAAATCATACACATCGATGCCACCACATCTGATTTGTCTCAGGCAAGCAATCTTGCTCATCTGTCTCCTTCGAACATCTGGCAATCACGATTAGACAAACAAAAAAGAAAGAGGAAGAAGTAAATTACCATATATTTTCCTCGGTTGCCTTGATATTCGAATCATTTTAGAGATTCTTCAGATTTTTATTTTATATTAAATTTTGGTCATCCGTCAATGAATTTTTTTTATCCATTTTTTTTAAAACTAAATTACTATCCATTTTAATTAAAAAAGAAGTGGTAAACCAAAACAATAATAATCGATTATTATATATTTGTGCTGATTAATAGGAGTAAACAAAAAAACCTAAAAAAATAATTAAACCAAGAAAACTAGAAAAAAAATAACCGAAAAAACCGAACCGTGAAAAACAACCGATTGAACCGATTAAAATTTTAAAAAAACCGACCGGTTTGGTTTGGTTTTATAAGCTTGAAACTAAAAAAACCAAACCGAACCGAACCCAAACTAGAAAAAATAGAAAAAAACTGATCCAAACCGAAAACAGAGCCAAAACTGAAAAAACCGAGTCAAACCAGTTTGAACCGGTTTTTATCCTAAAAAACCAAACTGAACTGAAACCAGCAGGTTTGAACAGGTTTAGGTTCGGTTTCAGTTTTTTTTTAAAAAAATTGATTTAATTACTTTTCTGAATAAAAACTGAATCGAATCGAAAATAATCACCCTACTTATAATCTATTACTCAAACTTGAAATTGAGTACTCGCTTCACATTCATATGTATTCATATGTTTTTTTTTTCCTTTTCTTTAGCAATAAATATGGATTAAAATAGTAGTTTCTTACATAAAGTAATCAACAAAGGATTGAGGGACATTTTAAGACAAAGGATAGGGCTAAGCCTAAGTGTTAATTTTGTTAGTTCCAAAATAATGATTGATACATATCCATTACAATATAAATATCATTTATAGACATTCAAATATCCGACAAGTGAAAATCCTTTTCAATTTTAGTTATTCCAAGCTTTAAAGGATTGTTATAGTGGCTAATAAAGTCTATTTATTGTTTTATTTTTTTTTAGTTTAGATCTTAAAATTAGTATTTAGAAGAATTAAATTTTTTTTAATGCTGTATTTTTTTTAAAAATCATCTAAAAAAACTCAATTTGTAATTTATTATAAAGTCATATGAAGATATATATAATCATATTATATTATTAATCAATAGTTATAAAACTTTGTCTGATTCAACGGGTAACTCGATAACTTATCGATTCAAGACCTAACCGAAATCAGGTGTTATTTTTAACTGAATTTTTTTATATATAAAATAACTTAGAAAATTATGTTCTTTCATTTTAAACAAATCTTAAAATGATGTTCTTATAAAAATAAATTGAGTTCACCCAGCTGACTCATTATCCGAGTATTGAACCGGTGATATTAAGAGAAAGTTCCTGTGGATATGCATGCTATCAATTTACACTTGTTATGCAATTCCCATCTCTATTCTAGAAAAAAGAGTGCGAAAACAAGACCCAAAAAGGCTATGAATCGTGTGAAGTGAGTTGACGACTCGTTGAATGATTAGTGTGTTGTCCAGAAGCAAGAAGATGGCTTCCCTCCACACGATACATGACGTGTCCATTTATGGCAGTCCCTTACGCCATGTGCAGAGCACACCTCTTGCTCCCCCTTTACTAGCTAGTGTTGTTTGACATCTACACATGGAGTTCTCCACTAGGCGCTGCCCAGTCATAGCACTTAATTGGTGGGTCAGATCGTGAGCTGGCACTAGTTAATTGGTCCACATGGCTGTCTCCCCCCCGACACTTGATGGTTTATACCCTTGTTCTGGCTAACATGCGCACATGTTCCTGGGAAAACGACGCGCACATCTGGGGAAACGGTGTTGCCTTTGACCCGTGGACTGGACCCAGCTATAAAGACCGACGGGAGGCACCCCTCGGATAATCACGTGGCGTCGTGCAAATCTCACGGAGATACGGCATGGTTTATTTCAGTTATAGATTTAAAATACTTGATTAATTAGTGCCTTTCATTAATCTATAATCTTCGAACATATTTTCTTCAAATATTTTTTTTTATTAACTTAGATGTTTGGTTCAGCTTGCATTACCTCAATTAATCCCACAAATCCTAAAATTAATCATCATATAAATTTTTAATAACCCTGAAAAAACTCAAACTCGTGATTATTGAAAAGCAAACCTAATATCTAACCAGTTAAACTAATTCTCAAGTTATAAAAAATATTTTTTTCTTAATCATTATCAACATGGTTACACCGAGCATGTTTTGGGTTTCAATCAGGTGGGATTCAATGTGAAAAACATAAAAAAATATTTATTTTTTCACAATTTACATGGTAGAGGCAGTGAACAAGTTCTTAGAAGATGTCATTTCTTGACTTGCTTATGTTATACTTGATGGTGTTCATAATTCGAGCTAGTCCCATGTATAATAGAGAATTGATCTTGGATTAGTCATGGAGAGGTAGGTTGGTAAGCTGAATGTTGGTGAGGAAAGGAGAAGGGTACAATCTCACTTTCGCTAGCCCTTCTTTGATTGTGTTTAATGCTGTGATTATGCTGTGATTTGTCATTGTAATGAAGATGTCCAACTAATTGCTTAACTTTAGCATAGTAATTAGTCAATTTTTAGGGTCTTGAGATGCTTTCTAATTCACTTACCAAAAAAGACTCTGCCGTATGCTCTTATATTGAAGGTCGCAACAACTCTCCATTGCTTTTTAAAGAAAAAAGGTATCCACTTGCCTTAAAATATGCTGGCAAAGAACTATCACGAATTTGCCAATATCCTATTGTGATAGTTGTTAGAGTCACTGAAAAGGGATTTGAGATTTATTATTTTTATTTAAAATAATATTATTTTATTTT
>Ga0325401_1005674_pt1 | contig 11986 bp, 8 predicted proteins | sample PopdelMetagenome_FD_205666 | JGI IMG/M metagenome (GOLD analysis project Ga0325401, IMG submission 205666) | Populus deltoides microbial communities from Bellville, Georgia, United States - Xylem-PdKOR-R2 | ecosystem: Host-associated > Plants > Phyllosphere > Stem > Wood/Secondary xylem | place...
TCATTATCTATTTAGATCTTCTCCAATTTTTAAATTAGTATTGGTTCAACAAGAAATTGATTATCCTTTTTAGAAAAAAAACTTTTGAGACAAATAATCAGAGAGTAAAATTTAAACCTAGCACGATGTCTTTTTTTCTCCTTTTATAGCCCTTAGGGTGCTTCTTTTTTTTATATAGAAAAAATTAACATGTTTTATTAGGATAAAATATCTCTAATTTATGATTTTATAAAGATAAAAAAAATTCCTCGATCCATCATGATAAAATATTTCTAATCCATAAGGGGGTATCTAGACTCAGTACTTGGTTAAGCTTAAAAATGATAGGTCTAACAACTCGCCAAAACTACAAGCATCTAGGCTCGACGCTTGGTTGAGCCTATGGATAATAAGTATAACAACTCGTTCTTACTTTTACCTTTTCTTTACTTTTACTCTGTCTAATCTATAAGAAAAAAAATAGAAGAGAGAAAACTATTATTACAGAATAAATCTTAAGCCATATCTTCCTTGACCTGAGAAAAACCTGGATGAATCATCCTTAAAAAGTTTTTAAAGGATCTTTCCTTATCAACTAGAATAATGGAGCTCAAAAACACCAAGTTTAGTTCAATAAAGAAAAGTGCTCCAACTCTTGACAAAGAGTTTAGGTTTCAACCAAAACATGAAAGAGAAGACCCTCTCATAGGGCCCATTTACTTCTCCTACTATAGGTGATCAAGAGAGGGGGGGTCCTATAGAAGTCCCTTATTTGTCCCCACTAGAGATACTCAGGAGAGAGGGAGGTTGCCTTAAACCCCCGAGGATGACATCCCCAACAAAATATGTGTTACAGATATGGAAATCGTGTTTGTCAAAAACCTGGCTAGTACATTTTGTCTAACTGTCTCTTCTTGATTAGCGTATCAGTAAACTGACCCTGGGATCTCCTATGGTCTTTTCAAAATCACCGCCTCTCTTTTCATCTACGAGATGGGGTATTTATTCCTTCTTTAGGGATTTGTGAGGGATGTGTTTAGTTATTGCCAGTTAAGTCTAGGCCAGTTGCATCCCAATGAGTAGACACTCATGTCTACTTTTGAAAACCTTTGTAAAATGGTTGGGCTCGAGCCCATTATAAATGTCTTTAGAAGTTGTTACCAATTGGTCGCTAGCACTGATGACGATAATGACATGTGTTAGTTCTTCACTTTTGTTAATAGGAGAAACAATGCTATGAAGAATATGTTGATCGGAAAACCCAACTCTACTAAAAAATGGAAGGGGAAGTGGTTGGTCATAAGACATACTAGGGTTTTCAATCGATAGGGAGGACTGCAGCAAATCTGGGGCTACTCCTTTTATTGGAAGATTTCTTCCCACGAGGTAAACAAGAAGCCTCGTTTGATCTTAAACGAGGAGAAAAACTGTGTTGTACTAGATTTAACTAAAACCAATTATAAAGTCAACAAAATGACTAAGAGGAATTACTAGGCTATTTTGCAAGGTTGTTTCAGAATCTAATATTCTTTTGTCCCTATAAGGTTGATAGATGGAGGAGAAGAAGAGATGTTGTTGGAGACTTCTATTAATAGTCTACCCACAAAGTCTTCATCTCAGGCCATTGAAGAAGATAACATGACTCCAAATTATTTTTTATATATATTCAAAGATAAATAAAAAATCATAAATTTAAAATCCAAAAATATTTTCAGGACATTAGGAGATATGCCTTTGCATTGTAACAAACCAAAATGCTGGAAGAATAACTAGATTGGGATATTTTGATAAAATAGAATAAAGAAAGACTTAATGTAAAGAGAATTGAGGCCAAAATCCAAACATGACCAAAACCAAAATAAAAATTATGCAAATACTTGGGTCTAGCAACCATGCCAGACTTGAACGTCATGGGTTTGGTAACCATGTCAGACACAAGAGAAGATGGTGCTTCCTGTGTTCAGTCCTTCTCCTTCTTCTCAACCAAATCGGTAGAAGAATTGGAAGAGAAGAGGGCACTAAATTGACAGAAAAAAGGACAGAGTCGCGATGGAGAGAAGAAGACAACAAAGAGAGTATAAAATTTTATGGTATGATTAATGGTGAGAAAATTATATGGTTTGCTTTTTTCTGTTCTTAAGAGTTTGATGTGATTAATTATTCTTCCATTAACAAAATGGATGTATCTAATGAGAACATTCTTGATCTCACCATCAAACCCATAAATTTATAAGGAAAAGTAGTGGACTTTATGGGTTCTAATATAAAAAATGGGATTTTTCTCAAAGATCTAACATGTTTTTGTTTTTTTTTAATAATGTTAAGAGGATTAGAGATAGGTAACATAAAGTTTGGACAATAAATTAATGGGCAAAACAAGAGAACTTTAAGTATGTTGAATCAACATTTTATTGGAGGACAATAAGTATATCTTTACGTTGTTAACAAAAGAAGCTTGCAAGAGTAATTTTTCTTTGTTCTTGATTAAAGTTTTTTAAAGTTGCAAGACCGCGGACATGTATCTAATAATTGATATCAACATAACAGAGTTTAGCTTAAATTCTGCATCTATTTATTAAAATTCAAGAGTGTTTGACAGATGTATTGTTGCTTTTTTTTTTTTCTTAACAATACATTAAAAGTTCACAAGGAAGTATTAATTAGATGTCTTGAGACCATTCAATACATTTGCATGGGCATTTTGGTCCTTAACAAAACCATTACCTTTATCTGGCTCATGAAAATTATGCAAATTCTAGACATCAGACTCAAGCTATTTGGGTTTGATAATCACGCCAAACCCAAGAGCCTTGGGTTTGGTAACCATTTTAGGCCCAAGTGTTTTTTATCTAGTAATCATGCCAGACTCAAACGCTCATGTCAGACCCAAGCATTATGGGTTTGACAATCAAGCCAAACCCAAGCAAAGATGGTGCTTCCTGTGTTCAGTCCTTCTCCTTCTTCTCAACCAAATCGGCAGAAGAAATGAAAGAGAAGAGGGCACCAAATTGATAGAGAAGAGGACAGAGTTGCGAAGGAGAGAAAAAGATAACAAAGAGAGTGTTGAATTTTATGATACGATTAATTATGAGAAAATATTGTGGTTTGCTTTTGTCTATTCTTAAGAGTTTGATGTGATTAATTATTCTTCCATTAACAAAATGGATGTATCTAATGAGAACATTCTTGATCTCACCATCAAACCCATAAAATTGTAAGGAAAAGTAATGAACTTTATGAGTTTTAACATCAAATATGGGATTTTTTTTCAAAGATCTAATTACATGTTTTTGTTGTTTTTTTTTAATAATGTTAGAAGGATTAGAGATGGACAATATAAAGTTTGGATAACAAATTAATGGGCAGAACAAAGAACTTTGAGTATGTTGAATCAACATTTTATTAGAGGACAATAAGTATATCCTTGTGTTGTTAACAAGAGAAGTTTGTAAGATTAATTTTTATTTGTTCTTGATTAGAGGTTTTTAAAGTTGTAAGAGCACATGCATGTATCTAACTATTGGTATCAATATAGTAGAGTTTAACTTATATCCTACATCCATTTATTAAAATTCAGAAGGGTTTAACAGAGATATTCGTTGCTTTTTCTTAATAATACATCAGAAGTTCACAAGGAATTATTAGTTAGATGTCTTGAGACCATTCAATACATTTGTATGAGTATTTTGGTCATCAACAAAACCATTACCTTCGTCTGGCTCATAAAAATTATGCAAATTCAAGGCACTAAACCCAAAGTTCTTGAATTCAGCATCTTGGGTCTTATAAACATGCGAGACCTATGTTATGTGGACTTGACAAAAAATGCAATGGACAAGCTTTGATTTGGATTCCACTCTGGTTGTCTTGGTTATGCATTAACTCCTTACCTTCTTAAAACTTTTCTATCTATTTTACTACTTATAGATTGTGTTAATTTCTCTTTACATTATTTTCCGTTAAAGTTTATATTATCTTACATATTTAGCACAAACATGAACCAAGTTAAGCGCAACAAATTAAAAAAGGCTTGGCTATACAATTCTAGTTGTCACTATCCATTCAATTTGCAGAAAATAACATAAACCATATCAAATAACAGAAAGGCCTACCATTCCATTTATAACCATCATATAAATTATTTAGAGAAGGCACTGATGCTACCATTTTTTTCTTTTCCTTGAATGGGTACCCAATTGTTACAGTAACCATCAAAGAAAACTAATAGAATAAAAAGTAAAATGCCAGCAGATGAGATAAAATTACGAATAAGGATCAAACCATTACATCAATTGAAGAAGTAATAGCAAGATCTAAGAGACAAATATAATGGTACCAACCAAGGTTGTTAAAATCATGAGTTAACTCTTAAAATCTTACGATTTTACGAGTCAACATGTATCTAACGTGCTAAATCGGATAAAAAACTCAAAACTAGTAAAATCAGACTTAACTCGTGCAAAATTAGTAAAATTGGTAAACTCGGTCCAATTTTACAAGTTTACTAAATTTGTGATATGAACCACGTCAGGTTCAAATTTGGTCTTAAAATATCTACTGACTAGTTTTGCGAGATTGAGCATATTTTTCAAACTGTATATTGAATAAAGCTGAAATTTTATAAGAAAATATTAGATATATGAAAATATAGTAGTAAATTTTCAGGTCAAATGAAGATAAGAAACATAATATTTTAGAGGAACAAAGTTAGTAAACTAATATTGTCAAATATGTCAAACAAGACCTTCGTGTACTGTTTGAGACATATCTAGAGCTACCGGTGGAATTTTGCTTCGATTAAAGTTGGGATAAAAATTAAACATTTGAAACTTTCCAACTATATATTGTAGGCCTAATAATTCATTCAAACAATAAAGAAATACATGTTTGAAATCATGAGAGAACGATATATTTGAAATCAGGACTCAAATCTGTCAAGAATATGCAAAAATTAGAGATTAGGCTACGTAGAGGAATTTTAACTTGAAGACTTTTTTTATTATTCTATTTTATTTATTTATTTATTTTTAAATAATTATTTTTAATTTGATTTTGTTTCTAGTGCATTAGACATTGTTTATGAGTTTATTTCATTATTAAATTTATATTAGTTAATTACTAATTTAAACTCGTTAGTTTGCAACCCAAAAGGAGCCTATCAAGATTTGTTGTGATGGGAACAACCAGGTTGTTACTAGATTTATATGTGATTTCTATCTTTCAGTAATTTTTTTGTATTGAAAAATTTTGTTCTGAGACTTTTTATTTCTCCATATCATTAATTTATTGATTCATACCATATATATATATATATATATATATATATCTCATTTTATTTAGATAATTCAATTTAATTTTTTAACTAAAATTATCAATATATAATTAGTTTAAAAAATTTACTTATAATTTTATAATTTAAATTTATAATTCAAATTTTTATTATATTTTTCACATCATATTAAAAAAATATTTTTAACAACCTTAATACCAACCACATCAACGTTGTAAGTTTTTGTCAAGCCCTAACCTCGTCATAAACTTTAAGAACCCAAGCACTTAAGAACACAAATGGAAAGCTAAATATTTCTGCTCGAGGAAATTCTTGGGAAGAATGAGAAAATACCTGCACAGAGAAGCCATAAACCTCCAAACTCTGTATAAATTTAATAATACCACTTGGCAACCACAAACTCAATTTCTTTTCTTAAAAAAAAATCAGCCCACATAGGATAAAAAGACGTAGAAATCTTGTGAAACTCAAATGTTCTTGATTTCCCAGAAACAACTCCATAGAACCTTAAAATCCCTGAAGAATGCACATACTATCCTCAAAATCTGAACATCATCACCCGTTATCATTTTCTTTCACCTCAAGACTGGCTGACAAAATCCCGAAAACAGAAGAAAAAAATCAATGAATTTACATAGTGGCAACCCAAAACCCAGAAAATCTTAAGAGAGGACACACCCTTCAACACAGCTAATTCCATTCTCATTCATATCCATTATCCATCCACCGCAGAAGCTGGAAAAAATGATAATTTGTATTTCAATCCCCGCCAAAGTCAAATGCTTTGTTTTTCTCTGCTACCAATCCCACGCCATCTACCTCTGCCTCCCTTTTCACTCACCGGAACCCTTCAGTTCTCTCCAAAAAATTTTGTGGGTTTCTTTCGATTTCGAATTCTTCAGTTCCTCCTTCACCGGGAGCTTTATGACGTGGTTGAGGTGGTCATGGGGTTGGGTGGGAAGCCACTAGCGAGATTTCCATCTGGGGACTTTGTTTTATCGGATTGTCCCATCACCCTTTTAGGGTCCCCAGCATGCTACTTCACAGGTTTTTGGATTGTTTTGTTATTCTTTCCTGCTAGGTTTTTGGATTATAATTTATGTTATTTTAGGATGATGTTTGTGTCTTTCGTATTCTATATGTGAGAAAGGATATTGCCCAGACTTTCGTGGAATGTAAAAGCTTCATGCTTGTGATGTTTAAAAAGTATTTCGGCGTTAATTATATCTCTTGTTGAATTAGTGAATGTGACATGACTGGTTTTAATAAGTATATTACGTAGGTTATTGCTTTGGCAAATGAAATCTCCGAAGCATGTAATTCGTATTAGTAATTGGCATATGATCATTCTACAATCAGCAATATGTAATTTGGTTTAGTTTGGTTCGCAGTATGATGTCATTATTTATTTATTTATTTCCTGATCTTGAGACCTAGATGCTTTATTTTGTCATTTTATTGATCAATAATTTGCCAGCTTGTGAGTGCTTACTAAGATTCTAATGCTTAGGTATTCATAGAGGAAGTTGAAAATCATATGCCCCAAGTGAGTGTGATAGATGAAATCGGGACAAAACTTGAAGCAATGGCTGTGAGTACAATTGCACAGCATGGGATTCAGCTAGTGGCCACTGCTCATGGAATCACAATAGGAATTTGATAATGAATCCTTCTCTGGAGATGCTTGTTGGAGGAATAAAGGTGACATGATTTTTTAGTTGAAGATTAGTAATTGGTTTACTGTCATTTGCTATATTACAAGTTGCTCGTTCATATATATCACTGTTATGGTAGATCAAATAACTAATCTAACCTTGACATAATCAATATTTTTTTCTTACCTGATGAAACCAGTCCTTATTGGTAAGTCCATAAAATTGAGCCAATCAGCTATAGCTTTGTTTGACATCAGTTCTGAAAGCAAACAACCAGTTCTTTAGCACTAGTTAAACTGATTAATTTATTGTCCCACTGCTTAGATGAACTTAGTATTTTACTTGTATGATGTTAAACTACTCAAGCTCAATTCCAGATAGGCTCAATAAAACTCGAGATGAATAGCAACACAGATGAACCAAGTTTTGGCAGCTTAAGGCTTGGCTCAACCTGTTAAATACCTTTTGAAGTGTGTGTTTGCAGTAATATTGATCGAAGTATCCTCTCCCTCCTTTTGTCTTTCTAGCCTGTTTTCCCATTTTATTTCCGCCACCCAACCTAACAAAATGGTCATGTCTCTGTAACTGAATTGAGGAGACATTATTTTCCAACAAGTAAAACAAAAAATGAGGTGTTTACAAGCATACACACAAAAAACAGAATTGACATCAATTATTTTATTTGAATAGATGTGTCTTCTGCTTGCAATCATATGATTTGATTTTTCAGATTTATTGTTGGGATTTGAGTTCAATTCAGATCGAACACCAAAACGTAAAAAGTTTTGGATGCCAACTATTTTAATTGGTAAAGTTATCTGGCCGGGGGTCAAGAGATCAGAGATTAAATTCCACTTGAACCAGAGTTAGAAAAGGCTAAAATACTGGGAGGGTTAGCTTCCAATTACATGACCTGATTTTTGTGTTTTGTTGTTGTCATTTGTGTTACATTCAAATCTAGTTTGTCACCTTTATGTTAGTGCATAAATGTAAACATTTTGTGGCTACGAGCTATTTAGTTGGTAAGGTCATCTGGCACTGTGCCAAGAAATATGATGTTAAGTTTCACGCTGGCCAGAGTTGTAAAGGGCTAAAAGACAGGGAGGTCTTTTAATTTTTTTTTCAAAGAACTAATCTAGCTTTAACTAAACTGATTCTAGATTATTAAGTGGTCTTGATTTCAATAGTGTGAATTTTTTTTGATAGAATATTTTCTTAAAAAATTACTTTCATATTATTTCTCAAGAAGTCGGTGGATTATTAGTGATTACAGTTGCATGTTAACCCGGAGCAATGGTCATCCCCAGCCTTCCCCTTACTCTCTAAATGTAAGAGAGACTATTTAGAGTATGGGCTTCCAGAGAAAGTATGGACATGTTAAATGTTTTGAGTGTAAGCCATTGAGATTCCTACTACCCTGACCAGTTCCCTTTTTTTTTTAAACAACAACCTAGCACGGCTGTTAAGGGAAAAACAACAACAACAACAACAACAAACCTTTCCCATTGGAGGCTGTTTGGTGCACAGATTTAGGCTGTTCACAACAGCATGGGAATAAAGAAATCATCAAAGTGCTGCTAAGGGGTGTATTGAAGCTAAAAATCTCTTTCATTTAAACAGTTCAGCTCCTAGAATTTCTATTGCTCAACAATCCAAAACTGCTACTTCTAAGTCAATGATTTTACAAAGGATTTCTCTTTTTCCTCGTGATAAATAAAGTAAGTTGTGAGAATGCATGCATGTGTAGAATACAGTTCTGAACTCCACAGCTTAACATTTTTTTTACTCTCTTCTTTGAAGTGCGTGACACTTGAGTGTTAATGTGTTATTGATGTTGCATTAAAGTTTTTTCACAGCTTGTCTTTTTCTTACTTTCTTCTTTGAAGCGTGACACTTGAGTGTTAATGTGTTATTGATTGCATCAAAGTGTTTCCACATGGCAAATCAGGGAAAATGTCAGAGCCTCATAAATGCCTTGTCGAAAACATATTAAGGGCCTAAGGACACAGGCAACAGAGGTAAAGACAAGGTATTGAAGTGACAGAGTTCCACTTAATATGTTAAACATTGCCACTAAGGTGTAACAGTGTCGCTGCATGGTGTACATTTTCATTTTCTCCTTTATTTTACTCAAATGCTTCCTTGACTACATTGAGGATCAAGAATGTGTCAATCTTTAGGGCATCAAGTTTTGAGAATGTTTTCATGTTCTCTCTCTGCAAAAGAAAAAAAAAAGAAAAACAAAAAAAAGCTGCCACCAAAGGCATAATTCTTGTGAAATAAATAAAGGAGAAAGAAAAAGGAATGCAGAAAAGGAAAGAAGACGTAATAGTATCAAGAGAAGTGACATTGTCTTCATGGAAAATCATTAGCACTGAAATTATTATACAAAAGCCGATCAACTTGTCCTCATATGTGTATTAGGAAGCTTGTAGTTTTGTACTGCAGTATAATTATGTGATTAAATAGCAAAGAGATACTATTGCAATTCCACACTGCTTTTTGCTTCCTTTATTTTTTGTTTTTGTTTTTACTTTGTTCTTTTGATTTCATTCTTGCTTAATGTGTGGCTTCTTGGGCGAGATTTGCAATGACTGCTCTCCACATTGCTGCTAAATCATAGCAGTAGTGGCAGACTTGCAGTGCAATCCTATTCCACTACAGCTCTATTATATTCTTTCTCACCTTTATCAATGGAAGGATTCCCTATTCTTTTAGTTACTCATTCTTTGCTTTGTTACTATTTTATATGCTGTTATTTATGTTAATAATTTCTGGGCAAACAGAGACTTGTCTAATTGGTTATATTAATGCAATTAATTTTCTAGAGTGTGACACTATGGGATGAAGAAGCAAACCGAAGGGGTGTCCAGAAGATGGTGATGGAGAGGAAAGGGCCTTCAACATTTAGTTATGGGGTGGAGAGAATTTCAAAGACTGAGTTGCGAGTTCATCGCAGTCTAGAAGCAACAGTGTATGCTATTCTCTTAGGTATTTTTTCTTCTGATATAGTAAAACAAAAACATTACTATTTTATGTTTCAGTTCAGTATGAATTTCTTCAGAGGAATTGTGGCAGATATTTTCCCTCTGAGTTGTCCTCTTTGCTTGATTTGTTGACACTGTTTCTGTGAAGGTCGTTCCCCATATGTGGAAGTTTGCAAGATGACCTCTCAGGGAGTAGAAGAAACTGTAGAAAATGAACCTGCCTTGAAACATATGCTGAAAAGAAAGATGATGTTTTGGTTGAAGATTTCCACTTGACAGATGGAAGGATTGGTCATAATGAGTTCACTTCTGAGTCTCATCTGGACATGCGAGATAATTCTTTGGAATATGAAGTACTGCTTCGCCTTTATATCTATAGGGTAAGCACTATTTATGGAGTTAATGTTCTCTAGTTGTAACTGGGTGGTTTTTCTTTGTATATGCAAGTTATGTTTAATGAGATAGGAAATGAATTTCTTTTTGGAACTGATAAGTTATATACTTTGATGGCTTTAAATCTGCATAATAAGAAATTATAGTTTTGTGCCCAACATAGCAAACAAGTGCTAATTTAGTATTATCTTATACTACTAAGTCAACATGCCATGTTTCTGAAGCCATTTCATAGCAAGTAAATGAAGCCTGCAAAACCAGCTGATTTAGGAAAATGACATTAAAGAAGAAAACAATTTCAATAAAAAGAAAAGAAACAGAGAGAAAATTGGAAAGTTTAAAATCCCATTAATAAACAATTTCTCCTATTGCAAACTTTATATAATTGAGTGTGTTGTTAGCTCATTCCTCTTTTTTATTTATCTGTGGTTTCTTTTTTCAAGTTGTGGATATTGACTGCTTGGGACAGAGGTTTAATCAAGTTGTGAATGAATACAAATGCAAGTTGTCTGGATTCTGATACTAGAAATCATACCAATTATGTTTATCTATATATATATATATATATCTTGTTCCATTCTTTTAAAAACAACATTTTTCCTTTACAAGGAAGTTTTCTCGAGTCTCAGATAATATGGAGCTTGAAGGATATCTACAGTGGCTGTTCCTACTTAAATATTTGTCAATTGTGGGTCACCTATATTATTTAGATAGGTAGTTTATGTCTTTAAACATGATAGAGCAAGCTGGGCTGAACTTTGTGTGACCAAGTTAAGATTTAAATTTTTCTTCCATTGGACCTACATTTTATTTTGGAAGCAAAACTGGACTTTACTTTTCAGCTGAAGTTATTAAATTTTTAATTTGGTGGCATTTGATTACTTCTTCGTAGTGTGAAAAATACTGGATATGGAACTTGCATAAAGAGGATACAAAATTGTCAGACAAGATCAATGCCCTGGAGGTAAAAGTTAAATTTCTTCTTTCAGTTGTGTTTTTTTAGTATTTATTATTGATTAATCTATTTTGTGAATTGAGCGCATTAACTATGATTTATGTTTATAAGGGAAGGGAAGAATTCGTGGATCACAAAACAGAGAAAGTCTAGCCTAAAATCATGTCAAATTTTATGCAATTAAAATCCTATATCTGCAGCTGATTCTAAGTTGAACTCTATAGACTATAGCTGTACAGTGTAACGGTAGCATAGGTTTAGCCTTTACATTTGTATAATTCCTAAACTATGTATATAATATAATACATAATTCTTATCAATGAAATGTGTGGGAAATAATTCATTGAAACTACTGCAATATTTGTTTCTTTATATGGTATCAGAAGAGCCACTCTCTATCGAGCAAACGATCCAAATCTCCATTATGACTCCCGTCTCCTGTCAAAATCCAATTTTTATCTTTGACACCCAACCTCCTTTCGCAACAGGTATAACACTCATTGCTCTCAACATCACTGCCCAAATCAATGAAAAATTTGAAGCACTTCTCATAGGTTATGATTTACTCTGCTACGTCGAAGGCACTTTTCGGTGCCCCTCTTCCACTGCTGATGAGTTCCACATCTTCTTCTATCACCCCCCCCCCGCTACGGCAAAAACCTCTCATGAAGCTTGGAAAAAGCTAAAAACCCTATATGCTAGCTTGGAAAAAGGCTAAAAACCCTAT
>Ga0325401_1005677_pt1 | contig 11984 bp, 6 predicted proteins | sample PopdelMetagenome_FD_205666 | JGI IMG/M metagenome (GOLD analysis project Ga0325401, IMG submission 205666) | Populus deltoides microbial communities from Bellville, Georgia, United States - Xylem-PdKOR-R2 | ecosystem: Host-associated > Plants > Phyllosphere > Stem > Wood/Secondary xylem | place...
TATTAACTCCCTTTAGTCAACTTAAGTATCCTTATTTAGGTTAGGGTGATTATACTATTTAATCTAAACCACAAGCACACTTGAAAAACTTAAGTATCCACCTTCTAACTATATTGATTATACCGCTTAGTATTTTATACCAAATTCCATTTTGTGATGATAAGTCTACAAAATAATTTTGTTAGCTATCAATGTCCTTTATGTACTTGTACAAGTCCTTGAGGTGTTTAAATTAAAAGATATATATGATGCTCATCCTTACCAGGTGATACTAAAGTTCTGAACAGATAATTATTGTTCTAGTCATATGAAAAGGTATTGTTGAGTTTTCAAATGGCTAATGAAAACTTAGGTCTTTTTTATTTCATTTTAATTAAATGCAAAAAAAATTCATTAGTTGAGTGAACTCAAAATGTTAAAGCATGAAAGCTTAATTCCTATTAAGGTTTTTTGACAATAGAGACAAAAAAAATGATAACTAGTAAAAAGTTTTTGTATCAAAACTAATAAAATCTAGTCCATTTGTTTGCGCTCTACGACGAGCTGAACTAATGTTTTTAAAACATAAAAAAAGTTCTAAGAACATGGAAATTTAATAGGTTTAAAGAAAATACAGAAGCACGGTGACTACGCACGTCATACTGGGATGAAGAGAAGGCAAAGACAAATCAAATGGCACGATGGAATAACATTTTCGACCACTGGATTCAGCTACATACACTATCCAAAGACGGTAGAATGGCTAATGCATGCAAAGCAGGTGTCAGCAACTTTTTAAGTTTTTTTTTTCAAAGATACTACTCTACCCTCAGGAACCAAATATATATTATTATAAAAAAAATAGAGTAATTATTAAAATTTTTTATTGAAATTACAAATTAGCCCCTCAAGTAAAGTTCTTAAAAATTTGAATGTAAGGGTAAAAAAATAATTCTATTACAACAAAAAGATATGAAATGTTAAAAAAAAAACCCTATGCCTAGACATTCCTTAACAATCCTAAAAGGACAAATGATCCAAAAAAATTTATTTTTTTGTTTTGTTTTTTTTTTTTTTTTTTTCATAAGCCTTCATCTTCGTGGCTTCTCGTTTATCAAGTGGTATCTCTCAATGGCTTGATATTGTTTTCCCATCTCCTATTCATATAAAAACAAAAGAAAAGAAAAGGAGAGACCTATGGTTTGTTGTTCATATTAATTTTCTAACTAATACTTAATGGTGGATTAACTATGTTTCTTTTTCTTGACATGGTGTGCATATTCTTAGTTGCATGTACCATGGAATGTTAGGCAGCATTTAGTTACTATTTAAATATAAATAAAATGAAGATGATGGAGACAGAGGAATATATATATCTCCTATATTATTTAAAAATATTTTTTTTTCAAATTATCTTTTATATATATATATTGTTGCTATCTCTTTAATTAAATACATATATATATATTATTTTTTTTTACAAAGAATAAAAGTACTCGAAGCCAACAAAATAAGTATGGTGATAATGACATTAATTACACGAAAAAAAAAACAAAAGAGGGGATTGAAAGCTTAGATTTAGGCGAAGAACACGGGATGACTTTTACATTATGAAAATGTATCTTTGTACTTTAGTATTACTTAACTTTTCCTATTTTACTAACTCCTAAAACTTAAAAGCCAATAGTCCTTCACTAGCATCTTCAAAAGGCTCCCCTTTTTCTACCAGTGAACTATAATTTACGGAAAGAACTTTTGACTCTCTTGATACATAATTATACAGTGTGAAATAATTTATATAAAATTAAAACACAGATACTACCAAAACATTAATTTGGTGACAGATCGACGGAGATACGTAGCAATGCATGCGAAATAAAACGAGAATTATTTCATTTGTCTTTTTTGGCATTTTGAAATTACAAATTAGCCCCTCAAGCAAACCCTTTAAGAATTTCGATGCAAGGGTGATATAGTAAATATAGTGTTTTTCCATATTTCCTGTCTTTATCTTTAATAAATCTGTAAAGTATAATCTACCGAAAGAGCTTTTTATTCTTTCGATAATTATGCAGTGTGAAACAAGCAATAAAAAAAGCACGGACAGTACCAAAATATTTGGTGATAGAAGAAGATACGTAGCAATGCATGCGAAATATTCTGAACGTGACGACCATTTAATTTAATATCAGAATCTGTTATTTTTCTTAGTTTAAAGTAATTAATTTATTAACATTATAATTAAAATTAACATGAGAGATTCAAATCTGTGATCAAGTAGTCTTCTTTGATTTCTTCAGTCAATTGAGAATCTTTCTTGTTCTTATTCTTGGCATGCAAGTCATCTTGGGTGGTTTTTTTTTTTTTTCGTTTTATTCTCTTTCTCTTTCTTTCTTTTAATTTTTTTGTTGGGGGGTTTGGTAACCTTAAAAATAAAAGCTCAAATCTACTGGGAAAGTAATATAGTTCTGGATTTATTGTGATTTTTCACTAGAATAATATAATGATGTTTTTAAAACAAATTTTTAAACGTATTAAGATTTTTTAACGTTACTCATTTGTCATTAACAAATAAAGTGAGAACAAATAATTATTTCTTTTAAAATTGATTGCATAGTAAAATGATCCAAATATTCTTGGAAGTAAAAAAATTAAACTTGGTGTTAAGGGGTATTTTTATATGTTCATAATGGTTTTTTGGCTACTATGATTGCTGAATAGATCTTTGGTATTTGTATAAATGTAAAAAATAATAAGCAATTAAAATGTATACTGAAACCATGAAATACCCTTAAAATAAAATAAAAATTAGCCTCGGGTCAAGGGGTGTTTTGGCTTTTCACAATGGTTTTTTTGTAATTACAAAGTCAGTTTAGGAGCAATTTTGTATTTGGCTAATAAAAAAAGACAGGGACACGTGGGAGGTGCCCGCACCCTTCGGGTGGTATGTGGCGTGCCTCCTAGCATCCAAAAATACCCTTCTATCGTGTTGTTCAAATAGTCGTTGTGTTCTCTTTTTGTTGATGCGGTATGTGTCTCTGTTGCTGGTTCGGTTTTTGGTGCCTATAGCCCTTTATTTATTTTTCCCTTCTTATCTCTGATCTTCTCCCCTAAAAATTACAAATTGACCCTTTTAATTGTTGGAATTTCAATTTCAATTCTTATTCTTTTGATTTCTAATTTTTAATTTGAGCTATTTCGTAGAAGTTTTATTTGTTTTAAATTGCATAATTCAATCTCAGTTTATCAAATATTATATTCTCTAATGTGGTTTTTATTCTTTTGATTTCTATTTTTTATCCTTGGCTTTTTTATAAAAAATTTAGTAGTTCTTCTATTCCATCCTTTAATTCAAATTGATGATGTTGTTATGTTTTTCAATTTGATTCTCATAATTTTGATTAATTGAGAATTAAACTTCATAATTTTTTCAGATTAGGTGCTTCGGGTTTAATGACTTGGGTCATGAGGTTTTGTTTTTTTTTTAAATCTTTATTATCATGTTATTTAAATCTTCTAATCTAAGTCATTGATTTGATGGGATATCTCAGATTGACTCCATTCTGATTATCAGGATTACAGGTTTTTCATGACCCGATTTTTTGACATATTTTACCTTATTTGAAAACCTAAACATCATTTTTTGAAGAAAAAAAATTCAATCCCACACCAAAGCACGTACACCAAGGCTACTCTAAAGGATTTTTATATGAATTGTCTACTTCTTTTTTTAAAAAAAAAATTATTAAATAAATATAATGATCAGACATATATAGACATCGATAAAAAAACATTATATCTTTAAAAATTAGTGTGTTCACATGTTAAATCCATGCACATATAGTTATTCACATACAAAGATAACTTGTTTGGTGATTGTTGCCTACCAAATTACCATAACAACAATAGAAGCAGTCATAACTTCGCGGTAATGCATTCGATAACTTCTCGAATTAATTACGACTACTATCCTTCTTTCACCAAACACCTAATGAATTCAAAAGTTCAGGAGAATTTTGGTGCTCTAACTAGTTCATATATACTTCTTAAATAATCATTTATCAGTGTATTATATTTGAGTTCCAGAATCGAAAACATTGAGGTGAGGGTGTGTTTCTTCATGAATTAATTTGTAAAATCTATGTTGTAGTATTCTTCGAGATTTCTCGCAATAATAAGATCGAAAACTGTCCCCTCTTGCTTCTAATTTATTTATTAAAAGACATAATTCTTTTACATAGGCTGTTGTCCATTTTAAATTATGTACAAACGTTAAGATCTTGATGCAAATTCATACCTCGGATTAAAATAGAATCACCCATCTTTCCTAAAGCGAGAAATGTATAAAAAGAAGAACACACAATCCAATGATGACATTTGTGAAATCGGTGAAATGATAATTAATTAAAACCGAAGGATGAATGTTTTAGCATGAGAAAGAACTTTATGTAACTAAAAGAACAAGCATGTAAAATTGTAATCTCTTAGCTGTTTATGTATTCGTTTAATTATTGTATATCTACAGACCGATACTTTCTTTTTAGGAATGGATGGAAATTAACTTGAATATAAACGATCTAGCTAGGGAGTAAAATAAAACAGACAACGCAGGTTTAATAAACTATCCAGCAAAAGATGCACGGGCTTGGTTCTGCATGCTCAAATTAAAAACTCTAAGAATGGAAGAACATAAAGGAACAGATCGCAGCTGGTTTTGCAGAATACCATATAACTAGGAAGGTTAGAGGTGTTAGTTTTCTTCGTGATTACAAGGGGCGTTTTAAAGACAGGGAAGGGTCAGGTCAAGACTGCTCAAGACCTTACCTTTCCTTTCTCATGGTGTGGTATTGGTGTTTTCATGAGAGGGAGGGATCGCAGGTGGGCTGTAAATTGTTTATGCATCCAAAGCCATAGGTGCAGGTGGATGACGAGTTGGTGGGGCTGGCATCTAGTATTTACACGTGGCGGGAATCCACCATAGTCAAGTCAACCAAAGAATGTCTTCCACGTACACAAACTGCTGGCTGGCAAGGAAGTTATGGTCCTTGTGGAAGACGGCTAGGGGCCAAAGCCGCATGTGGGTCCACTTCAGGATTTCGGGTGCTGGGCCAGTTCTGTGGGTCCCGCAGTTTAGAGTTTACTAGGAGACGGTGCATGAGGCCCTCGCGTCCGTCTTGGTTTGCATCTATAAATCGACCATTCGGCTGTGCCTCTCTTGCAAGCATACATTTCCTCTCGCTCTCTCTCTCTCTCTTAACAAATCTTTGTGAGCGGTTTGTTGGCTTCTCTTCTTCACATTCTCTCTTTCTCTGTCTCTCTTTTTCTTCTTCTCTATATTTCTTCTTGAAGCTTAAAGAGTGATAAAACAGAGCACCCTGTTTCGATTCCTCTGGTTCTTCTTCACTACTACAGCTTGTTCTAGCTTCTAATATTAGTGTCTTCTCTTAAGGTAGAGTAGTTTTCTCATATGGGTTTTTCTTGATTCTTGATTTTATAGTCTTGATTGGGTTCCAAATCTTGGTGTACTAATTTGAAAGAAAATGTGATTTTGGTTTTTGTTTTTTCTAGTGGAAAGATGACAAACCAAAATGTGGTAGTGGCTGATACAAACTCTGGACTCAACTTGGCAATCACAGTGCATGTAACAAACTCCTCTATCTTCACAACGGCGGCCCAGAAACCTCCAGCGGCACCAGGTGGTTACATATCCATTTCTAGAAAGAAACTCTTAAAGAATCTGGAAATCAATGGAGGAGCAAGAATTAATGCTTGGGTTGATTCCATGAGAGCCTCATCTCCTACTCATATCAAGTCCACGCCTTCTGTTAATGAAGACCAAAGCTCATGGATTGTGAGTACACGCAGAACCCAAAAACCTAATCTCTATACTAATTCAAGTTCGAGAAAGGACCAGTTTTGCAATTATCAAAAGATGACTCCTTTTTATTTATTTATTTTTAATGTGGTATTTGCAGCTTCACCACCCATCAGCACTGGAGATGTTTGAGCAGATAATTGATGCCTCTAAAGGAAAGCAAATTGTTATGTTCTTGGACTATGATGGCACACTTTCTCCTATTGTTGATGACCCAGATAAAGCTTTCATGTCCAAGCAGGTGGTATTGAGTCCTTTGTGCAGTACATGTCTCTTTTATATATATATTGTGTGTGTGTGTGTGTGTGTGTGTGTGTGTGTGTGTGTTTGTGTGTGTGTGTGTAGTGTTACTGAAGTTTCTGTTGTGGTAAACTCAGATGAGAGCAACAGTGAGAAAGCTTGCAAGATTTTTCCCTACTGCAATAGTGAGTGGGAGGTGCAGAGACAAGGTACATTTGGAAGCTTTTTCCTTTTCTTTAATGTAATATTAGGCTAATAAGTACATCTTACTCTGGCTTTTCTGTTCGTGTGGTCTGTAATTCTGAGCTTAACTTCGTAATTTTTATCAATATTTTATAGGTGTATAACTTTGTACGGTTAGCAGAACTGTACTATGCTGGAAGCCATGGCATGGACATTAAAGGACCAGCAAAAGGCTCCAAATACAAGAAAGTGAGTGAGCTTTACCACTGTATTTGCAAGTACCATCTAGTAAATGGCTTCATGAATTTCCCCCATCTTCTTTCGCAAAATGATAGAAATTCTTGTCTTTTATGTTGTATTTTTCAGGGCGGTGATGGTGTTGTCTTTCAGGCTGCCAGTGAATTTCTTCCCATGATAGATGAGGTAATTTACTTGATAACACTCTATGTTATAAGAATAATTCAAAGTCTTGATGATATTTACATCATTTTTGATAATGGGATTTCAGGTTTACGAAGAACTGGTAGAGAAAACTAAAACAACTCCAGGGGCCATGGTGGAGAACAACAAATTCTGCCTCTCTGTGCACTATCGCTGCGTTGATGAGAAAGTATGAGTCGGGCACCAAATAATATTGCTACGACTATTATATTAAAAAGTAATATATGTTTTAACTAACTTTAATGCATGAAAAAATACAGAAATGGAGTGGACTGGCACAAGTAGTTAAGTCAGTGTTGAAGGAGTACCCAAAGCTTCGACTTACTCAAGGAAGAAAGGTGTGGTTTGGCATCTAATAATAAATTAATTAACAATATTGTATTTATTTATTTCTTAATTTTGTAATATTTTAAGAGTATATAAAACAAGAGATGTCTCACTTTCAGTACCATTTTGTTTTACACAGGTTTTAGAAATCCGCCCTACCATTAAATGGGACAAAGGAAAGGCTCTTGAATTTTTGTTAGAGTCACTTGGTAAGTTTAGTGTTGTTTTCCTGTCGCTTTCCTGTAATTGATTGATAATAATCAGGAACTAAAAAAATACACTTTTTTATTTTTATTGGAATCATACAGCTTCAATGTATCTCAAGAACCGAAATAAATAAATAAATAAATAAAACCAAGTGTTCAAAAAGGCCTCACCCCCCACTAGATTTGTCTATCTACTTGGGAAAAAGAAATTAAAGCCAGACAAATAATAGTGCTGGATAATAATTAGTATTGTACTTTTAATTAATGACCTTTAACTCTACTAATTAAAATATATATATATAATTAATATATCTCCCCTACAGGATTCGCCAATTGCACTGATGTTTTTCCTGTTTACATTGGAGATGATAGAACAGACGAAGATGCATTTAAGGTATCCAATGCTTAAAATATAAACAAAATCTCTCCTTCTTTATACACCAAACTTTATTTCAGATCTTTTAAGGCTAATAATATTTTTTGGTTACTGTTATCAGGTACTAAGAGAAAGAGGACAAGGTTTTGGTATCTTGGTCTCTAAAATCCCAAAGGACACCAGTGCATCTTATTCCCTACAGGAACCCACCCAGGCAAGTATCCACCACATGTATAATTGCTGTTATTCATCGATGATTCTTTTTCTTTTTTCTTTTTCTTATGAGCAGTAACTAGCTAGCAGATACACAAGCTAGCCAGCCATGTAGCTTATGAGTTTTGAATGCTCCTACAGGTTATGGATTTCTTGCGACGTTTGGTGGAGTGGAAACGGCTGGCCTTTCAAGGGCGGTCAAGGGTGGTGTAAAGAGTAGTGGGAAGATTGAGACAGTACAGATATACCCACCCCTTCAAGAAATGTAATTAAGGGTGGGATGTTAGACTATGTGATCATCTCTTGTTCAAGATTAAAAAGTATGAACAAGAAAAGTAGGGAAATATAATGACTATCTTCTTGGCTTGAAAGGCTCTGTCCGTATATCTTGTAGCTAGTTAGCTGGGTACAAGGGGAAATTAAGATCTGTAACGTAATTGCAAGTACTTAATCTAATTAAATGAATAGTTATTTCAATCTCATCTCCTCTACACCCTTGACTCGAGCTCAAAATAAAAATAAAATATTGAAGATTTATTTTTAAATTGAGAGTGTAAGTGCTCTCCATAACCAAACCTAATAATTAAACAATATTGTAAGCTCCCCCATATGGGCTGCGCTGAAGAATACAAATTTTTTTTTCTTTGCACATCTTTCTGGGGCATCTTTGGGAAAGGATATTTGCAAGAATAATTCCCCTGAACGGAATTCATTACTAAATGACGATAGTGCTACAGATCATCTTTTCCGTAGCTAGTGATCCATTATTATGTGAGAACAAGTCCATTCCAAGGCCTTCAACCTTCATGTCTAAGGACATGAACGTGGGAACCAAGTTCAATTTTTCATCATTAATCATCCTACTTTATTGGTTAAAAAACCTTGTGTTCCACAGAAAGTAGTCTCTACTTTGAGATTTACGATATTTTGGGAGAATGATGTAGCAACATCTCAACGTTACTCCCCATCTAATTAATAGCCTCATTCTCAAATACAAAACCTAGCTTGATGAACAATTTAAGAGTGTGCTGGCATTGCATTTGAGCAATCCAAAAACTGAAAAAATTTTGGGTTTGATTAACATCCAAACATATAATTAGTGTGGCCTCACAATTTTGTTACTATTTTTTTTTTCTTGACATTATTGTTACTATTATTTTTTCAATGTAATTAAAGCCACTGCAGCTTGGCATGCTTTAGCTCAAACACACTTGCATGTGCTTGGGACCTCAAATCGCAAACAAAGCCCCAAAGTGTGTTGATATGAACAACTTAATCCCTCTTAAATGCCTTTCTTTGTTTATATTTTAGAAATAATTTTAAATTTATATCTTTTTTTTTGTTTTTTTATCCAAATATATTTATATCTGTTTATTTTATCTTGGATACTAATCAAACGCAACGACGACTTTGAACAACTGATGGGATTGGTAATTATGTATACCACAGAAAGAACACAAGCCTTTCAGAATCTGCTTCTTTCAGCTATGCAGCTTCAAATGTCTAGTTCATTTTTTTCAAAGGAAACTCTAGACAAAGAACCTTTCGCATTTTACGTCACAATTACCTTGGAATATTTGGTACACTTTCTTGATAATGTAAAAGTTTTTCACAAACGATGCTTGTAAGAGAAAGGTCTTTGAGCCCACGGTTGCCAGCTTTGTGAATATTCCTTTGCAAATAATTTCGAAGGCTACCCCCGCTAGAAGGTTGGGGAAGGGAGGTATCGTGTGATAACTGCTTTACAGATCTTAAAATGGACCGGTTAGAAAAATCTCAGAGGCCATCTATCTCTTTTAAGAAAGGTAGGAAGAGTTTAAGGCTGCATTTCCTTTTGTTGCTTTCCACAAGGAACTCAATAATCACTCGTGAAGGACTACAAGATTGCTGTATGTACTCTCTACAACATATTTGGAAGGTATGGAGTTGTGTAAAAAGAAAAGATGATGCTGATCAGTCACTATATACAAAGAAAGAAAAGCAACGTATGGCAAATTTTCTGACCCAGCAAAATGAAATGACTTTATCCTTCCAAGAAGATAAGTTGGCATGGCCATGTAAAAACACAAACATGCATTATTGATCTTATATGATAGACCACCATTACCATATTTAGTACAGATCAATCACTGTTGAGTAACATTATTTAGCATCAACATTAATAAAGCTCACAAGGATCTGTAATTTTGTGCTAAGGTAGGGGCAACTCACTCATTACATTCAGAATTTACTAGAAAATGCAATGTAAGAAAAGAAAAGGTATGCAGATAGAACTTATCATAGCTAACTCACTGACAAATCCTTAATTTGGAGATAAGGTTATCGTTTTCATTTATGATTGGATCACTTGGAGATTTGGTAATGTGCAGGCCCCATGTTATAGATTAAATTTTCGTCTTTTACTTTAAATTATATTATGCTGAGTCAAAAGGAGAGACTTGTGAGAAGGATGATGAAAAAAAATATAAAAATGTTGTACGCGATATCCTATTTTGAGTTTTTTTTCCCTCTTCTTTACAAGATGCTGCAACACTTAGCCAGGTCTTTTGATCTTTTTATCTGAAGGTATACAATGGGTACAGTTCTTAATTTGCATCCTTGCCTTGAAGCATGGATGCATAAATCATGATAATGTGTAACCACGAAACAGATTTATTAATAATGAGTGTAATGATCGAAGACAGATACAATATCTCATGCACGTTCTGGTAAACAGTGATATCCATATTTCAAGGTGGATTTTGTACCTCTCAATGTGATCATGGGTCAATAATTGTTGCACCATAGGGAATTATTGATTCTAGTAGCTGGGTTAACTTGCGTTCTTTACTACTTTCTCAGATTCCAAGGGACTGCCTAACTACTCCCTAGATTGCATCTATGAAATTGATATCTACAAAGAAAGCTTTCTTCCTTTTCTAGGTGTCTATGATGAGTCCTCTCTTATTGGAAACAGATTGTTTAAAAACTACAAGGTTATGTTTTAAAATGGCTCTGGCTGAGTTCAAACTCTAAATTCTTCCTTTGTAAAGAAAGCTCTGTGAGCAAATGTATCTAAGAGACACACACACACACACATATATATATACATACCTGCCTCCATTTTGGCATACAAAAGCTGGACACATAAAACCTTTTCTCAGACAAGGAAGGAGAAAGATGTGGAAAGAAATTTAATAAATGCTTGGGAGATACACTTTTATGAGTAGAAAAATGAGTTGGCACCATAATACGACACAAGTCGTACCAATTTTTTTAGTTCAAACATTTTATTTTCTGTCAGTCAAAACAATTTAATAATTTGGTCAAAATTGATATTAGTTACAAATGCTCAAAAAGCTGTGTGTGGTCTGTTCTTGATACAAGAAGCATGTTGAAAAAACTTCATTGGAGGAAGATATACAAATAATAGGTCTACTACATAAGCTTATGTAGTCTTAATTAGTTATAACCTATGTGATAGGAAGTAGTGTCATTGCTTACGTACAAGCATTAATTAGAACATACCTATACCCTATTGGGTGCCTAGATTTTTGGACTAACCCGCCTTGGATATGAATGGAACCTCACTCATTTTTAACAGGTTTTTTTTTTTTCAGGCTTTTTTAAGGACTCGGAGAATGATATCAACTTTTTTGTTAGGTTTTTGAAAGGAAGCCCACCACTAGTGTAAGGGAATATAGGGTTGAATGAGGAGTTGGAATCCACTTACGGGGAAGTGTTTGATGTGAAGAAAACACATGAATTTTTGCATAGGGACAGTAACATGGCTCCATGCTTTGACAACCTCGGTTTCTTTCGGACGTGGAAAGATGGAGTCCACTAGGTTCCACATTCATCATTGATGCCTTAACTCAAATAAACCAAGTCTTTTAAGCTTCAATTATTGATAGGGAAGGAAGCACAGGCGCCTGCCCCCAATGCTACAACTCTCACTAGTAAAATCACCATCTCCTCTTTGTCCTTGGAAAGAGATACCTGTTTTGGATCACATACACTTGAGCGTTTGTTATTAATATAATATTAGGGTTTTTTTTTTAAGGAAATAAGATTATTGGCACATTGATATATATACAAACACTACTTATAAAACGAAAATTATTTCTTTGGTAATGTTTATGTAGAATATTTTTAATGAAAATAG
>Ga0325401_1005678_pt1 | contig 11984 bp, 10 predicted proteins | sample PopdelMetagenome_FD_205666 | JGI IMG/M metagenome (GOLD analysis project Ga0325401, IMG submission 205666) | Populus deltoides microbial communities from Bellville, Georgia, United States - Xylem-PdKOR-R2 | ecosystem: Host-associated > Plants > Phyllosphere > Stem > Wood/Secondary xylem | place...
GGTAATTCTGTTGGTTTTAAGCGAATTTCTGGTAGTGATAGAAATGTTATACCAAATAGTATTATTTCAGTTATGACGGCTAGAAAGATGATGAAAAAGGGATGTGAAGCTTATCTTGCTTATGTCTTAGAGATTAAAAAAAAGAGGAGAAGCTTAATTGTTAGACCTTCCGATAATGAGAGAATTTCTGGATGTATTTCTAGAAGAATTGCTAAGATTGCCCCAAGAAGGTATGTAGAGGTTTCCATTGACCTATTACCCGAAACTTCCTCTATAGCTTAGTCACCTTATAAGATGACGCCCACTGAATTAGTTGAGTTGAGGATTCAATTGCAAGAATTGTTGGACATGTCCAAGTAACTCACCTTGGGGAGCTCCAATGTTTTTTTGTGAAAAAGAAGGATAAGACTCTAAGACTTTGTATTAATTATAGGCAGTTAAACAAAGTAAGGATGAAAAATAAGTATCTTCTGCCACGGATAGATGATTTATTTGACCAGCTAGAAAGGGTAAGGGTTTTCTCGAAGATAGACTTGAGGTCTGGGTACTATCAATTACTGATCAAGGAACAGGATGTGCCAAAGACTACATTCAAAATCCGTTATGGACATTACGAGTTCTTAGTAATGCCTTTTGGACTAATAAATGCTCCAGCAATGTTTATGAATTTGATGAACCGAGTGTTTTGACCTTATTTTGATAAAATTGTTATAGTGTTTATAGATGATATTTTGATTTATTCAAGATCATACCTAGAGCACGAACAATATTTGAGACAAGTATTATAGACCTTAAGGGAGCATTAACTGTATGCCAAGCTGAATAAATATGAGTTTTGGTTGAATGAAGTGATTTTTCTAGGCCATGTCATATTTGCTGAAGGGGTACTGGTGGATCCTAGGAAGGTGGAGGCAGTACTAAAGTGGGAGAGACCCACAAATGTGACTGGAATTCGTATTTTTCTTGGGTTAGCTGGATACCACATGAGATTCATTGAGGGATTCTCTATTATAGTTGTTTCAATGACCCTAATGACTTGAAAGGAGACAAAGTAGGAATAGACTAAAGATTATGAAGATAGCTTCTACATGTTAAAAAGGCAACTTACCACCACTTTAGTGTTAACATTACCTTCAAGGACAGAACAATGTGTATTTTATAGTGATGTTTCAAGGAAAGGTTTGGGTTGTGTATTAATGCAGCATGATAAAGTGATTGCTTATGCCTCAAGACAGTTGCAACCTCATGAGGTTAACTACCTAGTACACAATTTAGAATTGGATGTAGTGGTATTTGCATTACAGGTTTGGAGGCACTATTTATATGGGTCCCGTGTTCAGATTTTCACAGAAAAATAAAAGTTTGAGATATTTAATGTCCCAAAAGGAATTAAACATGCAACAAAGAAGATGGATGAATCTCATTAAGGACTATAATTTTGTAATTAAGTATCACCCGAGAAGGGGAAATATAGTTGCTGATGCCCTTAGTTGCAAGTACAAAATAGTATCAAATGAAGTTTGGGATAAGAGAGAGCTACTTGAAGTGAGAAAAATTAAAGCCATACTAATTAAATTTAATCATTTCACAAGTTTAAATAACACAACTCTGATTTTGATAGCAAACTTAGCAATATATTGATTAGAATAATAACTTAGAGTTTGCTTTAACAATCAAACTAAACAATGATAGGAAATAAGCATAGGAAAATATTCATACTCACCATATAAACTGAAAAGAAAAAATAGAATAGATCTCACAGTTTTTAAAATCCGAAGGTTTCAGTATCCTTTTAACCAAGAAAAATAATTTAGCCTTGCATGTCTATCGAAAAACTAAGGAAGAGAAAAGATGAAAACATAATTTCGGGTATAAAAGAAATGGATGAGAGTTTCTTTCTTCCTTTTGTGTTCCACCTTCTCTTTCTTTCTCTTTTTCTTTTTATTTGATAGGAAACCCTAATCCTGGTCATAACGTATTTCTGGGTTATTCCCCAAATTCATCTTCTTTCTTTCCAAAATAAAATAAAAATAAAAAAATAAATAATAATAGAAAAAAAACTGGCATTTTTGCTAGAGTAACCTGGAAGGATTTCAAATGTAGAAAAAAAAGAGTTGCAATTTTAGATGGAATACCTCATGAAATCAAGAAGAGAGTTGGGCCTCTAACATACAAGTTGATTTTGTCCTCCTATTTGATGTGTTTTAATTCAATGGTAGCCATAAGAATTAGATAGATTGATAAATCTAGACAACATAAGTATCTGCAGTCTATAGGAAAACATTCACACTCATCATATAAACTGAAAAGAAAGATAGAATAGATCTCACATTTTTTTAAAATCCAAAGGTTTCTGTATCCTTTTAACCAAGAAAAATAACTTAGCCTTGCATGTCTATCGAAAAACTAAGGAAGATAAAAGATGAAAACATAATTTCGGGTATAAAAGAAAAGGGCGAGAGTTTCTTTCTTCTTTCTTCTTTCTAGCTGCCACCTTCTCTTTCTTTCTCTCATTCTTTTTATTTGATAGGAAACCCTAATCCCGGTCATAACCTATTTCTGGGTTATTTCCAAAATCCATCTTCGTCCTTTCCAAAATAAAATAAATAAATAATAATAGCAAGAATACTAGCAATTTTGCCAAAGCAACCCGAAAGGATTTCAAATGTAAAAAAAAAAAAAAAAGTTGCAATTTCAAATGGAATACCTTATGAAATCAAGAAGAGAGTTGGGCCTCTAGCATACAAGTTGATTTATCCTCCCATTTGACCAAGATTCATGATGTGTTTTAATTCAACGACAGCCTTAAGAACTAGATAGGTTGATAAATCTAGACAATATAACTATTTGCAGTTTATATTCAATTTAATTGAATGTTTTCCCTAAAATTAACAACATAGATCTGCCAAAATTACTAAACTTAGTCGCTTCACAAGTTTAAATATCACAACTCTGGTTTCGATAGCAAACTTAACAATAGATTGGTTTAGAATAATAACTTAGAGTCTGTTCTAATAATTAAACTAAACAATCATAGGAAATAAGCATAGGAAAACATTCACACTCATCATATAAACTTAAAAGAAAAGATAGAAGAGATCTCATAGTTTTAAAATCTGAAGGTTTCTGTATCCTTTTAACCAAGAAAGATAACTTAACATTGCATGTCTATCGAAAAACTGAGGAAGAGAAAAGATGAAAACATAATTTCGGGTATAAAAAGAAAAAGTGAGAGTTTCTTTCTTCTTTCTAGCTGCCACCTTCTCTTTCTTTCTCTCATTCTTTTTATTTGATAGGAAACCCTAATTCCGGTCATAACCTATTTCTGGGTTATTCCCCAAATTCATCTTCTTTCTTTCCAAAATTAAAAAAATAAATAATAAATAATAATAGCAAGAAGACTAGCAGTTTTGCAAAAACAACCTGAAAGGATTTTGATTAGTACTTAAAAGTGCATTTTTATCAAGGTTTTATATCATCATTTTGCACTTAAAGTATCAATAACTCCTTAATTAGAGCATGCTTTATAATAACATGTCTAATAATATAAGATACCTTTAATTTATGGTAAATATTAATTTTAAATGCAGGACTATCTCATAAATCAAAGGATTGATTAATGATTTTAACTACTGAAATTGAGAAGACAAAGAGAGGTTTAAGCTTAGAAAAGAGATGTTGGTTCAGTCCAAGCTGGAACACCATTCGGTTATTGGATCAAAACTAGAGCTGTAGAACTTGGATTTAGGTCTGGTCTATATGTATGGAAAGCTAAGACATAGGCCTAAAACTTTCATGAAGAGTCCATGATTTAAAAGTGTCATTTTTTAGTTCAAATGGTAGCAACAACGGAGAAGTCAGAATCTATGCTGCAGCCCAAACACTATTTAGTGTTCAGCCCATATCTTGAGTTCTAGAAGTCCAAATGCACCGATTTTGTTTGTTGGAAAGCTGAGATAATTCCCATAACTTTTATGAAGACTATCTGTTCAAATTATGATGTTAGCAATGACGTTTTCTGCAGACAAGAAGATAAGGGTTGTTACCAAGTCATGAAATAATAGTTCTGAATTTTGGCCTATAAAATGAGGCATTTGCCATGCATTTAGGCATTTTGGTTTTCAGATCAAGATCATTTCTTGCTCTCTTTCTTTATATTTTTGTAATGTTTAAGTTTTGCTCTCATTAATCTCTTGTTTATGTTTTTCATCATAACTATGTTTTTATCTAATTTGTCTATGTTTCTCTTCTTAATCATGTTTAGCTAAGTTTATCATGTCAAAGTGAAAAGGGTACACTAATGGTGTAAGAATAAGTATAATACAAACTCAATATGGACTTTAATGTTTGATACTAACATGTTTTGTATTTATTATCTTATTTACTCTTAATATTTTGCTTGTTAAAATGGTTGATCTAGATTTATGTTGTATAACTCTTGGTACAACAAATACTTGGCATTTTCATAGCCCAACTTTATGGTATAACCGATGACACGACCAAAGAGTAGATGTCTTTTCCCAAGTGTAGGAGTGTCGAAGTAATAAATAACCCGTCAAGACCGGGGTCGAATCACATAGAGGTTAACTGTATAAATTACAAATAAAGAAATATATAATAACAGAAAAGGAGTTGAAGAGAGCTTTGAGAAGTGATATTGATGTAAGGATTTAAATAAGGATAAAATAATTGTCAAGGTTAGAGGATCCACTAATGGTATTTCAAACAAGTATAATATAAACTCTTTTTATTACTCAACTGGAAACCACACACAAAGGAGGTTCCAATCGGATTATAAATTGTTAACATGATTACATTAGTTATCTTATTCGAATAATTCTAATACTTGTAAATGTTGTCAGGGATTCATGATTATAACTTATGTTAACAACAAATCAAGTTCTTTTCATAGCATAGGTGTCGGTTATACCATACGGTTGGGCTATGAAAGTGCCAAGTATTTGTTGTACCAAGGGTTATACAACATAAATCTAGATAAACCATTTAACAAGCAAAGTATTAAAATTGAACAAGATAACAAATACAAAACATGTTAGTATCAAACATTAAAGTCCATGTTAAGTTTATACTATGCTTTTTCTTACACCATTAGTGTAATCTTTTCACTCTGATATAATAAACTTAGATAAACATAATGAAAGAGAGAAACATAAATAAATAAGATAAGAACATAAATAAGATATAAGTTAACTAAGTAAAGGCAAGGAAATGAAAAGCATAAAAAAGATATTAATATAAACAAAACTTAAGCATTACAAAAATATAAAGAGAGAGAGAGAGAGAGAGAGAGAGAGAGAACATGATCTTGATCTAAAAACCAAGATGCCTAAATGCATGGCAAATGCCTCCTTTTATAGGCCAAAATTCAGAACTATTGATTTGATGACTAATTGTTACGTGGGTGGCCACATCTTGACTTAGTGACAATCCTTATCTTCTTGTCTAAACAAAACGTCATTGCTAATATCAGAATTTGAATAGACAGTCTTCATGAAAGTTCTAGGAAATTGTCTCAGCTTTCCAACAAACTAAGAATCGGCGCATTTGGACTTCTAGAACTCGAGATATGGGCTAAACACTGAATAGTGTCTGGGCTATAGAACATATTCTGACTTCTCCATTGTTGCTACAATTTGAACTTGAAAACGACATTTTTGAATCTTGGAATCTTCATGAAAGTTTTAGGCCTATGTCTCAGCTTTCCATCCTTATAGACCAGATTTAAATCCAAGTTTTATAGCTCCAAGTATGATCCAATAACCGAATAGTGTTCCAGTTTGGACTGAACCAACATCTCTTTCTAAGCTTGCCCCTCTCTTTGTCTTCTCAATTTCAGTAGTTAAACTCATCAATCAATCCTTTGTTTATGTGATAGGCCTGCATTTAAAATGAACATTTACCATAAATTAAAGGTATCTTATAGTATCAAACTTGTTATTATAAAACATTCTTTAGTTAAGGAGTTATTGATACTTTAAGTGAAAAATGATGATATAAAACCTTGATAAAAAAGCACTTTTAAGTACTAATCACACGACACCTGTGTTATGAAAGGAACTTGATTTGTTGTTAACATAAATTAACATCATGAATACCTGAAAACATTTACAAGTATTAGCATTATTCGAATAAGATAACAAATGTAATCATGTTAACAATTTATAATCCGATTGCAACCTCTTTTGTGTGTGGTTTCTAGTTTAGTAATAAAAAAGGTTTATACTATACTTCTTTGAAATACCATTAGTGGATCCTCTAACCTTGACAATTATTTTATCCTTGTTTAAATCTTTACATCAATATCACATCTCAAAGCTCTCTTCAACTCCTTTTCTGTTATTATTTATTTCTTTATTTGTAGTTTATACAGTTAACCTCCCTGTGGTTCAACCCTGGTCTTGCCGGGTTATTTATTACTTCGACATTCCTACACTTGGGAGAAGACATCAAATCTTTTGATCTTGTCAAGTTTTTGGCATAGTTACCGAGGAGGTAAATTCCTGTATAAATTATAATATTTATTTTATTTTCTCTTTTCACTTTTCTTGTATCTAACTTTTGTTTCTTTTGTTTTGTTTCTTTTCTTTTCTTTCATTTTATTCTCTTCCTACACGTGCATGGGAGTTTGGTCACGTACATTAAGTGGTAAACTTTGTAGGGTATCCTCATTTTTTTCAGAAAATATGGCTGAAGAAGATAACCAGTCGCTTCATAATGAGAATAATCGAGTTAGAACACTCAGAGACCACATGAATCTTACAAGAACAAGTGCACCATTATGTATAGTTTTCCCTCCTGATGCATCTCACTTCAATTTTAAGCAAGGCATTATTCAACTTTCACCTTCTTTTCATGGCTTAGATCTAGAAAATTCATACTTGAATTTGAGAGAATTTGAAGAAGTTTATAACACTTATAATGACTTAAATTGTAGCATGAACACCATTAGATTAAAGCTTTTTCCTTTTTCATTAAAAGATAAAGCTAGAACATGACTATAAAATCTTAGGTCAGGATCCATTCGTGCTTGGGATGAAATGCAACAATAATTTTTAAAGAAGTTTTTTCCGTCTCACAGAATAAACTCTTTCAAAAGACAAATCACCACTTTCAATAAAAAACCAGGAGAAACATTTTACCAATGTTGGGATAGGTATCGAGACTTGCTTAATACTTGCCCTCATCATGGTTTTGAAACATGGAGATTGGTTTCACATTTTTATGAAGGGTTAACACCTAAAAATAGACAAGTGGTGGAATTGATGTGCAATGAAACTTTTGAAGATAAAGACCCTAATGAAGCAATGGAGTACCTAGACTTGCTAGCTGAAAATGCTTAAAATTGGGACACTACAAGCACTTATGAGGCACAAAGTAAAACTCAACCTCATACATCTAGTGGAGGAATGTACAACCTTATGGAAGATCATGACCTCCAATCCAAGTTTGCATCTTTAGCTAGAAAAGTCGAGGCACTAGAATTGAAAAAGAATGGTCAATTAAAATCTGTTCAAGACATTGTGTGTCAAATCTGTGAAACCAATAAACACTCAACCAATGACTGTCCAACTTTGCCTTCTTTCAAGGAATGCCTCCATGAACAAGCCCATGCTTTAAACAATTTCCAAAGGCCCAATCATAACCCATACTTGCAAACATACAACCCTGGTTGGTGAAATCACCTAAATTTCAGTTGGAAAAATGATACACAAACTTCATAGTCACCATTTCAAGCACACTATAATTCTCATGGATATGTATCTCCTTATGTTCCCCCTCCTATAAGAAATCTTGAGGAAACCTTGTATGCATTCATTGAAAAGCAAGAGACAATCAACACTTAACTTGCTCAAAGCATCACAAATTTTAAAGATGCTCTAGCAGAATTCACACCTGCCCTCAGTTTTTAAGAGAGGTAAGTTTCCATCTCAACCACAATAAAATCCCAAGGGGCAATACAATGCAAATGCAAGTAGTTCTGGAAGCCAACACATGGATCAAGTCAAATTAGTCATCACTCTTCGCAGTGGTAAGGTTATTGAAAAACCCACTCCTGAACCTTGTGAGAAAGATGATGAGTTAATCTATGAGGGTAAGGAAGGGGTTGAATCTGAAAATTATAAAGAAAAGACTGATTCTCCGCCACCACTTCCATTTCCTCATGCCATGACCAAACAAAGAAAAGTCAATCACAACTCTGAAATCTTTGAAACTTTCAAACAGGTAAGGATCAATATATATTTGTTGGATGCTATTAAACAAGTACCTTCTTATGCTAAATTTTTGAAAGACTTGTGCACCGTGAAGAGAAAACTGAATGTGAAAAAGAAAGGCTTTTTAACAGAACAAGTAAGTGTCATTCTTCAAAACAATAATGCTTTGAAATATAAAGACCCTGGTTGGCATATAATTTCTTGCTTTTTTGGAGAACATAAAATTGAAAGAGCTTTACTTGATCTTAGAGCTAGTGTGAATTTACTTCCATATTCAGTTTATCAAAGTCTCAATCTAGGTGAGTTAAAACCAACTTCTATAACTCTCTTACTTGCTGATAGATCTGTAAAAGTGTCTAGAGGAATAATTGAGGATGTGTTAGTACAAGTTGATAAATTCATTTATCCTGTGGATTTTATTGTCTTGGATACACAACTTGTTGAAGCATGTAATTCAATTCCAATGATTTTAGGATGTCCATTTCTTACAACTTCTAATACATTGATTAATTGTAGGAATGGATTAATGAAGCTATCATTTGGAAACAATTGGAGATGAATATTTTCAACATTTGCAAGCAACCTAGAGATGATAATGATTTACATGAAGTAGATCTTATTGAAGAATTAGTTTATGATCAATTTGAATCTACCTTTAGTAAAACTGAGTTTGATGAATTTGAAGAATTGCAAATGATTTATTCTCATGAAGAAATCAAGGACAAGAAAGGCACCGACAATGTTGTCGTAGATCATTTATCAAAATTGACAATAAATTCGACATCTGACATCCCACCAATCGATGATTACTTTCCTGACGAATCCTTACTTTCTCTTAGTCCAATGCTTTGGTTTGCTAATTTTGTCAATTTTCTTGTTTTAAGACATTTGCCAGCTCATTGGAGTACCCAAGACAAAAGAAAGTTCTTGAACGAAGTGAAGAAATTTTATTGGGATGACCCTTACTTATTCAAATATTGTCCTGATCAAATATTTTGAAGATGCATTCCCGACAATGAGGTAAGTAGTGTCATTAAATTTTGTCATTCTGAGGCATGTGGGGGTCATTTCTCATCAAAGAAAATAACTGCAAAAATCTTACAATGTGGATTTTAATGGCCCACCATGTTCAAGGACACGCATGCATTCTGCGAAACTTGTGAAAATTGTCAAAAGTCAGGATTTATTTCAAAACATAAGGAATTGTTAGATAATCTTTTATTGACTTTTGAGATGTATCTTGGTGGAGATGTGCATTGTGCAATTCATGATTTATAACCCAATTTTCATAAAGAACATGCTTGTCATAGTCTTGGGAATTTGACTAAAAAAGACCATGTTTGCTAGTTTTTAAGAAAATTGGATGGGAAGCTTATCCTCGATCCATAGAGGGCGTTTAAGCCATTCTTGGACGTAAAACCAAGGAAAGATGTGAGCCACAATCACAACAACTTGTACATACACATGTTTTCAAAAAAAAAACATAGAGAGAGACTCCAACTGGCCTATATATAGGTGGTATAATTGCATTTTTAATTTCTCATCTATAAAATCTTCTTTTCCTTCATTTTATTTCTACTCAACCCATACATTCAATAGATATAGAAGTGTGTAGAAATGGCAGATTCCTGAAGTTATCAAATAAGAAATATTTGTGTTTTTGGTGGATCCAGTCTTGGGAAAGAAAAGAAGTTTTTAGAATCAGCAAATCATCTTGATCAGGTACTAGCTGAGAGAAAGATTCATTTAGTGTATGGGGGAGGCAGCCTTGGGTTAATGAGGGGTGTCAATAGCTGCATTTTTGGAGGCAGTCAACTTTTAGGGGTCGTCCCCAAAGCTTTAGCAAAGGGGACATCATTGGAAAAACAATTGGAGAGGAACTACAGGTCTCTACAATGTTTGATTGAATGAATGCAATGTTTAACCATGTTGACGCCTTCATTGCCTTACTAGGTGGTCTGGGCACATTGGAAGAGATCTTTTATATTTCCTCTTGGGCCCAACTGCACATTCACCATAAACCTATAAGTTTGTTAAATGTTAATGGTTTTTATGATAATTTGTTGTCTTTTCTTGATCAAGCTATGGAACAGAAATTTCTAACATCTTCGGCACGACAAATCATAATCTCTAGTGCTACTGTTGAACAATTGATTGACCAACTACAATCTTTCATCCCTGTAATTGATCCCTCCATGAGTCGCATAAATTGATCAACTATGAAAAGCCGTAAAAAGCTTAGATTGGAGTTGAGCCTTTGTTTGTGAAACCTTGTGTCTTTTGGTTTTATTAATAACATATTATTTTATTTTGTTATTTCTTATATTTGTTTAAGTGTTTCAGGTTTGTTAGTGTTCGTTGTTTCAGGTGATGTATTCTATACTCTATCTTTCTACCTTAGGACATTGAGGGTAGTAGTTGACATTAAAAAAAAAACTAACCTTTTGTTGTTATTAAAACCATTTGACAAAATTGTTATTGTTAAGATGGTAGAGTAAGGAGGAATTTTATTGACTCTTAAGACGCATCTTGGTAAACATTTTTCAATGGTTATTTGCAATATTCATAACAAGGTCTATCACACACTTCTCATGAAATATTCAGGTTTACAAACTCTCGCATTGTTATCACTTAATTCTGCTTATATACTCATTTAACAAGTATTCTTAAACCTTCATTTTCACACACACCCTTTAACATATGATTGTGGGTTACACATTGGATTATTACATTATTTATGTTCTTTTGTTAAAGGTAACAACTAAGGGAAAGAGATAGTATATAATTTTCAAAATAAAAAACAAATTGATAATATTGATGATAATAAAAACATAGATAAGTTTGGTTTCGTAGCCTCCCTAACCCAAGCAATTAAGTCCAAAGGGGTGTTTTATCATCTAATACCCTAAAGTCAACTGACTTGGGATCTATTGGCTTAGTGCTTGTTACATGGCTTAAGGAGAAAAACTTAAGGGAATCAAACATTGCACTATCTATGTATCAGTATCTGCAACCCGAGTTACTAAGCTTGTAGAGGTGTCTCAACACCTAATGCCCTAAGACCAACTGGTCTGAGAGTCATTAGCCTAAAGCTCGTTAAATGGGTTAAAGATGCATTGTGTTTTAAGTTATATGTATATATATTAAAAAAAAGAAAAAAATAGATAATAATCTCAACCCGATGAAGTTAACCTTAAACATTAGAACAAAATTTTGTTTTCTTCTAAGTAAAGCCCCATAACTATGTGTTGATATATTAAGCACAAAAGAAAGGTTTACTAATATCTTGTTTAAGAAGTATAAAGCAAAAATATAAATTTAAAGAGAGTTTGTTTAATTGGACAGATTAATGGAAGTTGAATGATGAATGCCTTGCTTTGTGGAACTTGCAAATTGTTTTTCTATTTTAATGTTTTGATTACTAGGGACTAGTAATAAGCTGGTTGGGGGGTGTGATTAGTACTTAAAAGTGCATTTTTATCAAGGTTTTATATCATCATTTTGCACTTAAAGTATCAATAACTCCTTAATTAGAGCATGTTTTATAATAACATGTCTAATAATATAAGATACCTTTAATTTATGGTAAATATTAATTTTAAATGCAGGACTATCTCATAAATCAAAGGATTGATTGATGATTTTAACTACTGAAATTGAGAAGACAAAGAGAGGTTTAAGCTTAGAAAAGAGATGTTGGTTCAGTCCAAGCTGGAACACCATTCGGTTATTGGATCAAAACTAGAGCTG
>Ga0325401_1005681_pt1 | contig 11982 bp, 3 predicted proteins | sample PopdelMetagenome_FD_205666 | JGI IMG/M metagenome (GOLD analysis project Ga0325401, IMG submission 205666) | Populus deltoides microbial communities from Bellville, Georgia, United States - Xylem-PdKOR-R2 | ecosystem: Host-associated > Plants > Phyllosphere > Stem > Wood/Secondary xylem | place...
TCAGGGAAGCCATGGAGGAATAGGATTACTGGGCCTGTACCAATTGATGCTATGTGCATGTTTATGCCATTTGTCGCTACAGTTTGGTGCTCTATCTTATCCATCCTCTCTTTTGGCTTTTGATTTTTCGTGCTAGTGTTGGGTCAGTGATGGTGTTAGCTTTTATTTTATTTTATTTTTCGGAAATCGAAGACTACGGTGGGAGAGAGGACACAAAGAAGCGACCATAATAAGAGCATATCCAATGCATACGCTTAATTAAGAGCTAAGAAAAACAAATATTATTTTAGCTCTTCTACGTTTATTTTACATGTTACAACGAGTGCTAAATAAAATATTTTTTAACTATTTTTTTATAAAAAGATTTTATTCCTACATGTTTTATAAAAATGTAAAAATATTATTTATTTTAATGATTTTTTTTACTTTTCTTTTTTCCTTTATTTTTTTAGATTATGTTTTTTTGTTTGCTTTTTATGAGATTATTCTAATTTATGATCCATATCATGAGTTCACTTAGATTAAATCGGATTAATTTTTTATTTTTTTTATTAATTTTATTATTTAATATTTGATTGATTGAGAACCGTTGGAGTTGTTTTTAGACTCGTTAAGTCAACCAGGTCATATTGGGTTGTTAAAATACTTGTGTATCAAATATATTAAAATACAATTGCCTATTCTAAATAGTTTTTTACTATTGAAGTACATACAAACAAAAAAATATATATATTTACACTATTCAAAAAACGATGTTATCAATTTGACTTTTCTAAATAGCATCTATCATTAGAGATGCTCATAAGAAAGTAGATTGAGCTTGGTTTATGAATTTTTTTACTTAATTAAAATGTTATTATGATATTGTTTTTTAATTATTAAAATTTAAAATTATTTCAAAAGAAACAAGAAGTGAATAAAAATTGAAGTTTTTAAAATTTTAATTATATTATTAAAATTTTTTGAAATAATTATTTTATCAATTACTAATATCTAGAAGGAAAAACAATGGTGTGACTATTTAAAAAAATTAAATAAATTTGGTGATACATAATGATAAAAAGAGAGTAAAACTCGAATACTTTTACCCCACATCCCCATATAACATTGCCATATCAGAATCAATGAGTCATTAACTAATTATTTGGTTCAGGGTTACTAGAAGACCCGAATAAACTTGTCTTATTTGAAATTTCAGGATAAGTGATTGGTTATGACTAAGGAATATATTTGCATCCCTTGCGCATCTTACATGAGGTAAATTATATTATATAGTATGGATATGATTTAAAGATGTTGATGGATTTCTAACCGGTGGTCCATCTATGACTTAGAACAAAGATTTATGCTCATGAATATATATGACATTTTGAATTTATTATAAGATCGTATGCCCAGGTAAATTCTTATAGGAAGAATCCATGTATGTGCTCTGACAAGAAACCTATCCTGGAAGGCGAAAATGTTTTTACACAAATCGCATAGTATGATGAAAAATACTTTCAATTAAAATTGGTGAATATCCAAAATAATTTTGAAAATTTTCTAGTAAACTCTTGGTACTTAAATACCAACCTACTGGTAGGTTCAACATTTATATCAGAATGTTGACAATTAATTTTCAGGAATTAAACTTTTTAGGGTTATTGAAATATTTGTCAAACCCTTAAGGAATTTTACACATTTGTTTTAAATTAAAAAAATACAAAAAATATATTCTAAAACAATGATAAAAATATTTTTCTCTCAATTTTACAAATAAAATTCGATTCTTTGTAAGGATTTGGCAGCATGCAACAAACAAAAATTATTTTTTGGTTTTTTATTTTATTTTATTTTTATTTATTCTATAAGGCCATGTTTAGCAAAATCTTATTTTATTTCCCTAGAAAATTGCCAAAATGGACTTAAATGTGTATTTGCCAAACACCCTCTTAGACACAAAAAATTCTTTTACAAAAAATTATCCAAACAAAGAAAGTCTTAAGTACTTGACCCAAAACAAAACCAAACAGGTCGATCTAAAGACACTGGTTCAATCATGAACCAAACCAAAAACCAAGGTTTAACTTAAAAACTAAACCAAAACAAAGGTTTAAACTGAAAAAAAAAAGAAGAAAGTTTAAAATTAACATAAAACATAAAATATTTTGCAGAAAAATAGATCAAACATTCAAATTGTGAAGAACATGAAGAACATTCATCAAGAACCCAGCAAACACAAATCTCAATTCAGACAAGTTTTCATGCAATCAAAGGTAGGGTTTTATTAGAAGTTATGCAACAATTCATAATGTAGCATTCATTCACTTAAGTTATCAAAGAATCACACGATTTTGTCAAAATAAGTTTCGGTTCAAAATTAAAACTCTAGGATTAAAACCTCTAGAAACTTATTATTGATGCAAATCAACTCTATATTATCTACTAGTCAAGTTGACTGAATGGTTTAGTGCAAAGAGTTGGATCAAAGTTGGTCCAAATCATAGGACTAAGACAACGTTCTTTCCAAGAACATGAAGAAACCGAACCCAACAACTAAAAAATTTACAACTTACTGTTAAACACAAAACTAGCCTCTTAGGCTTTTGAAACATGTTGTTTTTGGTCCCCCACAAACTACATTACCAGTACTAAGCATAGTTGAATCCAAAAAACTAACAAATAACATCAAATCATTAATAACATGGATAAAGTTCTAAAATTCAAAACTATCAAAGTTAAATAGCAAACATATCCATACTATTTAGTTCAAAACTTGATATTTTTAACATCTAGATGTCAAAACATACTTGTATGAACTATGAACTTGCACTAAAATATATCAAATTGATCAACATACTTCCAAAATCATTAACCCACAAACAAAAGCAACTTACTTTTTTATTACAAAACAAATTCAAACACCAATCAAAATACCTCAAATACATCATTAACATGCTATTAGGTTAAAAACACAGAATTAGACAAGTATCAAAACCAAGAATCATGCCTTTAGTGCAAGCTTCCCTAACACATTATTGACCAAAACTAAAACAAAATATCATAACATAAGCTTGATCAATCTAAAACATGCTTAAAACAAGAACAAGAACAAAACAAACTCTACCGAAAAACATCAAATTAATCCAACACCAAAATCAAACCAAAAAATACAAGATAATCTTTAACAACATTAAAATAGGTTTAAACATCAAAAAAACATGAATAGATAGACCACATAGATTCCACCATTGAACTTTTACATGGTTGTACCTTCTCTGAGCTTGGTAACCATGGACTGTTGTTTTCACACCAGGATCTTTCCTTCTCTGACCTTAGTGACTATGGACTGCTGTTTCTTGTTTTCTTTTCCTTTCACTATCTTTTCCTTCCAAAGCTTATTAGACCTTTTATATTAGGTTCTTGAACCTTCACATCAAGATTTTTTCACAATATGTTTCTCCATATTTTTCCTCTCTCTTTTTTGTTTTCAATTTTTCGAGGGGTATTTATAAGGTTTTGCTGGGGTTCTTAATGGATTCAAACATAAATTGATCAAAGTTTAGCCTTTTGATCAAAATAAGAGGGTTTTGGACAAATTTTAACAATTGAAACCTTTATCCTTCAATGGTTTTAGGATGGTGATTTTGTAACAAATTTACCTAGGTGTTTTTTTTTTCTTAGAGACAGAGGTATGCATCCCTCACCTTCTAATTTTGGATAAAAAATTTATGAACCTTGATAAGAATCCTCTGAGAATTTTTAAGTGTGAACTCATGAAAAATTTGAATGCTTTTGCACAAATGGGTATCTTAATCAAGGCTGACTGAGTAAACCAATTTCAAGGCATCGTCAGAGACGACCTAAGCTTCATATAAGAGAAGCATACCATTCGATTAGATCTATTCTTGCTCAATTTGAAGGTTTGTAGCTTCACATTCATTCGTTTGAAGGTGCCAACTCGATTAACCAAGAATTTAAAAATACATTGATGGCTAATCAATGATAAGATGTTGTTGAGTTCGTTGAAGAAAATAAAATGTAAACATTTGATGTGAATCATTGATATTTATAGAGGGGGTGTTTCTTAATTGAATGATGGTGGTTATAGTTCTAGAGGTGGTTGGAGACGCCACATTCATTCGCTTAAAGATGCCTATTTGATCAACCAGAATTGTCAAAGAAAAAGCTAAATAATGGCCAAATGATGCATTGTCTATGCTACATCTTAGAAACTAGGGTTTTTAATTTGGGATTTCATAAATTTTACTTTAGTTTTTGTTCTTCTAATTGCTTTTAATTGTACCAGTAATTGCTTCCCAAACTCTTACTTTCATGCAATTTCATGTATGTCAAACTCAATCATCATCCCTAAAATTCAGCGTCATTTTCATCATGGTCATTGGTTTTTAATTTGTGCACTTGTACCTTTAATTGACTATCAAACTTTCAACTTTCTTCAATTTTGCCATTGATTTGGTCAATTTCAGCCCTTACAATCACATTCCTTTTTCAATCTAGTCCTTAGTTTTGGATTTTTTCATTCAAGTCCCTAATTTTCCATCAAACTTCAATATTCTAACAATTAAATCCCTTATTCGTCTAATTAAACCTCCTAAAAAACTAATTAAGTCTTTAGACTTCAATTTATTCCAATTAACTCCCAAATTAACTCAAAAAAACTGATTTTTCTTTGAATCAAGTCCTCAATAAAATTAATTATACCTTTCAAAATTCTCATTAAGTCCTTACCTAGCCAAATTTGTATTTCTTAACTGTTAATATAAATATTTTCACCAATCGGACCTTTTGTCAATTAGAATTGGGTTACCAATTTTTTCAATCTTATATATTTTGGTCTTCCAACTTTTTCACTTGTCATTTTGATTATTAACCACCAACTTGGGCAATCTTCTAGGCTTTTTTCATGTATATCCTCTTGTATTTTGGAATTTTATTTTCTATTTTTTTCTTGATTTTTTATGAGATTAAAAGTGGGTAACAACAACTCTAATTACAAAAAAAGAAAAAAAATTGAATGGTTAGTTATATTTTTTGGATATAAATATAAATATAAAAACATTTAATATTAAATTTTAATGTGGTAGATGGCTCACTTATTTTTTGTAGCAAGTGTGACTTATTCAGGTTACCATTAATGATATTTTTTGGTGTCATTGAATTTATCTTTTCGAGATCTTTTTGATGGTACTGATGGTGTTGTAATTGGAGTTGTGATGTGTTTTTGAGTTTTTTTTTCCTTTTCTCTCTCCTCTCTCTCTCCCATTTAATGATTTTTTTTAGATATCGCTATTCTAAATAACGATATGCTATAGATATGTTGTTTTCCAATCGCGACGAGTATCAATTGTGCTATTTTGCCAATTGTTTTTTCAACTATGTTATTTAAAAAAAAATCATCAATAATCCAAGTTTGAATCATGATTATACCTATGTTCAGTTCATTTCATGTTCTATGCGTGAATTATGATTTCATATTTTTAGTTTATTAATTTAGATTTTTTATAGTTTGATATAAATGACTCATTTAGCAATCTTGATGGAGGTGTTTATGCTATTGATTTACTACAAATATGTTTAAAAAGAAGTTGGATAGTATACAAGAGAAAGGTGAGGGCTTGTAATATATTTTATTTATGTATTTTTTGCAAATAAAATGTTTCCAAAGAAGCTGTCTATATGTAATATTTTATTTATAATACACTTTGAATATTAAATCAATTATAATTATGTTTTTATAATATCTTTGGAATTGTTTTTTTGGACTAAGTTTGCACACACTTGACTCAATATATAAAGTGTTATAGCATTTAAATATTAAGAGGGTTAAGATGATTTTTCCTTAAAATATTAATACTATATGTGATTTAAAAATAAAAAATTATTTTATTAAAACTCAATAATTCACCCTAATTAATGATTAGTGTCATTACATACAATGGTGGAGTCAAGACATAAAGTTTAAAGGCCACCTTAATTTACAAAGTTTGTAAATATATTAGACTAATGAGAAAAGATGTTAAGTTTATTATAATGAGAGTATATAAAATATAAAAAAAATCATTCAATGAAAGCCAAAAGTGCATACAATTCTAAATTTGTAAACATGCAAAAATTAAACTCAAGACAAATATGGTTTCAACACAAATTTAATAAAAGAATACTAACATACATATTAAGCATATATTCAAACTTGCAATTGATATAAAATCAAAATCCTACCATGCATACTACTAATAAAATTAACTATGTTTAAATTAAAACAAATAACGATATTTACTTGTTAAATAACTTTAAAGTAATGAATTTTTTTGTTGTTGTCAGGGATGAATAATTTATCTTTAAGGTTTTATTGCTAATTACTTGTGTATTAGGATATTTGTAATAGAATTTCCAAGATTCCAACAACACCATCTTGATTTAATTCACTTTCAAACTAAAGTCTTTGAACTAAAATAAATGGACTTAATTATCTCTAAAAAAATGAACCTATATAACCTTTAGGTTTTTTTAGAGGAAAATCAAAGAAAAAAATAATAAGAAAAAATATAAAAAATGAGGAGAGGAAGAGTGTAAAAATTTGAAAAAAACAAATTGCATTAAACTCTTCCTTCATTGACCCTTTTTTATAATGGTTTTTGGAAGTTAAAAAGTTGAATAATTAATTCTGGTAATAATCATAATTATTTTCTACATTATTAATTTTTTATTAACTACCATAAATCAAGAATTAAATCTAAAAATAATGATCATAAATCTGTATTTTATAGTTTAAAAAACTGTTCAGATTTGTAAGGAAGAGATTGTTAACATTTATGGGCTAGATTGAACAAACAACGGGCTAGCCAAAGTCCAAATTTTAGTTGGCAAAAAAATAATATTTTGTGGCCCAAAATATTATTTTATAATAAACCCAAACCCAGACTTAGGCCTAAGCATGCGCGCGTGTGAGTTTGAGCTCATAGCTCACTTTACCGATGATTTCTTCCTTTTAAAAGCTTGAGTTCGCTTTAGACATAATTTTAACTTTTCAGTCATCCACTTTATAAACACTAGGAAAGTTTTGTATCTTTCCAATATATATATTTCAGATTTTAGTGTATATTTCAGATTTAAGTGTATATTATCTAAATATGAAAAAAATAAATGGTTTAATTATTTTTTTATCTCAAATAAAATATTTCAATGTATATTAAATGAAAAAAAAAACATATATGGAAAACCACTTTGTTAAAAACCTCTTATTATATAAAAATTAAGAGGATCTAATATAAAAATTTTAAAGGGCGCAAACTCATGATTACATAACCCACGATCAAGATTGAGATCTGATACCAGAAAACCAAAAGAGGTTGATAGGAGTGTGACATAATGAAAACCTACTTCAAGGCACCAGCACTATCGGAATGAAGTTGAATGATGCCACGAAGACAATTAATCTTTGAAAAGTCAGATTCAGTTCGTTCAAGAACCAAATAATGTAAGAATCTTTCTCACACATTAAACTGCAAAAATCAAAAGTATTATTCATCAAAGGTCCTGGAATTTAGGCTTACATATGTTTAAATAGTTCTGAGAAATTAACCCCAATGGATTTACCCTTGTGGGCTGAATTGATCCACTTACAAAAACTGATTCAAAATCTTTACTAGTAAGCCCAAACCCTAATACAAATAAGCCTTGGATCCTAGCTGAAAAAAAAGTTCTAATTAAGCTCAAACAAACCTTGAGCTATAGTTGAGATAATAAAAATAAAACCTAGAAGTTAATTCTCTATACTGCTGTGAGAAGAGAAGAAGAGAAGAAAACAATACAAGTTTGATATAAGGCTTATTTATAGCCTACAATGCTACCTAATGATCCTAAAAACTAATTTTTTATTAAATAACCCCAGCCCTACCACATTACACAAAAATTCATCCATATATTTCCCAATTGAAAACAAAATCACAACTTGTTTAGTCATTTTCACTTCACCATTATCATTCAACCATTGCAATCTATAAAGTCTAGTATGCTTAACAATACACAAATTCAATTTACAAAAAAGTATAGTACTAGACATATTAGTATAACTTCCACTATATATAATTAAACTACACATTTTGCTTAGTACATAGCATCGCGTATGAAAGATGTTTTCCCTTTGCTGATCATTGTCATCTTCCTTGACCTGAACCTGAAGTATGCACCTTATAACCAAGGACACCTCAACATGTAATGCCAATTCATCCTCAATAAAATCCTTCAATGGTAGCATGTCTTCACAATCTGATTTGTCACTCTTGAATTCCACATCACCATTGCCTTTCATCACCATTATCTTCTTGTTTGGACACTCTAAAGTGTAATGTCCAAGCCCTTGACACCTAAAACATTTAAAATCACGAGTATATTTAGGTTGAGTGTCATATTTACCTTTGAAACCCATAAAGGCTTAAACCTTAGCTTTAGGTAGTTCGGATTTGGTAGGGACAAAAGGTTTTGGTTGGGCAACCTTCTTTTCCTAAAATTTGGCTTCTAAGATGATGAAGAACCCAAATTGAATGCTGGCTGAACATGTCATTTCCTTCTGAGTCATTTCTCCACTTTCATAGCCATATGAACCATGTCTTCTACCTCCATATAGTGTTGTAACTCAACAACATTAGCTATCTCTTTATTAAGCCTATAAGAAACCTAACCATAGTAGATTCCTTATCTTCAACCATATTAGCCCTGATAATTGCAATCTTTATCTCTTTGTGGTAATTTTTCACACTTTTCAAACCTTGATGTAAACTCTACAATTTCTAAAAGAGCTCTCTATAATAAAAGTTAGGGACAAATCATTTTCTCATATAGCCTTTATGTCATCCCATGACTCAATAGGCCTTTTATCATTCCTCCTCCTACTCAAAACAAGCCGATCCCACCATATTAGTGCATAATATATAAACTTAATGGCAACAAGTTTTACCTTTCTATGCTTTGTGTAACGATGATAGTCAAAGATCCAATCAACCTTTTTTTCCCACTCTAGATATGCATTAAGATCATTCTTCCCTCGGAAAACAATATTTTCAACTTAATGGTACCTAACTTTATACCTAAATCGTCACAATGCCCAAAATCTCGGGAATTCTCTCTCTAATAAAAAACTCCACCATAACCAAAACATACATTCCTTCTTACTCTATTTGGCCCGAACTTGTTTCCTTTTCCCACAAATGCAAACTTATAGTCATCATCACCCACATCTATGTTATCATCAACAAACTCATCAAAATCAGTTTTATCATCTTATATAGACCTTCGAACATCACTTCTTTAATGATCAACCCCACTATTCTGTTGCTTGATTGAGTCCACTTCCTCCTTCAGCTCCTTGGTCATCTAAGTCAAGAGTTCAATTATTGGTTCATAGCTTGCATTTGGAAAGAGAATTCAGCATTTTATGCTACTGATATGTTTATGGAAAGTAACAAAACAAAATATTAATTTTTTTTTACTAGTATGCTACAGACACAAGGAAGAAGAAGAGGATTGAGGCAAACACTGAAAAAAACTTAATGAACACTAGGAAAATGAAAAATTCAGAAGGATATGACATGTTCTCAAAGCCTTGTTCTAATATCAACTGATGCAAACCTCGTGATCATGTGATCACACAACCCACAATTAAGATTGGGATCTGATCATGAAAAGATAAAAGAGATCTTATAAGAGTGTGACACAATGAAAACCTACCCCAAGACACCAACACTACTGCAATGAAGTGGAATGACGCAACAAGCTCTCTGAATTGATGATGATGCAATTGACACTTATAATGTGATCACTAAAAAAAGGGGACAGTGATAGAAAGTGCTTGTGAACACAAGGAGTTGGAATCTAGCACTCAAGAAGACAACCTTTTCGGCTGTATCTTCTGAAAAGAAAGTAGAGGAGATGGACCTTGCATCACCTAGCAATGCCTAATCTACAACAGTAGGTGGTTTTTTTTACATAATCATTTTTAATATGGGATGGATGCCTTCCATCTCTGATTTTATTTTAGGTTAACATTAAGCCTAAAGGCAATGCCACTGACTCTGAAATCAATCAGGTTCTATCATAAATTTCACTTTAAAGCTTCCTCTCCTTGTCATATGAAGTTGCTGGATTGATAGGAGTTGGAGTTGATCATAGTCTTCGTCTATTCTTCACCAATAAACACGCGATGATCTACTCGAAAAGCTGCCAATACATCAAATGATCTATTTGTGGTTTTGGTGTTATACAGCAGCTATAAACATCAAGGCAATGACAATATTTCTTTTTTCGAGATACTTTTTTAATCAACCAATGTCTTTTCCAATGATAAACTTGATGATACTTTTGTTTGGAGTGCTAGGAGTTGTAATAGTTCTGCTAGGATGTGTTTAACAAATTCTACTTTCACTTTGCATGGGTAAAGCTTGGTCGCACATGCTTTTTGTTTATTGTAACACAAAATATGGGCTTACATTACAGTAAGCAACATTGACAATATAAAATAAATTATGAATTAAATGCATGGCATGAATAAAAAGCATAGCATGAATAAAAGGCTGGAGACTTTTAGGCGGATAAAACTTGCGTTTCAAAGTGGTTTTGATGACACAAAACTAAATAGCTATATCTTATTCATCCATGCATACATGACATTATCGGGCCTACGATAATAGATGATTCTAAACAGTCAGTTACGGGTCTGCTATAATTAGAAGGGGATCTGCACCAAATAAATTTCTTGAATTAGAAGGGGATCACTGTGTAAAATTTTGTTTTTTTTCACTTTGATCCTCAAATTTTATTTTTGGGCAAACAAGTCTTATGTTTTGGTCTCTTGTTAAGAGAGAAGAGAGAGAGAGGGGTAGCCAGATTTAGTAGTAGAGAGAGAAACTTGTTATTGGCACCAATTTAGGCCACCAAAATGAAAGATTTTTATGTCAAATTGTTTCATTTGATGCAGGGAGTTCATATCAGGTGTTTTTGTACCTTAAAATTTTGTGAAAAAATAGATCTAAACTCGGGTTGATTTTTGGTTTCGGGTTGAGTTTGGTTTTTTAGACGGTTTTTTGGTTTTTTTTTAGGCAATGAATGGATTTGTCATGGGTTTTATGGTGTTTTAGGTCAAAAACGGGTTACAAAATAGGTTTTTGGGTCAAAAAAGCATAGGCTCTGATTTTCTAGTCACCACAATAGTCGGAATCTAGGCAAGACAGACGACACGTCATCTATTACTGATATGGCTGCCAAACCCAAGGTGCCTAGGTATGACATGACTGTCATTACAATATAACTTTAAATAATGCAATTGAAAAGAGATAAAGTAAAGTGACCAGTTAAAAAACTAAAAACAAAAAAAAATGGACAAAACCTCCTCTCTTTTATTTTGTTCAGAGGGTCTCTTTTAAATAATATTGATTTTTTTTGTTATGTGTTTAATTTTCAAAGAGGTTTTCTGGTTGATCTATGATTTTGTTTTTATTTTTTATATAGATAAACTATGTTTCTAAAAATAATTTTTTATTTTATTTTCAGATGATATTTTTAATATATGTAGCCTTACATGTTATTCTTTTTTTTTATTCAATCAATTTAATGTCTTATTTTTTAAGATTAAATATCTTGATCTATATTTGTCTCTCAGTTTTTCAAGTTTTGTTTTTAGGTGTCATTAATAATTTTTTATTTATTAGCGCACATAACTTTTAGTTTATTTGATTACATGTGTGCATAAACTTTTTGCTTTATTATATTTTTTGAACTACAAAATACATTGAGAAAAATGCATATATATTTTTTTAATAAAAAATAAAAATATATAACCCGCAGTGGAACACTGGTCATATAGCTAGTCTCATGCTACTTGGTGAAGAAAGAAAGCCAAATATGTAAGCAGCAAGCCCTTATAGCAAGGTTCTTGTCATGTTAAGGGGATTTCACTTTCTCAATCGAGATAATACATTTTCC
>Ga0325401_1005682_pt1 | contig 11980 bp, 16 predicted proteins | sample PopdelMetagenome_FD_205666 | JGI IMG/M metagenome (GOLD analysis project Ga0325401, IMG submission 205666) | Populus deltoides microbial communities from Bellville, Georgia, United States - Xylem-PdKOR-R2 | ecosystem: Host-associated > Plants > Phyllosphere > Stem > Wood/Secondary xylem | place...
ACTTCGTCGGCCGCCAGGGGCCGGGGGCGCGCACCCACCTGCTAAGTCCCGCCATGGCGGCGGCGGCGGCGGTGACGGGCCGGCTGGCCGACGTGCGCGAGCTGGTAGCGTGATCCCCGTCACCCGCGTGTCGGGCCGCGCCTATCCCTACGGCGCCAAGAACGTCGACACCGACGTCATCATTCCGGCCCATTGGCTGAAGACGATCAGCCGCGCCGGCCTGGGCCGCGGCGCGTTCGAGGCGGTGCGGCGCGAGCCGGGCAACCTGTTCGACGACCCGCGCTATTCGGGCGCGCCCGTGCTGATCGCCGGCGACAATTTCGGCTGCGGCTCCAGTCGGGAACACGCGGCCTGGGCGTTGAAGGACATGGGCGTGTCGGCGGTGATCGCACCAAGTTTCTCCGACATCTTCTCCGGCAACGCGGTCAAGAACGGCATCGTGCCGGTGGTGCTGGACCAGCCGGCGGTCGACCGGCTGGTGGCGGCGGCGGCGGACGGCGCGGTGGTGACCGTCGACCTGGACACGATGACCGTCACCACCGACCGGCAGGACCGTTTCCCCTTCGCGCTGGACCCGTTCCGGCGCACCTGCCTGACGGAGGGGCTGGACGAGGTCGGGCTGACCTTGGCAAGGGGACGCGCGATAACCGCCTATGAGGGCGAGGCGTCGGCGTCTCGGCCCTGGGTGAACAGGGAGAGACTGGATGCGCGCGCTGTTGTCCAAGGCGCCGGGGGGGCCGGATACGCTTGAGCTGAGCGAGCTGCCCGATCCCTCGCCCGGTCCCGGCCAGGTAGTGGTGGCGGTGAAGGCGTGCGCGATCAACTATCCGGACGTCCTCATCATTGAGGACAAGTACCAGTTCCGCCCCCAGCGCCCGTTCGCGCCGGGCGGCGAGGTGGCCGGCATCGTCGAGGCGGTGGGGGACGGCGTCGCCCGCTGGGCGGTGGGCGATCGGGTGATGGGCACGATCGGTCACGGCGGGCTGGTGGAGAAGGTCGCCGCCAACGCCGACGCGCTCTATCCCCTGCCGGACGAACGCAGCTTCGCCGAGGGGGCGGCGCTGATCCTGACCTACGGCACCACCATCCACGCGCTGCTCGACCGCGGGCACCTGAAGGTGGGACAGACGCTGCTGGTGCTGGGGGCCGCGGGCGGCGTGGGACTGGCGGCGGTCGAGTTGGGCAAAGCGTTCGGCGCGCGCGTGGTGGCGGCGGTGTCGTCCGAGGAGAAGGCGCAGGCGTGCCGAGAGGCGGGCGCGGACGAGGCGATCGTCTACCCCCGCGCGCCCTTCGACAAGGACCAGTCCAAGGCGCTGGCCGAGCAGTTCAAGGCGGCGGTGGGTCGCGGCGGGGCCGACGTGATCTATGATCCGGTGGGCGGTGACTATGCCGAGCCCGCGCTACGATCGATCGGGTGGGAGGGGCGATACCTGGTGGTGGGTTTCCCCGCCGGCATCCCGCGGCTGCCGCTCAACCTGACGCTGCTCAAGAGCTGCGACGTGTGCGGCGTGTTCTGGGGCGCCTTCGCCGCGCGAGATCCAGAGGCGAACCGCGGGCACGTCGACCACCTGTTCCGGCTGTGGGCGGAGGGAAGGATCGCGCCGCGCGTGACCGAACGTTTTCCCCTGGAACGCGGCGGCGACGCCATCGCCAAGATGGCGGCACGCGGCGCGATCGGCAAGCTGGTGGTCGAGGTCGGCTGACCGGCCGGAACATCCGGCCGCGAACCATCGCCTAACCCCTGTCGCGTAGATCGGCCCGTTGGGAACCGGGGGAGGGATGCTGCACAGCGTCGCCGTGGAGGATCCGCGCGTCGGGATGTACGTCACCGGCTTCGACCGGTCGTGGCTGGACGTATCGTTGTGGCGCCGCCGCTTCCCGGTCGCGGACGAGGCCGTGCTGGCGCGGGTTCGCGGTTGCGGGGCGACCGCGGCGGTGGTGGACGACGCGCGCGGGCTGGGGCCCATCCGCGTCCCGGTGCCGGTCGCGAACTGGCTCAGGTGCGCGCGACGGTGGAGCGGTCCAAGGCCGCGGTGGCGCGCATGTTCGCCGACGTCCGGCTGGGTCGAGCCGTCCCGTTGAAGGCGGCGCCGCCGCTGGTGGACGCGATCGCCGACGCGGTGACGCGCCACCGGTCGGCGATGCCGAGCGTCACCCGGCTCAAGACCAGGAACGAATACGCCTATCTCCATTCGGTGGCGGTGTGCGCGCTGATGCTGAACCTTGCGCGGCAGCCGGGTCTGGGGGCGGAGCAGGCGGGGCTGGGCGGGTTGTTGCACGACGTGGGCAAGATGACGCTGCCCGCCGCCCTGCTGAATAAGCCCGACGCGCTCGACGAGGACGAGCGGCGGCTGATGCGCTCGCATCCGGAGGCGGGGCACGCGCTGTTGCGGCGTACGGCGGGCGTGTCGGCGATCGCGCTGGACGTGACGCTCAACCATCACGAGCGGGTGGACGGCGGCGGACACCCCCACGGCCTGTCGGGCGATCGGCTGACCCGGTTCGCGCACATGGCCGCGATCCGCGACGTGTACGACGCGCTGACCTCCGGCCGGCCGCTGGTGCGCGCCTTCTGGGACGTGGAGCGCGCGCGCCCGATCGGGCCGGAGGACGTGGTGACCGGGGCGGGCGGCGACCAGGTGACGGGGGTAGAGGATCCGGCGCGCTGGTTCGGCGACGCTTGGGCCGGGATGGCCGCCGGGTTGCGCGCGGACGGGGGCGTGGGCGGGGGCGGGGCCGCCTGAGGGGGGCGGTTGCGCGCCGCCGGGCCCGGGCCTATCTCGGCTGGGTATCCGAGCCTTGGGGGAAACGGGCCAGCCATGACCACATTCGACGATCGCGAGCGCTCGTACGAGACCAAGTTCGCCCGCGACGAGGAAATGGCGTTCCGCGTCACCGCGCGGCGCAACCGGCTGGTAGCGCATTGGGCGGCCGCGCGGATGGGGCTGACCCCCGAAGAGACGGACGCCTATGCCAAGGCGGTGGTCCAGGCCGATTTCGAGGAAGCGGGCGACGAGGACGTGGTCCGCAAGCTGGTTGGCGACCTGACCGCGGCGGGCGCGGACGTCGACGAGGCGGCCGTCCGCCGCGCGCTGGACGAGCAGGCCGTCGAGGCCCGCCGCCAGCTGATGGAAGCGAAGTAGCCTAGCCGATGCCGATGGCGGCCGACGATATCGAACGCATGATCCGCGACGCGATCCCCGACGCGGAAGTGACGATCACCGACCTGGCGGGCGATGGCGACCATTACGCCGCGCGCGTCGTGGCCGAGAGTTTCCGCGGGCTGCCCCGCGTTCGCCAGCACCAGGCGGTGTACGCCGCGCTGGGCGGCCGCATGGGCGGCGTTCTGCACGCGCTCCAGCTGACCACCGCCGTTCCTTGAAGGACCAAGACCATGACCGATCTTTCCGCCAGCCAGCCCCTCGACGAGGCGCACGGCCGCATCGACCAGCTGGTGAAGAGCAACGACGTGCTGCTGTTCATGAAGGGCACGCCGTTGTTCCCGCAATGCGGCTTTTCCAGCCGCGCGGTCGCCATCCTCCAGCACCTGAACGCCGAGTTCGAGTCGGTTGACGTGCTTCAGGACCAGGGCGTGCGCCAGGGCATCAAGGCTTATTCGGACTGGCCCACCATTCCGCAGCTCTATGTCCGCGGCGAGTTCGTCGGCGGGTCGGACATCATGATGGAGATGTACGAGTCGGGCGAGCTGGCGACGCTGATCGGCGCGTCCCCCCAGGGCTGACCCACGTGATCGCGGGCGCCTATCCGGGCGGGCGTCCGCTCACCGTCTGCGACCTGACGCAGAGTTGGTCGCCCAGCGGCGGCGGCGGCATCAGCACCTATCTGCGCGAGAAGCGCGACCACGTACTGGCGCACACGCCGCACCGGCTTCTCCAGATCGTGCCGGGGCCGGTCGACCGGCTGACGGTGAACGGCCGCCACCTGCTGGCCGAGGTGGCCAGCGATCCCGTCCGCGGCAGCCCGGATTATCGCTTCATCCTGCGCACGTCCGCGGTGCGGCGGCTGCTGGCCGACCACGCCCCCGACCTGATCGAGTCGCTGTGCCCCTGGGTGCTGCCCTGGACGGCGATCGCGCATCGGCGCCGGTATCCGGGCACCGCGCTGGTGGCGGGGTATCGCACCGACTTTCCCAACGCGCACGTCCGCCGCGTCGCGTCCGCGCGTTTCGGCGACCGGGCGGGGCGCGCGTTCCGCTGGTTGAGCTACGGCTATGCGGAGGTGACGTATCGCGAATTCGACCGCGTCTATACGTTGGGCGAGGACGCGCGCGCCGCGCTGAACGCGCGCGGGCTGACCCGCGTCGACGTGCTGCCGCTGGGGGTGGACGTCGACCTGTTCCGCCCGGGCGCGCGCGATCCGGGCTTTCGCGCCGAGCTGGGCCTGCCCGCCGCCGGCCCGCTGCTGATCTATGCCGGCCGCGTCGACAACGAGAAGCGCGCGGGGCTGCTGGTGGAGATGTTCCGGCGGCTGCCCCCGGCGCTGGGCGCGTCGATGGCGGTGGTGGGCGAGGGCAAGCTGCGTGGCCCCCTGATGGCGGCCACGCGGGGGTTGCCGATCGCCTGGCCGGGGTTCGAGCCCGACCGCGCCCGGCTGGCGCGCGCGCTGGCGTCCGCCGACCTCTACGTTTCCGGCATGGCGGACGAGACGTTCGGCGTGTCGGTACTGGAGGCGCAGGCGGCTGGCCTGGGCGTGGTGGGCGTGGCGTCGGGGGCGATGCCCGCGCGGGTGGGGCCGGGGCTGGGGCTGCTGGGCCCGGTGGACGACGCCGGCGCGATGGCGGCCAACGTGGCGGCAATGCTGGCGGACGATGGCGGCCCGGCGCGCGCGGCCGGGGCCGCGGCGCGCGCGCACGTCGCGGCGCGGTTCAGCTGGACCGCGACGTTCGATCGCCTGTTCGGAGAGGTCTATCCCGCCGCGCTGGACCGGGCGGCCGCGCGGCGGCCCGTGCCGCGTCGACCGATCCGATCGATCAACGCCGGCAGATCGGCCAGCGAGGCCAGTTCGGCGTAGCGCTCCGCGTCGGCGGGCGGGGCCGCCCGTTCGTGCGTCCAGGCGTTCGGTTGCGGCACGTAGGCCGTCCACATCCCCGCCGCCAGCGCGGGCAGCACGTCCGACCGCATCGAATCGCCGGCCATGATCGCCTGGGCCGGTGCCACGCCATGCCGAGCCAGCACGCGCGCGTAGCCGGCGGCGGTCTTGTCGCTGACGATCTCCACGCCCGCGAACCGTTCCCCCAGCCCCGACGCGGCCAGCTTGGCCTCCTGGTGCAGCAGGTCGCCCTTGGTCACCAGCACTAGGGGCGCACGTTCCGCCAGCGCGTCGAGCGTCTCGGCGACCCCCGGCAGCAGCTCGACGGGGTGGGCCAGGAGGTCGCGCCCCGCCGCCAGGATGCGCCGCACCATGTCCGCCGTCAGCGCGTTCCCGCACAGATCGGTCGCCGTCTCGATCATCGACAGAGTGAAGCCCTTGGCGCCGTAGCCGTAGAGCGGCAGGTTGCGCGCCTCCGTCTCCGCCAGCCGTTCCAGCGCCGCGCCAGCTTCGGCGAACGGCGCCAGCATGTTGCCCAGCGCGTCCTCAGCTGCCTGGAAATGACGCATGTTGTGCCACAGCGTGTCGTCGGCATCGAGGCAGATCAGGCGGATCATCGGGTGCCCGCCCTGCCACCGCCGCCCGCCCGCGTATAGGCCGGTCCGTCGCCGTCGAAAACACCTTGACTACAGGCGTAATCAAAATGATTACAGACATAGTCAGACAAGGAGCCACCCCGTGACCGAACGCATCAGCGACGCCGAACACGCCGTGATGGAGGTGCTGTGGGACGAGGCCCCCCTGACCGCGCAGGAGGTGGTGGAGCGCGTCGACCCGGCCCGCGGGTGGAGCGGCAACACCGTCAAGACGCTGCTCGGCCGGCTGCTGGCCAAGGGCGCCGTCGCGCATCGCGAGGACGGGCGGCGCTATCTGTACCGTCCGCTGGTGGGTCGTGACGATTACGTGGCAGGCGAGTCGCGCCGGCTGATCGACCGGTTGTTCGGCGGTCGCCTGACGCCGCTGGTCGCGCACCTGGCCGAGCGCGACGAACTGTCGGCCGCCGACGTCGACGAGATCGAGGCGCTGATCCGGGACCTGCGCAAGTGACCGCGCACGTCATAGAGGCCGGGCTGGCGTCGGCGATCCTGATGGCGCTGGTGCTGCTGATCCGCGCGCCGGTGCGCCGCAGCTTCGGGCCGGGCGTCGCCTATGGCCTGTGGGCGCTGCCCCTGCTCCGCCTGATGCTGCCGCCGATCCCCGAGGATTGGCGCGCCGCCGCCGCCACGCCGGTCAGCCGCGCGGGCGAGGCGGTGGTGGCCGTGATCGTCCAGCCGGCGCCGGGCGCGGTGCCGGCGGAGGTCGCTGCGTCGTCCGGTCCGGGGCTGCTGGCCACGCTGGGCGCGGTGCTGGCGATCGGATGGGCGGTGGGCGCGATCGGCTTCTTCGCGTGGCACGTGATCGGCTATCTCCGGTTGCGCCGCGGCCTGCTGGCCGACCACCGCCTGGTCGGCGTGACGGGCGGCGTGCGCGTGATCGAGAGCCCGGCCGCGTCGGGGCCGCTCGCCTTCGGCGTGCGGCGTCGATACGCGGTGATGCCCGCCGACGCGCACGAACGCTACGACGCGGACGAGTGCGAGCTGGCGCTGGCGCACGAGCTGGCCCACCACGCGCGCGGCGACCTTCTCGCCAATTGGGCGGCGCTGGCGATCCTGTCGCTGCACTGGGTCAACCCGCTGGCGTGGCGGGCTTTCCGCGCCTTTCGCGCCGATCAGGAACTGGCGTGCGACGCCCGCGTGCTGGCGGGCCGCGGCCGGGCCGACCGGCTGGTCTACGCCTGCGCCATCGTCAAGGCGGCGCACGGCCGCGCGGTGACGCCCGCCTGCCACCTCCACACCGTCGAGGATCTGAAAGGGAGATTGAGGATGCTGAAGCTGAATCCCGCCACGGGCGGGCGACTGTTCGCGGGCGTCGCGTCCGTGGCGTTGACCGCGGCGGCCGGACTGGTGCTGACCGCGTCGGGCACGGGGGCCGCCGCCGCGGTGCGCGCGGTGCAGGAAGTGCTGCCGCCCGCGCCGGCGGCGCCGCCCGCGCCGGTCGCCCCGGTCGCGCCCGTGGCCGCGCCGGCGATCCCCCAGGTGCCGACCGCGCCGACGCGCAAGGATGGGCACCGATCGATCGTCGTCACGAAGCGCGACGGCTCGACGACCACCACGCGGACCTACGCCCCCGGCGAGCCCCTGCCGCCCGAGGTCGCGCGCGCGATCGCGGACATGCCCACCGTTCGATCCGAAACCTGCCGCGGCGACACCGGCCCCGCCAGCGAAACCCGGACGGAAAAGGGGCGGCGCGTGACCGTCATCTGTCAGAACCGTATCGCCGCCGCCGGTGCCCGCGCGGCCGAGGCGGGGCGGCTGGCCGGGCTGACGGCGCAGCTTCACGCCTCCGCGGCGGAACGCGCGGCGGCCGGGGCGCGGCTGGCGGCGCTCGACGGCGGCACCCGCATCCGCGGGCCGGTGACCCTGCGTTTCCCCGGCGGCCCTTTCGAGCATGACGCCCTGCGTTCGGCGCTGGCCAGCCTCCAGCTGGCGCGTCGCAACGTCGAGGCCGCCACCATGCCCGAGGACGCCCGGCGCGACGCGCTGGCCGGCATCGACGATGGCTTGCGCGAGGTGCGCGAGAACCTGCGCGAGACGAAGTAGCGTCCGATCCCGCCGCCCGCCCGCTTGCACCGCGGGCGGGCGGCGGCCATGTCCGGCGGCGTGAGCGACGATGCCCCCCACGGCCAGGCCATGACGCTGGAACCGCTGGTCACCCGTGTGCTGGCGCCCAACCCGTCGCCCTTCACCGGCACCGGCACGCAGACACATTTGGTCGGGGCGACCGGCGGCGACGTCGCCGTGATCGACCCCGGGCCAGACGACGACGCGCACCTGGCCGCGCTGGAAGCCGCGATCGGCGGGCGGCGGGTGTCGGCGATCCTGGTGACGCACCACCATCGCGACCACAGCCCGTTGTCGCGCCGACTGGCCGCCCGCACCGGTGCATCGATCCTGGGCGCCGCCCCCGTCCATCGTACCACCGATCACGCCGCTGACACAGGGGCCGCCGCCCGTTCCGACGCCGCGTTCGACGCAGACTATCGCCCGGACCGCGTGCTGGCGGACGGGGAAGCGGTCGGGGGCGGGGGCGGGGGTGCGGATGGGGGCTGGACGCTGACCGCGCTGGCGACGCCGGGGCACACGTCGAACCACTTGGCCTTCGCCCTTGAAGAGACAGGGGCGCTGTTCTCGGGCGACCACGTGATGGGCTGGTCGACCAGCGTGGTGTCGCCCCCCGACGGCGACATGGGCGAGTATATGGCCTCGCTGGAGAAGCTGCTGGCCCGCGACGACCGCGTCTATTACCCCGGCCACGGTTCCGAGATCGCGTCGCCCGCGCGGCTGGTGCGCGGGATGCTGGGCCATCGCCGCCAGCGCGAGGGGCAGGTGCTGCGCCGGTTGGCCGAGGGGCCGGCCGCGGTGCCCGACCTGGTGGCGCGCATGTACGCCGGGCTAGATCCCCGGCTGGCGCCCGCCGCTGGCCGGTCGGTGCTGGCGCACTTGATCGACCTGGAACGGCGCGGGCTGGTGCGGGCAGAGGGGGCGTCGTGGATCGCCGCCTGACGGTGCTGTTCGCGGCCCTGGTGCTGGTGATCGGCGGCTACGCGCTGTGGCAGCGGCGGGCGGCGGAGCGGGCGGAGGAGGAGCTTGGGCTGGCGGCGGCGCGCACGCTGTCGGCCACTTTCGCGCGCACCAGCGACCTGCGCGTGGCGCGGCTGACGGGCGAGGTGCTGGCGGCGTCGGAGGGGACCAGCGGTTACGTCTTCGCCAACACCCAGCGGACCCGCGCGCCCTATTCAGTCGATTATTTCGTGGTGCTGGGTGGCCTCCGGCCGAGCGCCTATCGCTGGAACGAGCGCGACCGCATCCTGACGGTCGACCTGCCCGCGGTGACGGTGGGCAGGCTCGCGATCGACATGGCGGCCGCGCGCGTCACCCAGGACGGGCTCTACGTCTCGCGCGCGGCGGGCATCGCCATGCAGAGCGCGGCGGCCGGGCGGCTGGCCGCCGCGGCGGGCGCCAAGGCGCGCGAGCCGGGCAACCTGGCCCTTGCGCGCGAGGCGGCACGCGCGGCGGTGGAGCGGCTGGTGGCGGCCCCGCTGACCGCCGCCGGCCAGCCGGGTGTCCGCGTCGCGGTGCGCTTTCCCGACGAACGCCGGCCGCGCAACGTGTCCGACGAGCAGTGGGACGTAACCAGATCGTTGCAGGAGGTGCTGGGCAACGCCATGTGAGCGGCATGACCGCTTTCGCTTCCAGCCTGACCGGCGTCGACGTCCGCGCCGAGATCGACCGCCTCCGCCGCGAGCGAAACGCGGTGATCCTGGCGCATTATTATCAGAAGCCGGAATTGCAGGATCTGGCCGATTTCGTCGGCGACAGCCTGGACCTTTCGCGCCGCGCGCAGGAAACGGACGCGGACGTGATCGCCTTTTGCGGCGTGCGCTTCATGGCCGAGACCGCCAAGATCCTGTCGCCGGAAAAGATCGTGGTGCTGCCCGACATGGACGCGGGGTGCAGCCTGGAGGACAGCTGCCCGCCCGAACAGTTCGCCGCGTTCCGCGCCGCCCACCCCGATCATATCGCGCTGACCTACATCAATTGCTCGGCCGAGGTGAAGGCGTTGAGCGACGTCATCGTCACCTCCTCGTCGGCCGAGAAGATCCTGTCGCAGATACCGGCCGACCAGCCGATCATCTTCGGTCCCGACCGCAACCTGGGCGGCTATCTGGCGCGCAAGACGGGGCGCGACCTGCTGCTGTGGCCGGGCGTCTGCATCGTCCACGAGGCGTTCAGCGAGACGGAGCTGCTGAAACTCCGCGCGCGCCACCCGGACGCGCCGATCGCCGCGCATCCGGAATGTCCCGCCGCGATCCTGGACCATGCCGATTACGTCGGTTCGACGCGCGGCATCCTGGAATACGCGCAAGCGATGACGGGGACCACGCTGATCGTCGCCACCGAACCGCACATCATCCACCAGATGGAGCGCGTGCTGCCGAACAAGACCTTCATCGGCGCGCCCGGCGCGGACGGCAACTGCAACTGCAACATCTGCCCGTACATGGCGCTGAACACGATGGAGAAGCTCTACGTGAGCCTGCGCGACCTGGAGCCGCGGATAGAGATGGAGGAAGGGCTTCGCCTGCGCGCCAAGAAGAGCCTGGACGCGATGCTGGCGATGGCGTCGGGCACCGTCGGGCTGGGCGATGTCGGCCCGATCCGCCTGACCGACACCAGCGTTCGCGGGGACTGAGGGTGGGGGACATCGCCGGCTTCGACCTGGACGCCTTCGTCGCCGCCGTGCTGGCCGAGGATCTGGGCCCGGACGCGTGCGACGTGACGTCGGAGGCGGTGATCCCCGCCGGCGCGCGGTTCGCCGGCGTGATGGCCAGCCGCGACGCGATCACCGTCGCCGGCCTGGGGGTGGCCGATGCGTTCTTCCGCGCGCTCGACCCCGCGGTCCGGATCGAGCGGGTGGTCGACGACGGCGCGGCTGTGCCGGCGGGCGCCGCGCTGATGCGGGTCGAGGGGCGGGCACGCGCGCTGCTGACCGCCGAACGCAGCGCGCTCAACACCGTTCAGCATTTGTCGGGCATCGCCACGCTGACCCGCGCCTACGTCGACGCGATCGCCGGCACGGACGCGACCCTGCTCGACACGCGTAAGACGCTGCCGGGCCTCAGGCTGCTCGAGAAATATGCGACGCGGATGGGCGGCGCGCGCAACCACCGCATGGGGCTGTGGGACGCGGCGATGATAAAGGACAATCACGTGGCCGTGGCCGGCGGCATCGGCCCCGCCGTCGCCCGCGCGGTCGCGGCCGGCGTGGCCCAGGTGATCGCGGAGGTCGATCGCCCGGACCAGATCGAGCCGGCGATCGCGGCCGGCGCCACCCACCTGCTGCTCGACAATATGGGTCCCGATACGCTGCGCGCGGCGGTGGCGCTGGTCGCCGGTCGCGTGCCGACCGAGGCGTCGGGCGGGGTCCGGCTGGACACGATCCGCGCGCTGGCGGACACGGGCGTGACCTATGTCTCGGTCGGGCGTATCACCCAGTCCGCGCCGGCGGCCGATATCGGGCTAGACTTCCTGCCGGCCTGATCGAGGAGAGGCGATGCGACCCGGATCGGTTGTGAAGGCGGAGTGGCTGTACTCGGCAGCGATCGGGCTGATGCTCGCCACCTCGTTGATGACGTTCGGCGCGGTGGCGGCGGCCTACGGCGCCGGGGTGGCCGGGGCGACGACCGCGCTGATCGTCGGCTTCTACCTGGCCGCGACGTTGCTGACGACGCGGGCGGGCAGCGGGGCTGGGCTGGTGCTGCTGATGCTGGGGACGGTGTTTGCCGCAGGCGGGCTGGCGTGGCAATTGTCGGCCCAGGCGCTGACGCCCGACCTGCTGGGCGCGCTCAACGTCGCGCAGGTGGTACTGATGATCGCGGGCGCGGTGCTGTTGTTCCGGCCCGACGCCAGGGCCTGGCGCGCGGGTCCCGACCTGGAGGAACCGGCGTGATCGCGCGGGGGCTGATGCTGGCGGCGGCCGGTCTGGTGCCCGGTGCTGCGACGGCGCAGGCGATTTCCTGCCCGATCCCGCGCGGCGCGCTGGCGGTGCGTCCCGACAATCCCACGCCCGAACAGCCCGTGCGCCAGCGCGCGACCGGCGGCTATACGCTGGCGATCAGCTGGTCCCCCAACCAATGCCGTACTCGCGGCGATGCCCCGTCCGAACGGCTGCGCTGTCGCGACGGACGGTTCGGCTGGACGCTGCACGGGCTGTGGCCCGACGGGGTGGGACCCGAATGGCCGCAATATTGCCGCCCCGCCGACCTGGTGCC
>Ga0325401_1005683_pt1 | contig 11979 bp, 10 predicted proteins | sample PopdelMetagenome_FD_205666 | JGI IMG/M metagenome (GOLD analysis project Ga0325401, IMG submission 205666) | Populus deltoides microbial communities from Bellville, Georgia, United States - Xylem-PdKOR-R2 | ecosystem: Host-associated > Plants > Phyllosphere > Stem > Wood/Secondary xylem | place...
GCATGTCTATCAAGCTAGCTAAAAAAACCCCTTAATAACCAGTTTTGCCGGCAGACCTTAGCTTGACGTGGATCAATGTCGATCTGAAACTAAACCCTAAAATTAAAACACTTAAAAACATGTTATTGATGTAAGAACAACCTAAATTATTGACTAATGATGATGTACGAACATGCAAAGACCTAAATAAACTTAAAAGAAAACTTAAATCTGGTATTCAAGAAAATGTTCTTTGGATGAATATAAAGAACACGAATTCAGGCTGCCTAGAAAATAAGGATTACTGTCATATCAAGAAATTGACTTTCTAGGTCTCCATGCTTCCATTTTTTGGTCCATTTAAACTATATAGTTCATAAAAAACATGTTTGAATCACAAACAATGACAAATAACATCAAATCATTGAAAACATGCTTAGGATTTCAACTTCCAAAACTGCAGCTCCATTGATAGCCAACAAAACATCAAATTTCAATTCAAAACTAACTCTTTAGCACAAAAACCAAATCCAAGAACCCAGGACATGAACTAACAACCCAGAAATATACATCAAATAGCTACTACTATATTTGGTAGATTTCAAAAAACACTCATTTCAGCAAGAACAACATTCAAACATCATTCTAAACATCTAACAAATATTAATAACTAACTTAAAAAAAAAACAATAAGCAAAGAAAATGATATTTTCATTCATCAATCCATGTAAATGCTAAAACACAAAATAATGCTAAAAAATTTAAAAAATTATCATTAAACATTGAAAAAAAAAGAATGGATAGACCACATGGACTCCACCCTTGAGTTTTCACAAGAGTATACCTTCTCCAAGCTTGGTGGCTATAGGCTATTATTTCCCTTTCCCTTTCCCTTTTCCCTTTTTTTATTTCTAAAGCTTGCTTGACCTTCTGTGTTAGGCTCTTAAACCTTCACAATAAGGACTTTCCAGAGGGTATTTACTCATATTTTTCTCTATGTTTTATATTCTTTTTTTTTCTTTGATTTCTAGGGATATTTATAGGGTTTTTTTCTAGGTTTTTTGATGGATTCTCTCAAATATTGATCAAAGCTCAACCCTTTGATCAAAATGAGAGAGTTTTGGACAAAAGCTATCAACTGGAAGCTCTTGTTCTAGGCTGGTTTTGCAATGGTGGTTTTGTTTTTAGGGGTATTTAGTGGTTTGCTAAACTTGGAGGGCAAGAAGCTATTTCTAGCCTTTTGATCTTGAGAGGGAGGTTTTAAAGTTATTGATAAAAAAAACCCTAGCAGAAGCTTTAAGTGTGTACACATGAAAAAAAAAAGGTGGTTTTTTTTAAAAAAAATAGGTGTCACAGTCTAGGCTAACTTGGTTAAGCACTTTTGAGGTTTCGCTAGAGCAACTCCAATGTAAATATTATTAGAAACCACCTAAGATTTGTAGATGAGATGTATACCTTTTATTTGGATCCAACCTTAATTAATTAGAGGTTTGTAGCTTCACATTCATTTATCCAAACATGTCACTCGATCAGCCCAGAATCTAAAATTGCAGTGATGACTTATCAAGGACAAGATGTTTGAGATTTTTATGAACAAATTGGACGTAAACGTCCATTTTCATGAAATGGGGTTGTAGAGGGGTTATTCTTCTTTTATTTGCAAAAAACATCATACCATTTAGAGGTCTAAAACTCCACAACGAGTTTTTGGAAGGTGTTAACCCGATCATCCAAAACTATCAAAGAAAAAGATGAACAGTGGGTGAACAACACATCGTTTAGGTTAAATCCCTTGAAATTAGAGTTTTTAATTTGGAGTCTGATAAATTTCATTTTAGCTCTTATTCTTTCAATTGCTTTTAATTGCACCCGTAATTGTCTCCCAAACTCTTAATTTCATACAATTTCATCCCTACAAAACTCAATCATCAACCCCGGAGTTTAGCATCATTTTTAACCTGGTATTTAGTTTTCGATTTGAGCATTTGGACCCTTAATTAACCATTAAACTTTTAATTTTCACCCTGATTTAGTCAATTTCAGCTCTTGAAGTCTTACGCCTTTTATGTTTTGGGCCTTGGTTTTGAATTTCTTCAATCAAACTCCTAATTGGCTATCAAACTTTAATTGTTTTCAAAATTAAGCCCCTTATTTGACCAATTAAACTTTTCAAAGTTCAATTTCAGTCCTTGAACTACAATTTCTTCCAATTAATACCCAAATTGACTTAAAAAAATTGATTCTCCTTACAATTAAGTCCTCAATAAAATTAATTAAGCCTTTCAAAATACTCATTAAGTCCTTCCTAATCCAAATTTCTATTTCTTTGCCCCAAATACAAATATTTTCACTGAATTGGTCTTTTGTCAATCAGAATTGGGTCACCAATTTTGTCAATCTTGTACATTCTAGTCCTTCAACTTTTTCACTTGTCATTTTGGTCATTCATCACCAACTTGGGCAATCTTTTGAGCTTTCTTCATGTGTATCCTCTTTTATTTTTGAATTTTCTTTCTCTTTTATCTTTTTTTTTCTTGATTTTTTATGGGATCAAAAATAGATAACAATAGATGCTCTATCTTTATAATGTTTATGAAGTAAAATCTCATCAAGGTTTTGCATAGTAAGCTTATAAAGAAAAAAAAATACTTGTCTGACTTATTGGGTGATCTATCCATCCATGAAATTTGCTTTTAAAATTCAAAAACTAGTATATTTTCATGGATGACCTACCCTTTTTAAATTTTAAAAAAAAACTTTAGCAAGCGTCTATTCTTCCCTAAAATTGATCTTTTTCCACAGGTCACATGCTCTTTTTAAATTTCAAAAAGAACTTCAATAAGTGTCCATACTTCCCTGAAATTGCTATATTTTTACAGGTGACTTGTCTTTTTTGAAATTCAAAAACTAGTCTATATATTTTCACAGGTGACTTGCCATTTTCAAATTTCAAAAAGCACTTCAGGAGGTATTCATACTTCCCTGAAATTAGTCTATTTTCATGGCGACCTTCCTATATTGAAATTCAAAAACTAATATATTTCTCTTGCAATTAAGTTAATAAAATTAATTAAGCATTCCAAAATTTTTATTGAGTTCTTACTCATCTAAATTTGTATTTATTCACCCTAAATACAAATATTTTTACCGAATGGATCTTTTGTCAATCAAAATTGGGTCCCTAATTTTGTTAATTTTATACATTCTAATCATTTAACTTTTTCACCTGTTATTTTGATTCTTCATTAGTGACTTGGACAATCTTTGGCTTTTTTTATGTGAATTCTTTTATATTTTTGAATTTGTCTTCTATTATTTTTCTTCTTGAATTTTTATAGGGTAAAAAATAGATAACAACAACTGTGACTCTTCATCTGCTTCATCTTCCCCTACTTCAAGCTCTCCATCAGTAATTTCTTCCCTTCGTTCCAGCCCGATAATCTCAGGTCCAGCAGCATCTCAGGCCGACTGCTGATCCTCCTCAGCATCAGTAGCCTCAGCTTATCTACACGGCAGCTCCTCCTCTGCACCAGCGACAGTCCAACAGTGCATCACTGTGTGACTCCAGCAGCAGTCCAGCACCTGTAGAGTCCTCAGCCTCCGGTTGCAGCGCTTCATCTTCTCGTGTTGTATCCAAACACAGCACCAGCAGCACCATCTCCACTGTCAAAAACACTGCCCTAAAACCACACCTCTTCATAGCCTTTCCACTGTTGCCAGCAGCTCCTCTCTCATTTATTGACTGAAATCAACCCTTCCTCTAGCGCCAGGGGACTAAAAGAAGTCAGAGAAAAACAACACTGTCTTGAAAAAAATAAACACTTCCTATACTCATTAATTTCAAGCCTTAGTCCCTAATTTTGGAAAATTTATACACGCACACCAGTGCACATCACAGCCTCCATTGTTAGCACCCTCCATACACTTCACGCCATATATACTTAACTTCACTTACGAAGAAGACACAGTAGGGATGAACAAGAAGAGAACGATGTTGAAAAAGGAAGGAGAAAAAACAGTAAGGAGCAAAGACCCACACTGACGTTGCCAATGGAGAAATCTTGAAAGCTTCATGCCATTATAAGTTATCGTATCCCTCCGAAAGCAAGGTTGAAGGACAAAAATTACAGGTAAGATTCTTTCTCTCATCCATTTATCACTTTGAGAGTTCCAGCTTTAATTTTACTAGTTTTTTTTTTTTTTTTCCCCCCTCAAGAATAACAATCATGTGTTTTCTAAAGAGATAGCAGCAGACTTTATGGTTGCAGTTGGTTTTTCTTTTAATCTGAGTGTTAACTCCTTTTGACTTTGGGAAGATATGGATCGGTTTTTTTTTAAAAAAAAAAAAAGGAAAGTGCATGAAGTGAGCGTATGTCTTTTGTTGATTTTGAGCAGCAAAAAACAGTAAAATTGTGGGCAAATATTTTCTTGTTTGTTCCGTTTTGATTTGTCAATGAGTATTAGGGATGGTTGTTTTCGATTCGGTTTGATTTTTATTAAAAAAATAACTAAATCGCAATTAAAAAAATCGAAACCGGTTCAAATTAACCGGTTTCGGTTCGGTTTAGTTTTTTAGGATAAAAATCGGTTCAAATCGGTTTGATTTGGTTTTTGCCGGTTTGGCTCGGTTTTTTTTATTTGGGTTCGGTTCGGTTCGGTTTTTTTGGTTTTAGGCTTATAAAACCAAAACCGAACCGACTAATTTTTTTAAAATTTTAATTGATTTAATCGATTTTTTTTACGGTTTGATTTTTTCAATTTTTTTTTCTGGTTTTCTAAGCTTTTCGATTTTTTCTCACCCAATGAGCATTACTTGCATTTGGGTTGTGTTTTTTGGACCAGGCTTTATTGACTTCGAGTAATAAATTTTAGTCTGGCGTTTCCCTTGAGCCCATTCATGCCTTTTGGGCTGTGTATGTAGAATCACAGGCCCAATCTGAAAGCCCAACCTATATATGACTGGAAGTGAACCATTTCTAAGTTAAGGTAATACTTAAATTAGTTTAATAAAAGCCTTGAAACAATCAACCTAGTTCTTATCCTAAATTTTGAATTTTTGTCCATTACCTTCTAGTTATAGGTTTTCGGCATGACAGAATTTGTCATTTTCCACCTTATATATACTATCTTCTTACCTATTGAAAAGTCTATATTATTCATGATTATGATTATATAACCATGCATTTATCATCTTTAAATTAATAATAAATGATTTATCATTTATTTTAATTATTTTAGTTTATCCATCTAATAAATAAAACATTAAAACTTAATATAACGATGATGGCACATAGATATTAGCATGTATCTGATCGTGCTAAAAAAATATTTTATACTTATTTTTCTTCTAGCGTAAAAAAAAAAAATTATACTAGAGATTTAACTATACATTAAGGTTTGTCCGTGACATATCTATATTGTCTCTTATTCCTTTTACAAAATTTGACATAATCATTGTTTACAAGATAATATCAATTTTTTTATGACTAATCTTAGTGATTAAGGTCAAGAGCGTAATATTGAATGATGCATCATTTTCAACCAGGACCTTTTATACTAATATATAGTTGAAATTTATTATGATTATAAGGGTTTGATGACTCATAATAATCAATGTTGGCTTAGAAAATATTAGAAAATACTAATACATAGTTTAAATTAGAAAAATTTGTCCTCTTTACTTATACTAGGTAAAGAGTCCAAATTTCAACAATTTGCTGCAAGCCCATCTCCAGTCTTGAAGTGCTTTAACAGTCCAGAAGCTGTGTCACCAGCTCATAATCCGGTGAAATAAAGATATTCTGGCAACAATTTATATGAAGCTGCTGTTCATATTACTAGGAAGAAGCTAAATGGAGTTGAAATCTTGGGGGCTAAGAATAATTTATTAGTCTGATAAAAACAAAGGGTCATGTCATCGATAATATTGTAAATACTTTAATTGTGAAGACAACCATTGACACGGCACTTTAGCTGTCGTTTTATAGTAGCATCTCTTTCTTTATTTCTACGCCCCTCCTCTTCGTTCGAAACTCCTCTTTGTAAGAAATAATTTATTAAATTCAAGTTACTCTTTGGGTTATCTTAAGTAACGTCAAGTTTTAAAATAATATTTATTTCAAGAAATATTTTCAGAAATCAAATATTTTTTAAATATTTAAATTTTATTTATTTAAAATTAATTTTTTTTTAATGATTTTAAATTGTTTTAATATATTAATATCAAAAATAATTTTTAAAAATAAAATAAAAAATATTAATTTTACATATTTTCAAAAAAAATTACTTTGAATATCCTTCCAAAACCAAATTCAGTCGAGTTAACTAAACATCGATCATGTGAATTAGTATTTAATTTAATTTAATTTAAAATCCAACCTACATGCTTGCTAGCCTCTTGTCAATGAATTATTAAATCAACCAATAGAGTTGGGTTTATATTATATTATATTATATTATATATATATATATATATATATATATATATATATATATATATATATATATCATTTAGTAAGAACTAGAAGTCATTGACTCTCGGACTCGTTTCTACACAACATCATTTCCTTGAAATTTTCAGATCCAATTTCCTCTGCCATTTCACTCTTTCCAATTTTCACCTTCTCTGTAGAAATATAATCCAATATAAAGGGCTTTGCTTTTCTTTTCGATTCCGTACTCTCAAAAATGACGGACAACAACAACAACCCAAGCTTCAACAGCTATAATAATGATGGAGAGGAATCAAGCCCGTTGTTGAAGAAGAACCTTGAAGACAACGACAAGAAACCCGCCAAGGTTTCTGCTGATGCAAAGACCGCCACTGCTGAATATGGATGTACCGTCAATGGGCTTCCGTTGATTCATGGGAGCGTGATGGGTGAGCCTATGGGACGGACTCAGTGGAACTCCTGCCTTTTCTGTTGCCTCGGTCGCAACGATGAATTCTGTAGCAGCGATCTTGAAGTCTGTAAGTCTTTAATTTCTGTGCGTTGGTAGATTAATTTATCATTTTTTGAAAGTACTTGTACATTCTTTCAATTGGGGTCGTTCTTGGTATTGATGATTGATTCGTTTTGTAATTTTTCTTTTCCGAGAATTGCTATCGAGAATAGATGGTTCATTTTTCTAGATTACGGATTCTTTGAAATTACTAATGAGAAGGAGTCTATGGTTCCCTGAACTCCAGGCTCACCATTAATTCATCGCTTCATAATACTCTCATGAAAAACAAATTCTGTTTCAATATATCCACTTCAGAAATGGCTGCACGTTGAAATGACTAGGACAATAAAAAAAACTGAAAATAACTAACCAAATGCTGCGTATAACAAGGGAATAAAAACGCTGCAGGTAGACTTACTGAAACGGTGTTGGTACAGTAGCTAATTAACGGTCAATTAATTAAAATAGTTGAAACTTTTCCATTATTGTATCTTCCCCTTGGAATCTAGCTCTGCCAAATTCAACTTGTTACCATTTCCCCTCCTTGAAAATGCCCTTGTCCTCGAGGGAAAATTATGGAAACTTTAGATGAAGATCATCACCAAACTCCCCGGTTGCATTCGAAGGTAAAAGACCCTTCCATAGGATCAGAACATGCTCTGAAGCATCAGTCTCGATGTATTTCTTGGCATTATCCCATACACCACCAGCGTTGGAAGCAGAGATGGCAGTCTGGACACCAAACACAAGGGATCCAGCAAGTAGGGGTGTTAGCATGACAAGTGCACCAGATGGGGTCATCTACTTGATAGAAGCATCCATGAAGACCTTAACACAGGTGGGATAGTCAGGCATGGCATGATCTTCCATGAGGCCTTGAATGGTGTTGAATTGCACTCGACCCTCCTTAACCATCTTCAAAGCTGCACTTCCCACACTTTTCATAACTTGTTTTATGACAGGATTGCAAACTTCTTCTACTTCTCTTCATAATTATCCTTCTCTGCATTTTGGTTATTGTCCAACCATTCAAGTGCTTCCTTCAATGCAGTTTCGATCCTCTCTTTATCACAATCTTATCAACAAGCTTATCTTTATCATTGATTGCACCTCTCATGTTGTAGATGTAAGTCTTCAACTTGTTCCTAGCATCAATCTTCTCCCAAATTTTATTATCCTTCTTGGCCATTTCTTCAGCCTCCTTCGCCATCCTATCAATCTCTTCTTGGCTTAGACCCTCTTTATCGTTGGTGATGGTTCTAGATTGAGACTTCTTTGCTGCTTTGTCCTCAGCTTTCACATGCAGAATACAACTGGCATCAACCTCAAATGTGACCTCAATCTGGATCATTTTCCCTGGAGCTGGAGGAATGCCAAACAAATCAAATTTCCGAAGCTCACGACAATCCTTTGTTAAGCTTCTTTCACCTTCATCAACCTTTATAAACATTGTGGTTTGCTGTTCTTGGTAGGTGGTGAAGATTTGGGACTTCTTAGTTGGTAAACAGTGTTCCTTGGGATTAGTTTTGTCATCATGCCCCTAACTGTCTCAATACCCAGACTCAGAGGAGTAACAACAAGTAGAAGGCCTTTGGTTTCCTCTCCGCCTTCACCACCAAGAATTCCACCTTGAACAGCAGCACCATAGGCTACAGCCTCATATGGATTCACATCCCTGTTAGGTTCCTTCCCATCAAAATATTCTTTTAACATTTCTTGCACTTTGGTAATTCTTTTACTTTCACCAACAAGCACAATCTCCTTGATATCAGCCTTCTTTAATCTTGCATTATCCATAGCCTTATTTACTATCTCCAGTGTCTTCTTAAATAAGTCCATGTTCAACTCTTTGAATCTTGATCTTGTTATCGGCTCTAAGAAATCAGTGCCATCAATGGGTGATTCAGTCTCAACTTGAACTTGGTGTTGGCTACTCAACGCCCTCTTAGCTCTCTTACATTCCCTTCAAAGCTTCCCAAGAGCCTTCTTATCTTTACTAATGTTTTCGTTGTGCTTCTTCTTGATCAACTTGATGAAACAGTCCATCAATCTCTGATTGAAGTCCTCTCCTCCCAAGTGGGTGTCTCCGCTAGTAGCAAGAACCTCAATAACACCACTATCAATAGTCAAGATGCTAACATCAAATGTACCACCACCATTATCCCCTCCTTTCTTGTCCAAGCCATAGGCAATAGTTGCAGCCATTGGCTCATTGATTATCCGAGGCACATCTAGCCCGGCAGTGATGCATGCATCCCTTGTAGTTTGGACATGATCATTGGCTATAATCTCTCAATGTCCTTTTTGAGAGACAACCACATAGAGTAAATAGTCCCAGGATCAATGTCAATCACAGTTCCTAGTTTTGATCCACCCTCTGCTGCCACTGCTAATCCTAGAAAGTAGTATTTTGATATGATGTTGAACTCAACCCTTCTAGGATCAATTTCCAAATCTGTTGGCCCAACAAATCTAGTCCAACCAGCCAAAATGTTAACACTAAGAGCAATGACATCTAGCTTCAGAATCTTTGGTGTCAAATAGTTCAGACCACGGCTCGAAAGTTTGCAACCTTAGGAGCTGCAGGTGAAGTCCCAATTATCGTTCCATGAAATAGAATTGTTGCAGTTGGATATTGACTCAATTTGACATATTCTCTAATCTTAATGGCAACAATTTAACCAATCTCAGTAGCAGGCAGAAGATGAGAATCAACAATTAGCTTCTCGCCACTATCTGCTGTGTTTTCCAATATCAGTCCAATCCCACCAGCAAGCTTTATTGCCGCCCCTTTCTTCACTCTTGCATAAGCAACAATCAACTCCATCCAAGAAGTCTCATCCCTCTTGGAATTTTATTAAAAACTTTTATCTCATACTCCAAAAACCCACATTTTATACACATATCAATCATAGAATTCCTAACATGCAAACCCTCATCAATAGCTTCATCATCTTCCACGCTATCTGATCCCTGAATTTGCAAGGAATGAAACTGAGGCTTCAGATATTGATGGCACCAATCCGGATAGTATCCAGGTGAATTGGTATTGATTTGGCAGAGAGCCAAATCTGATTTAGTGCTGAATGTGTGTGAGAAACAATCAAGAAGCCAAACAAATGGAATAGAGGGCATATTTTCAGGTGCCCTGAAGGAACCTCCAGCCTTCAAATTGCTCTTATCTTCAGTTTTATCTGGTATAGGGTCTCTAGTCACCAAATTAGTAGCGTCAGTAGCAACAGGCGTAAAGTGAAACCCTCTGGTTTGGCATCTGATGATAGACTCAGTTTTGGGACAGATGGGTCACTTAGGACTGGAGAAGAAAATACAAATGGTGTAACTTTATCATCAATTTTATTGTTGAAATGGAATGTTTGGGAGGTGCCATTCAGTTTCTTTGGCAAAGCAACCTTCTTCTCAAAGCTAGATATTTGAGGATTTGGTAGGGCACCTTCATCAGATATTATAAGCTAATTTCTGGTTTATTGCATCTTGCTTATCACTTATGGCAAGTAACAGTTTCGCTGGAGATGTAAAGTCGATGCTCTTTTCAGCAATCACAACAGCCTTGTAGGGGTAGTGACCTCATTCCAACTTCTTCAAAATAGATCTATTTTGATCCATCACCCCATGAAGAAGATCCTTAATCTCCTCAAACACGTCTCAAGACTTAGTATCAGTCATCATGTTCTGGATTTGAAGATTGACCGCTCTGATACCACTTGTTGCAAGTTGAATATTAATAGCACCAATCTGGATGCTCTCCAGAAGTGCAAATGGAGTATAAGCTCTTAGATGAGTAACAAGGGTAGAAACAATTAGTTTAAATAGGAAGAGAGAAGGAGTCTATGGTTTCCTAAACTCCAGGCTCTCCATTAATCCATCACTTCATAATATTCTCATGAAAAAACAAATTCTGTTACAATGCATATATATAGCCACAACAATCCTCTAGACTCTAGCTGATATAATCAGAAATGGCAGCACGTGAAATGACTAGGACAATAGAAAGAACTGAAAAGAACAAACCAAATGCTTTGTATAACAAGGGAATAAAAACACTGCGTGTGGACTTACTGAAATGGTGTGTACACACACCAACACAGTATCTAATGAACGATCAATTAATTAAAATAGTTGAAACTTTGCCATTAATGTATCTTCCCCATAGAATCAAGCTCTCCCAAATTCAACTTGTAACAGTCTTTGGTCAATGATCGTCTAATCTGCAAATTGTATCATGATAATGATAATAACAATTGGTAATTTTTTATTTCTTAATCAATTGGAGATTTACATGATGATATCTGTTTTTCTATTGGTAAATTTCTGGTATTATGTGTTCTTTATGTGCACGATAGTAAGTGGATATCAAATTCGTTGTTGTTTATTTTTTGTTGTACATTGTTGCTTCTCTATGTGATGTTCGTACGTGTGCATGGTATGTAGATATTTCAGAAAGTTTGCCCATTTTTCTGTGTAACTTCAATCTAGCTTGGTAGATTTTTCAGAAAGTAGATGCAAGCTTGGTTTAGCTCAATAGCTATGTTGGTTGTGTTTCCTTATGTTATAACTTAGATGCACCCACTTTTTTCTCATAAAATCCAAAGTAATAGAAAACACTAGATTAGTTTTCCAAGTGGAATTTAAGCAAAAATTTCATTTTCATTTGGCAATTATTTTTGCATAAGAAATTTGATGGTATTTTTATGGGTGGATGATATTTTAAAGAACATGGTATAACATATTTAAAGGAGGAGGGCTGGCCTTTAGCTTATTTGGAAGCCTTTATTTGATTTGGAGGCTTTTAGCATGCAATGATTCCAGATTCTGGAATCCATTTACCATAACAATTCCTTCAGCGTGCATGTAATCAATTTGTTCAAGAACCTCACCTATCATTGTGGACAATCCCTTCATTTTCTTTTTTCAATTGTGCAAGGTCTTCTTGGAAGCATTGCCCCTTGCGTGCTGTATGGAAGCAATGCTGAGAGACTTGGATCTACTCCTGGAACATTTGCAAACCACTGCATGCAATACTCTGGTTTGTACCTG
>Ga0325401_1005685_pt1 | contig 11978 bp, 7 predicted proteins | sample PopdelMetagenome_FD_205666 | JGI IMG/M metagenome (GOLD analysis project Ga0325401, IMG submission 205666) | Populus deltoides microbial communities from Bellville, Georgia, United States - Xylem-PdKOR-R2 | ecosystem: Host-associated > Plants > Phyllosphere > Stem > Wood/Secondary xylem | place...
GAAAGATGGTAAAAACGATTCCATTATGAATGTGAGAACCATGCAGTGTCTTTATTTATTTCAACTTTTACCTCCATACAAATGAATATAAAGACATTCAGTCCTTGTCTTTCAAGGGTTTTAACTAGACAGCTGAAAACAAAGGCAAAAATGCGAAGTTTTCTTCTAACAACATTGTATACAACATACACTCAATCATCAATCATGGTGTAAATGTGATTCTGATGAAACACAATGAGCCCAAAAATGTAATGCCTATTACCAAAACAGATTACATAAAATCATCATCATCAAGAGCATCATAGGGATTGACCACCAAATCATCGTCAGGCTTATCAACATGAAGCTGTTTTTTCTTCCCAGCTGCAAGGAATGAATAAAAATCAAGGTGTTAAATTCATCAACATTCTAAATTGTAATATTCAATATTCAATATTGAGTACCTTTGCTGGCGAAGTTTCTCAGCTAGTGGATCTAGTTTCTCTTCCTTTACCACTTGAACAGTTTTTCCCTTCTTTTCGGTAGACTTTGCTGCGGATTTCTTAGGAGCCTTTTCAGGAGGAGGTTTTACTACTGGTGCCTGATCCAATTCCATAAAGAAATACAATAATTACAGATCAAGCACCACCATATATAAACATGGAATGCAGCACTTCATATTTCTGTAACAGTGGGACTCAAATAAAAAAAGTTTACAAGTGCATAAACTAAGCTAAGGTATAATATGCATATGCATTCCATATGTCAGCATCACATTTCTGTACACTTCTTAATGAAACCCTGCCCACAAAAATATTCTCTTCCATCCCTTCCCAAGCTCCCACTCCGCTTGAACAAAATAGAAAGCTCCAAGAGATATGCACATGTTTTTCCAGATTGCATAAAAGCTCCTTCAGAATCATAAATTCCGAGCATTTCTTTTCTAATGAAAGCTACCTACATACCTTTACTTGGAAGAAAAACTTTTATACGATTGTAGTTTGACGCATCATTCATAAGTTCTTATAACAATTTTTCCCCACTCACAGCAAGAGAAAACAAAATTAGATCAACATTCCATTATTAAATATCAAAGAAGCCTATCCCTATCATACCATTTTCCATAACTAGCTGTGTATGTTGTTCCCGGACCTGTAATAGCATCCAACATTTTAGGTGACTTTGGTTGAAATTTGAAAGTGATAGATAAAGTATAAAATAATGTGAGATCAAGATTACATTATCAATCATACCGGAGCTGGTTCATCTTCATCCTCCCACGATTCTTTCACATCATCTTCATCCACATCTTCATCATCCCATTTATTTTTAGGCTGCTCTTTTGAAAGGAGAGGTGGAACTTGCACATCCTCTGGAAAAAAGATGTGCCGACTAAATCAGCAAAATAAAAAACATGAACATAGAGAGAACTTCATCCAGCAATTTAAGACAGAAAAAATTTACACGGAGAAAGAACAAAATATTAGATTCTTTTCATAACCTTCAGGTATATAGAACCCAAACTACCATCTCTGTTATTTTCTTTCTCATGTACCATGGGGAAATATTTCTGAAACATTACCCTCAGTTTATAATTAAGAAACATCAAGTCATTTTAATTTATAATTAACAAACTATATTCAAGAAGTATGTATACAAGTCACTTGAAGGCCTCACAAAACCCAAATTGTGCAATGGCTTGTGCTTACAAAACAAAAAACTAAGCTCTGACTTCAAGATGGGGCGATAAAGCCACAACAATCACCCAACTGCTTGACATTAAAATATTAAAATAATCTAAAAATATTAAAAAAAATAATTTAAAATAAAAAAAATAATATTTTTTAAAAATATATTCTTAAAACACAAAAACAAACGGTTTCTTAATCTTCTTGCATTAACTTTTGATTCTCTTCTTCTGTTTTTCTTTGTTCAATATCTGTGAAATTATAAATTATATTATGTTCAAGTTTCCCTGATGAGATTATATTCCTTAAATTATGTTTAAAAGTTCATTAATGGGAATGTTGGTAATGGAAGTACAGGTGAAGTGGTATATTTTCATAAGAAGTCCTTGTAAAGGAAACTTACTGTATTTCCATGGAAATATATTTTGATCTTTCCCACAAAGAAAGCGGGTGACTTGCTTGTTTACGGTAGAATATGACTCATTTGTATAAAAAAAAAATGTGTAAAATTTTAAAATGTAATTTATATAATTTTTTAGTATATATCTTTAATGATAAATTAATTTTAATTAGAACAGAAAATAAAATTTTAACTTAAAATTATTTGGACATCAAAGCTTTAATAAGATATTAAATATTTATTTAAACAAAAAAAGATGTAGACCATTAAATAATACTTTAAAACATTATTTATATTATTTTTTAAAACTTTGAGCGTATTTATTTAAGCGTATTTAAAATATAATATATTTTTTAAAACCTAATTAAAAAAATATATTTAGTTGAAGGACTTTGAGCGTATTTAAAATTATAATATAGAGTGTTTTTTAAAATATTATTTTGCTTCGAAATATATTAAAATAATATTTTATTTATATTATCAAATCAAAATAATAATAAAATACTAAAAAATATTAAATTGAAGCTTGTAAAATAAATTTAAAAATTTTAAAAAGTGTTGTTCATCAATTGATAGGTGGTGAACTAATTAAAGTTAAGGAAATTCAAGTTCCGAATCCTTTAATCTTAAAATAAAATATATTCTGGCTATAATAAAATAAAATAAAATTCCTACTCAATTCTACCGTAGAAGGAGGCCGTCCATGGAGCAGGACCACAGGCTTTAATGGTGGCTCCGTTTTCTACCTTTTAAAATTGGTCGGCCCAGCCCAACTATAACCATCACCATTCACCAAGTAACTAATTTAATTTCGCGCCAATCCTCGACATCTACGGCCCCCATAGTGGCAGTTCCCGCCGTCCAGTTCTCTACACCAAATCTGTCCAAGGTCACTCACTGTTCCCCTAAATCTCTCATGCACATTCACATGCTTGGATGGAATTAGGGTTTAGGCCGCTGTAACATTTTCGTTTTCAAGCTGAAATGTAAAAAAGACCGATTTGATTTCTCTTTCATGTATTAGAAACTCATTCGACTTGTTCAAGAAATCGGATTTGAGGTGGGTTTTATACAATTTTCCGAGATTAACTTCTTCTGTTTTGTGTTTCTGGTTTGTTAATTGTGGTTGTTGATGGAAGTAATTGGTACTGTAGTTTATGTATTTGTAGAAAGTCTCCATTCAACACGTTCATTGATTGTTTCAAACTTGAACAATCATATCCATTGTTGACTGTTTGATGGTTAGCCACTAGTCATGTTTAACAATTTTTTCAAGGATTTTTAAATAATCTCTCACTTTCTGCCTGTCTGTCAACTGTTTTTGAGTCTTCGAATAGATACTTGAGATATGTGCATGGGAAGAAAATCACTAGCAAGCACACGTGAATTTGAAAATACCTATATATATAGTATAGGCATGGAAGCCCCATTCAGTTGACAGAGATAATTGCCGCTATAAAGACCATTACTCTACTAAAACCCATTTCGTTACCACAACGTGTCACCTGTTCCATATCAGTTCATTGTTATTTAATTCTGAAAAAAAATGATAGATATGCGTCTTTAATGGCAGTTCGGTATTTATATACTAAATTACAATGATCCGTCTGTGCTCGATACGATATTTTATCGTATCAATAACAAATAAGATATTGAAGATTCTAGGCAAACTGAATTGTTATTCCAGTAGACACTGGAATGTTTCAGGATGTAATAGTTGATGTAGTGGCTTATGCTTGATAGAGCATAATCGCCGATTTAGTTTTAGAAGTAGTGTTGATTTTTCAGTCTTCTTCCTCGTCTTTTCTCTAGCCAACTTCTGTCATCTTTTGCAGGGACATTGGTTGTCAATATCAACTTGATGTTGATAGCCCTGCTGCCATCCCGCAAATACCAGCCCCACCGCAATCAACTAGATGGGCTAGGCACAAAGACTCTCCTGATGAAGAAGACTCGCCAAGCACTGTTGTGCAGACTACTCCTCGCACTACAGGCAGCTGCTCACAGAAGGCTAGCAAGACTGCAGCCCTGACCAAGATGACTGCCAATTTTGATCAGATCTTTTGCGATCTATGGATATGAAAGTGAAGGGTACATTGCCTCTTGGTTTGAAAATTCTCTTCAAAATCTCAGGTAATTGATGCTGTCATTCAAGAAATTTTCTATATTTTTTCCTTTTCTTGTTGACCTCTTTGGCGACGTTTTTTTAATCATTATCATATAGGAAGATACATCTTCAAATTACCTTCTTCGTGAATTGTATATGTTCAGTTTCATCTATGATGGACAATTGTGTGCTTTAATGTCTGGTTGTTGCTAAGGTTGACCATGCATTTAATATTTCTCATTGAGCTTCTCTTTTTGTTGGTTTGACAGAATAAAACTCAGGACATTAAATCTACAGAGAAGACTTGCAGAACGTTCGACTGTTGTTTCAAAAGAATTTTAAAAGTTGGTGAGTGATGAGTGGCTTTATAAGTGCTGCAATGATGTTTCAAAAGAGTTTGTCAAAGGCATTCATTCTATTAATGCTTCTATGTGACCAGGCATCTATGGTAATGCTGGAGGATCTGCAGCTGTGGTGTCTAATATGCGTAAGCGTGCAGTTCAAGCTTCAAGATTTATATATGTTGCAGATTATGCAGGCCCCCCTTTATGCTAAACAGACTGAAAATGAGGGTGAAAATGGTAGCACCAGTCAACTGAAACTGTAGATGGCTCTTTGCAGCCTTCATTTGAATGTTCAGATGAGGGACTTGGATTTACATGGTTTCTTGGGTACCTGTTTCTTGTCAGACACTTATACTTCGTTATGGAAAAAGGAAAACTGCTCTATTTAGATACCAGAACAAGGAGAAGCTTAGCTCCACTGATGACCATAGAGAACTCAAGAACCCTTAGGAAGCATAAAGCAAAAGCATTTTTCAAATGAAAGGAGAACTAAACAAAGATAGGACTCCCCCTTGAGCCGTACACCAAGGTAGTATTATGGTTCCTGGAAAAGCCCGTCTGCAGCTCCAATCAGAGTACTATAACCTCATAACCATTTTCTTAAAAATGCTCACCTTCTCCATACGAGGAAATACTAGCTCATGGCACAACAAATCGTATCTGCTTGGTACCTTCTTAAATCAAATGTTTGTCTTGCCTGGAAATGAAAATAGAAAATGAGTGTTTTATATTTTGCTTATTATATTAGCATCCTTGGTTACGTGTTTCTTGATTCCAGGTTCAGTAGTTTGCTTAGGTGATCTGCTCACTACTGTTGACATTCTTTTTTTTTGAATATTTCTTTTCAAACCTTTTCTTGTATAACAAACTTCTTATTTGTTACTTTACTTGGTGCTTCTTGCAGGCTGCAAGCTTCACAATGAAGAAGACACCAGCTGAGAGGTCATATGTCTCAGCACTTTGTAGAATACTTGGCATGCTCCATTTTCGGGTATCAGAATAAGGTGTGATAAAATTAATGAGAAAACTCTTGAATCAGGCGGCTGAAACTGTATCACTAGAGAAAGACCTTTGTAAAGGAGTTGAAACAGATGGCTGAACGATTCAAATCAGTGGACAAGCAACCAGAAGAGGAGCTATTGGATGATCAATCAAGATTTATTTTAGGTAAATTTCTTCTTTTCCTAGGAAATTCCTGAAAGATCTACGTCTTTAATGGCAGTTCGCTAGATATGTTAGTCACAAATCACCAAAAAAAAAATGTAAATCAAAGAAATGCTGAGAAGCTGAAATATAAGACTGTATTTATTTACTAAATTACAATGATCTGTCTGTGCTCGTTACAATATTTCTGGTACCAATAACAAATCAGATATTGAGGATTCTAGGCAAATTGAAAAATTATTTCATTAGACACTAGAAAGTTTTCAGGATGTAGATTGATTTAGTGGCTAATACTTGATGGAGCATAATCACCAATTTAGTTTTAGAAGTAGCATTGATTTTTCAGTCTTCTTCCTCTTCTTTTCCCTAGCTAACTTCTATCATATATTGCAGGGACTTTGGAAATCAATGTCAACTTTGATGTTGATAGCCCTGCTGCAATGCTACAAACACCAGCCCCACCGCAATCAACTAGACCATCTCGTTCTAGAAGATGGCTAGGCACAAACTCTTCTGATTAAGAAGACTCACCAACCACTGCTGTGCAGCCTGTTCCTCCCACTATAGGCAGCTGATCACAGATGGCTAGCAGGACTGCTGCCCTGACCAAGATGACTGTCAATGCAACCATTAGGATTGCTGAATATGATGAAGAGGAAGAAGATTCTGAGGTTACATCAGGGGAAGATTCGTATGACTGTCCATTATGCTGAACGAGCATTTTACAGATTTTCCTTGCAAATATCGTGCTTTCTCAACACTATAATCTGCTGTATCCTTGTTGTCTTTCTTAATGCTGGGTTTTGTATGGAAGTTATATAGGTTCGGTAGCTCTTTTGTAGTGTTCATTTTACTTTGGGGGGTTGGACATCCTGCCAGTAAAATCACCTCTAAACTACTTAATTGTATGAATCTTAATTCATCTATGAGATTGTAGTAAGTTCTCATGAGTTTTCCAGGGTTGTACCTTCGCCCAAGCTTTTCATTTCTGGGGTCAATTTAATCGTGAGCTCGTTATATTTCTCTGAACATAGGGCCATGTCAGTTCAAGGGATCGTGGGCTGAACTTTTGGATGTTGCATTATCACTTTGGGTTTTTCTTTTGATTGTACACCAATGAACAAAGAGAAATTTGAAAGCACAATCCATATGTTGCAAGCAAAAGTCACAACTCACACCCACAAGGACAAGTTAAAGGTAGATAGATAGGCTTGTAGCCGGAATCCGGGAAATTCCTCCATAGCAATGAAACCAAGCCTTATTCCCCTACTAATAACTCGCTTAAAAACCCTCCCTCCTCCGGGAAGTTCCTACATCTCACACGGGCAAAATTGCACCACAGTTTTGAAACCAAGCATAGGATGAAACGAAGAACGAAAGAGTCATAAAAAATTGCACCACAGTTTTGATCAGATCTTTTGCGATCTTTGGATATGAAAGTGAAGGGTACATTGGCTCTTGGTTGCAAAATTTCTTCGTGGAGACCCACCTAAAGGACGTTCTTGACTTTGGGGAGTATACAAAAGCAACCCCACCATCTTTTCTTTTCTTCCATCTTTTATGTTCATTCATCTGATTGAGGCATTCTTCTCTTTCATGCCTGGCGTGTGAGACCCACGCGGATTGGCCAGTGCGGGACACAGACATTTACTAACCGACAAGCTAATTCAAGTTGATAGATGTTGTCTTCGAATCATAGCCATGTTACTTCTCTGAAACTTCAATTGGCATAGCTAGTCAAAGTCTGCACTCGCCGTCCAGTGCTCCACACCAAATATATCCAAGATCACTCGCTGTTCCCCTCAATCCCTCACGCACATTCATATGCATGGATGGAATTAGAATTTAGGTTGCTGTAATATTTTAGTTTTCGGGCTGAAATGTAAAAAAGACCGATTTGATTTGTCTTTCATGTATTAGAAACTCATTTGACTTGTTCAAGAAATCGGATTTGAGGTGGGTTTTATATAATTTTCCGAGATTAACTTCTTCTTTTTTGTGTTTCTGGGTTGTTAATTGTGGCTGTTGATGGAAGTGATTGGTAATGTAGTTTATGTATTTGTAGAAAGTCTCCATTCAACACGTTCATTGATTGTTTCAAACTTGAGCAAAGCATATCCATTGCTGACTGTTTGATGGTTAATCACTAGTCTTGTTTAACAATTTTTTCAAGGATCTTTAAATAATCTCTCATTCTCTGCCTGTCTCTCAACTTTTGGATGTTGCATTATCACTTTGGGTTTTTCTTTTGATGGTACAACAATTAACACGGAGATATTTGAAACCACAATCCAACAATGAACAAAGAGATATTTCAAAATCGCACCACAGTTTTTATCAGATCTTTTGCGGTCTTTGGATATGGAATCTTATCTTTTCTTCAATTTTTGGTGTGTATACAAAAGCAACCCCACAATCTTATCTTGTCTTCCATCTTTTATGTGATTCCCGATTTGTCAAGTCTACAACGTGTGAAGCCGACGCGGATTGGCAAATAGAAGTTGATAAATGCTGTCTTCAAATCACAGCCATGATACTTCTCTGAAACTTCAATTGCTTAAATAGAGGCATAGCTAGTCAAGTCTGCACTGTGTAGAGCCCAATCAATATAGTCAGAGGACTGCAGTTTTAATATTTTAATATAATTAAAACACCACATTAATTACAATTACATTACCGTAAGAAAAGTCAAGTTGATGAATGTTGTCTTCAAATCATAGCCATGATGCTTCTCTGAAACTTAGCTAGTCAAGTATGCAGTATCGAGATAAATCTAAAAAATAAAAAGTATAGTTTATTATTTATAAAAAAATTTAAATTTTTTTTAAATTAGTAAAATATCAATTTGTCCCTTTAATAATACCCATATCTTAATTCAAGAAAATTTTAGAAATTAACTTAATCAAGTACTTATTTGATTTTTTAAGGTCTAAAACTATAATCATTATATTAATTATATTTTAATTGTTAATTTTTAAAATATATTTTAATTAAGTCATACTTAATTAAATCATCCCAGTTTAATTCCTATCTAGAGATTTTTAATGTGTGTGACTTATTAAATTTCTAATATGTTGACCAAATATAAATTATAATTAAATTAAATTAAATTAATTAAATAATTTAATTTATTATCAATTCAACAATTGATTAATTTATATTTGAAAACAAGGTGTATCGTTTATCAACATGTCATGATTTTCTAAATATTAGAAAGTCAATAGTGGTTTGATTTAACCTTCTAGTGACTTGTTTCTCAGTGTAATTAATATCCTTTCATCAATAATGTTTTGATTTAATATTAAAGTATGAAGTATGTTTATCATGATAAATCATGTTTATTCTCTATATAATAGTCATGAATCTTTTAAATAAGATTTTCAAATCTCATTTCACCTTAATTAAGAATTTCTCGGTCAATACTATTTGAGAACAGATAAAAAATATATATTTTTTAATTCACTTAGGGTAATGAATCCTCTCTTTATAACTCAAGTATCTTTTTATTTTTTAAGAATAGTGAAGTGACATAATTGTCTTTAAAATTAAAAAAATATATATAAATATGGTTCAAAAGGAGGGGTTTTGTTATTTTTGTTATTTTTTTATTTTTAGGTTGACCTAAGGGCTGTTTGGTAATTTTAAAAAATAAATACTATAAAAAAACTATTGACATATGCAACTCACGTGTTAACACATGCAGGGTCGTCCGGTGACCAAAATCAACCATCTACGATGATGTTTGGAGTGACGCATTGTCCTCTTCGTATTCACGAGATGTGTGTTAACGGTAGAGGTGCGATTGGGCTCTAATGAGCTTTTTTTTTTCTTTTCCTCTCTTTTTCTTTCTCTTAACTTAGAGATTCATGTCAGCCTTTCTGAAAATTGATTGTGTCCTCTTGTTTCTATTTCTATTAATTTTAGTTCTCATTCTTTTGATTACTATTTGTTTTGCTTGTAATACTTTTTGATTTTTTTTTTTAAATTTCACACCTAAACATTTTGTTTCATATAGTTTTTATATTCAATTTAGTCCTCATTCTTTTGATTGTTTTTTTTTTGTGTTTTACCCTTTTATTGTTTTTTTTTAATTTTATCCCTCATCATTTTATTTTCTTAGATTTTTTTATTCAAATTTAATTCTTATTCTTTTGATTTCTGTTTTCTTATTATTTTCTTGGTTTTTTTATTTTTAACCTAAACATTTTATTTTATTTAATTTTTTTATCAAATAATGGTCATCATTCTTTTTATTGCTATTTTTTTAATCTTTTTTCTTATTTTATTTTATTTTTCAATTTAATCTCTAATTATTTTTTCTTTTGGTTTTTATACCATATTTGATCCTTATTATTTTGATTACTATTTGTTTTGTTTTGAAAAAAATTATGATTGGAAGTTTTACTTCGTTAGTTTTTTTTGTGTTTACTTTTCTGCACGGTAATCATATTCTCATGATCTGGATCATTGGTTTCGAATATTAGCCCAATTTAAGTTAGGTCCTTTTTTTTGTCCTTTACTAATTTTTTTTTTTCAATTTCATCATTTAACATTGGATTATTGGGGCTTGAGCTTTGTTATATGTTCAACTTTTATTTTTTTGAGTTTATATCAATTTTATATCCCGGGTGGAGGGTTAGTTGAGTTAACCCAAGTTGACTCAAGGTTTTTTTTTCCTCGAATTATTTTTAAGAAATTGTTTTTTTTTTGTTATTGACCCTTGAGCTTTGTGATTCTTTCACTTTTTTTTATGTGTGGTCATCCTAAATGCGGGTTAATCAAGTTACCTTGGTTTTTTTTAACGTTTCTTTTATTTAACTTTAGTTTTTTATTCTAGGTCCTTTTAAAAAATATATATAATTTTTTTTTATCCTGATCTCATATTGTGGTTGGTAGGTTGGTCAAGTTAACCCAAGTTGACTTGGGGTTTTTTTTTCAATGTTACTTTTTCTTAAAATTGATTTTTAAAAAATATTTATCATTTGACATTAGGTTATTGGGCTTTGAGCTTTGTTATGTTTTTTTTTTTCACTTTCTTTTCTTCAAGGTAATCTTGATCTTATATCATATGTTGCGTGTATAGTCAAGTTAATCTGTGTTGATTGGGGTTATAATTGCCTAGACATCTTTTATTGAATGAGAAAAAACTTAACCAAACCCGCAACGTGGCGCCAAACATCTACCTATTCACTATTAAAAAGAGATTTATAGCATAAGTGAAGCCGTGTTTGTTTTTGTGGTTGGACCGTACTTTTTTAAAAATTAAATTTTTTTTTTGCTTTCAATTGAATTTTTTATATTTTTGAATCGTTTTAATATGTTTATATCAAAAAAAAATTTTAAAAAATAAAATTATTTTAATGCATTTAAAAAAAAAATTCGCTGTTAAGAAACTTTGTATAATTACCATCACCAAACACTTTCACCTTTTCCATTTCTCAATAATTACTTGCCATTTCTTGCTCGCATCCCGTGTTGATTAAACTATAAGAGATTTTTATAATTATTTCTAAGAATTAACTTGGAATGCTACCCGCATCATAGCATGGATGCACTTAAAAACTGCTATGCTCATTTGAAAAAAAGAAAAAAAAAGAAAGAAAAGAAAAGTAAATTATACTCAAAATCATAGTTAATTAACTTCGAATCATAGCATGGAAGTGGAGATGTTGCTTCTCAGAAACTTCAATGCTTTAATACAGACAGGCATGGCTAGGTGGGCCTCGCCTTCCTTACCCAACCTCACCCTTTACTTTGAACTTCTTGGCCTAACTCAACTATAAGTCAACATTGTATAACTAACTTTCTCGCCGGCGACACTCTAAATCAGAGTTATTTTAAAATGGGGAAGTGATTATATTTTATAATATTTTTATTTAAAAATAAATTAAAATAATATTTTTTATATATTTCTTTAAAATATTTTTAATATTAGCATATCAAAAACAATTTACAAATAAAAAAAAATTAATTTGAAATAAAAAAAATATTTTTTTTTCAAAAAAGTTTTTGAAATGTAAAAACAAAAATGCTATTAATTAATCTTCTGACATTAGCCTCTGGTTCTCTTATTCTATTTTTCTTTGTTCAAGGCTCAGCTACGTTGCTAGAATCATCTGTGAAATTATGAATTATATTATGTTCAAGTTTCCTGGTCAGATTATGTTCCTTAAACTGTGTTTAAAAGCTTATTGACGGTAATGTTACTAATGGAAGTACAGGTGAAGTGGTATATTTTCATAAGAAGTCCTCGTAAAAGCACCCATTTTATTGATAGTTTGAAACTAAATCCATTT
>Ga0325401_1005687_pt1 | contig 11977 bp, 15 predicted proteins | sample PopdelMetagenome_FD_205666 | JGI IMG/M metagenome (GOLD analysis project Ga0325401, IMG submission 205666) | Populus deltoides microbial communities from Bellville, Georgia, United States - Xylem-PdKOR-R2 | ecosystem: Host-associated > Plants > Phyllosphere > Stem > Wood/Secondary xylem | place...
GTGCAGGAAATGGCAGCCAAGCAACCGGAGCTTCCTGCTGATATCGAGTGGCACCTCATCGGTCATTTGCAGACCAACAAGGTGAAGTACATTGCCTCTTTCGTACACACCATTCAGAGCGTCGACAGCCTGAAACTGCTGCAAGAAATCGAGAAGCAAGGCGCAAAGAATGACCGCGTTATCAACTGCTTCTTCCAATTTCATATTGCCGACGAAGAAACCAAAACGGGCCTCTCGTTTTCCGAGGTCGACGCCATTCTGCAATCCGACGCCTATCGTAGTATGCGCCACGTGCGCATTACGGGGGTGATGGGCATTGCCACCAACACCGACGACGAAGCCCAGCTGCGCCGCGAGTTTCAAGAATTGCGTGGTTACTTCGACAAGCTAAAAGCTGGCTATTTCGCTGATGATGAAGCATTCTGCGAAATCTCGATGGGCATGAGCGCCGACTATCGCTTAGCCATTGCAGAAGGCAGCACGCTCATCCGAGTTGGCAGCGCTATTTTTGGGCGACGTAATTACGCTACCGCCCCAGCGTCGTAGCGCTTTTTTGAATTTCTCTTTTCCATGTCCATGACTGCTCGCGTTATTATTCAAATTGCCGCGCTACTTGGTGCCCTAGGTGTTGCCATCGGTGCCTTCGGAGCCCACGGCTTACGCCCAATGCTAGAGGCTTCCGGTCGCTTCGATACGTTCGAAACAGCTGTTCGCTACCAGTTTTACCATTCGCTGGCGCTGCTAGCCGTTGGCGTCTTGCTGCAAATAAAACCCGAGATGCGGGAGCTAGGTACCGTTAGCTGGTTCTGGCTAATCGGTGTTATTTTATTTAGCGGCTCGCTTTACACGCTGTGTTTCACAGGCATCACCAAGCTAGGTGCCGTGGCGCCTATTGGCGGCCTCTCCCTCATAGCCGGCTGGATCGCGCTGCTCTGGGCGGCCCGGCAACTGTAGCGTCTTACTTGTCATTCCTTCCGAACGCAGTGAGGAATAGGAGAAGATTAGTTGCCGATTGATTCAGATTCCTCTTTACGTGCGGACTAACGAATACTCCATAAACAGAAAGAGCGACCTAGCTAGGTCGCTCTTTCTGTTTATGGAAAAAAAAGTCAACTACGACTTCTTCTTCGCTTTGATTTTGCTGTCCGTAGCTTTCACCTTCTGCTTGGCATCAGCAGACGACGCGTCGTTAGCGGGTGCCAACGAGGCCGAAGCTGTCGAAGCATCAGCGACAGTACCTACGAGCGAAACCATAGCGTTGCCAGCAGCCGAATTCGACTCGATAGTCAACACTTTGTTCTGCATGCCCATTTTGCCGGTGCTGTTGAACTTGGCCGTTACGGTGCCGGTTTTGCCGGGCATCACGGGCTCTTTCGTCCAGTCGGGCGTGGTGCAACCGCAGCTTACACCAATGTTCGAAATCACGAGCGGCTGCGTACCTACGTTCTTGAATTTGAACGTGTGATCAACAATATCGCCCTGCTTGATCGTGCCGAAGTCGAACTTGTCGGTCTCGAACTGAATCTGAGGACCAGCTACTTTGGTCGTAGCATTGGCTGGCTTAACAGCAGCCGTCTGCGCTTGCGAAGCGAAGCCAGCCAGCGAAAGAGCTAGGGCCAGAACAAGTGCTTTTTTCATAAGATAAAAACGTTAGAGAATTGTGTTTGACAAAATTACGTGTTTGTAGCGACCAGCAACTCGCGTTGCCATTGCGCTTCTGTTCCGGTTTCGGAGGTAGTAAGGTACTAACGGATTTTTAAATTCCGTAGCATCCAAAAAATCTGACTTTGTTGCACAACCTAGCTTCAGCAGCTTTGTTTGCTCCACCCTCTTACTTTACTCCTCGCCAAGCAATTTGGCGTTGAAATTCAACAAGAACAATCGGTCGGCGGCGCGGGTGATGGCCGTGTAGAGCCAGCGCGCAAACTCTGAACTCACCATATCTTCCTTCAAGAAACCGTGGTCGACGAACACTGCCTGCCACTGACCACCCTGCGCCTTGTGGCAGGTGAGCGCATAAGCAAACTTCACCTGCAAGGCATTCAGGAACGGATCTTGGCGGAGCGCTGCACTCCGCTCCCGCTTAGTACCTAGGTGGGCGTAGTCCTCGCTCACGGCGGTGTAGAGCGCGTTGCTTCGGTCGGCGGGCAGGGCGGGGCTCTCGGTATGCAGCGTATCGAGCAGCAGCTTCACTTCTAGCTCGGGCTCATCCGGATAGTCCACGAGCCGCACGCGCGCATCGGCGAAGTTGAAGCCGAATTCCTCCGTGCGCCGCACAATCTTCATCACCTGAACGAAGTCGCCGTTGGCCAAGAAGCCCATCTCCGAATCCTTCGGCAGCCAGAAGTAATTGTTGCGCACTACCATTAGGTAGTCGCCGGCTTGTATTTCGTCTTCCGCATCGAACAGCACGCGTCGGATGTACTGGTTGTACTGGTTGGCGTTCTTGTTGGAGCGGCAGATGATAGTCGTGTTTTCGTAACCGAAGTTCTTATAGGCCCACCGCAAGCCGTCTTCTAGCTTGTCGCCGCCCATCTTGTAAATGTCGCGGTAGCCTTTCGTGAAGAACTGAATGACGGGTTTTTCCTCCCGTAGCTCCTCGCGCAGCACGGTGGCATTCATCAGAATACCCGACTCTTCTGCCTGACGCATTACCTGGCGGAGCTCTACCGAATCTACTTTGGCGCGGAAGCGCCCGGCTAGCAAGCTAGGGTCGAGGGCCGGGCTGAGCAGCTGCCCCACTGGCGGTAGCTGAGCCGTGTCGCCGATGAGCAACAGGCGGTTGGTAGGCTTCTCAAACACGTAGCCCATCAGGTCATCCAGCAAGCCGTTCTCGCCAAAGGCTTTTTCATCCGAAATCATGGAAGCTTCGTCCACGATGTAGAACATATCGGCTGTGCGGTTGGGCTGGCGCTGAAACGACAGTTTCTCGGAAGTTGAGCCCGACGTCTGGCGGTAAATTTTCTTGTGAATGGTGCTAGCAGCCACGCCCGAGTACACGCTCATCACCTTGGCCGCCCGGCCCGTAGGCGCCATCAAGGTGTACTTGCGCCCCATGCGGTGCAGCCACTGCACGAGGGCACTCACCACGGTCGTTTTGCCCGTACCCGCGTAACCCCGCAGCACAAAGGCCTTGCGCCCCGGCAGCTCATCGCGCAGAAATGCATCGAGCTGCTGAAAAAGCGCGGCTTGGTCTTGGGTAGGTTCGAAGGGGAAATAGTCGCGGAGAGAGGGAGTGCGAACTGTAAGCATGAATTCGTAAGTATTAAGCTTCTTCAACCCAGTAAACATACCGGCGGAAGATTTGCATTCCTTGTGTTAAGACTTTTGCAATAAATTTTCGCTCGTCCTTATTCCACCTAGGTCTGTAAGATGGTGTGCCAGCAGGTGCTAGCAGCATTCCAGTAGAAGTACCGAAAAAGAGTTTATCGTAGATCTTTCCGCGCCACGCTTTTCTTGTTTCTCCCAATTGCCCTGCAAAGTGTCTATTTGTGCCCTCTGCAGCATCCAGAAAAAAATTCCATGCTGTTAAGCACTCTTCACAGTCGATAAAGGCGCTGGGATCTTTCAGCCAATTTTTGGCCCAATCTAGGTTTTGAACCTTGGGCTCATAACCTTCTAAATCTACGTCTAGCCCTTTAGCAAAGGTCACAAGTTGAGGAATAGATCGGAAAGAAGGAAGGCGACCATCAGCATCTGCGCAGATAGCATCTGTAGTATCGTCCGTCTTCCACAATAAATAACCGTCTTGCCGGTCAAGCCGATACCAGGAAATGTGATACGACCATTCTTCTTTCATGTATCGTGTTTGCTAAACCGGCTCCACTACCGCCATCGTCGCAGAGGCTTTTGCAATCATCTTGTCATCGCACCACACTTCGGCTTCGCAGAAATGTAAGCGCCGGCCGGCTTTCAGCACCCAGCCTATAGCCCGCAGCTTCTTTCCCACGCCAGGGTGCAAGTAAGAAATTCGCAGATCAGCCGTTACGACTCCGTAGTTATCAGGCACAAGCGTGACGGCGGCAAAGCCAGCCACTAAGTCGGCCATGGTAGCTACCAGGCCGCCGTGGGCGAAACCGCGGTGCTGCTGGTGCTGCTGCTCCAAAGCTAGCTCCGCTTCTACGCGGCCGGGCTCAATGGTCGTCAGGTCGGCGCCGATGAGGTGCATGAAACGTTGCGTGGTGAGTTTCTGCCGAATTCGGGTTGTTAAATCTAGCGTTGAGTCGGAGTTTTGCGTAGGAGGCATCTAGTAATTGGAAGGCGCTGATTTTTTACTGTGCTGATGTGGCTATTGATTAGCAAAAGCGCTGATTTTGGCACTCAAAAGCTAGCCTACCAACTATCAAAAGTACCCCCTTTGCCGCTCCCGACCAACCTTTCCACACCCATGTCAACTCCATTTACCCCTAACTTCCTCGGTACTTATACCAATCAAGTCCGCGTGCGCGTGTGCGGACTACTCGTGCACGAAGGCGCCATTTTGCTCACAGCCCACCGTGGCCTACTTCCGGATGATGCATTATTTTGGTCGCCACCGGGCGGGGGTTGGCAGTTTGGCGAATCGGTACAGGATTGTTTGCGGCGGGAGTTTCGGGAAGAAACCGGTCTAACCATCACGCCCGGCCGCTTTCTGCACCTGCACGAGTTTGGCAGCGACCAACTTCAAGCGCTGGAATTGTTCTTCGCCGTTACCTCCACCGACCCCGCGGCACTACCCACGTTGGGCTCCGACCCCGAGCACGCCCCCGATGCTCAGCTCCTCACGCAGCTAGCTTTCATGCCGCCCCGCGAACTTGTGAAGCTTCCGCCCCAGCAAGTGCACCCTGTGCTGCGCCACATCATCAGCCCCGACGACCTCTATATCCCACAGATTCGCTTTCGGCCATAGCTGATTAATTGATACCTGACAGCATAGCTAGGTTTAGGTTGATAATCACCACAAACGAAGCAGCATTGCCAGAAGCTGTCATCGAAATACCCACAACCAAAAACGAGCAGCCAATCACCTCGGGGCGAACTTCGTACCTTTGAGGCGCTATCCTGTCGCCTCTTTCCCGATTGCCCTGTGTTTGCTCCTATTCCTGCCGCTCCTGTACCGATTGCCCAACACCGCTTCCGCGACGAAACGCTGGACGCGGCTAACCCGAGTGCCTACAACCTCTACATTACGGCCGGCCCAGCGGGTATACGCCTAGGGCTAGTGGAGGTGCAGCGGAATAAGTTTATTCTACTGGAAGACTATAGCATAGTGGCTTCAGTCCCACTAGCAGCTCAATTGCAGGTACTTGTAGCACAACACGAGTTTCTCAACCAGCCCGGCTGGCAGCACGTGCGCCTTGCCGTGCAGAACCGTTCCTTCACATTGCTGCCAGCTGCCCTCTTCCGCCTCGGCGACGAAGAGACCTATCTACGCTTGCACTACCACCTTGAGTCGGCGCAGGAAAGCCCGCATCATTACGAGCACCCCGGCCTCGACATGGTCAGCGTGTTTGCCGCCGAAAAATCTATATCCGGCTGGCTGCACACTACTTACCCCACGGGGCGCTTGCTGCACCAAACCAGTGCCCTGATTGAAGGTGTCATCCACCAAAGCAAGCAGTCGGCACCGAGAAAGCTGTACGTGCACGTAACCCCGCAGGAACTGACGCTGGTAGCTGTGCATGGCAAGCGCTTAGAGTACTGCAACGTATTTCCTTTCAGCTCGCCCGAAGATTTTATTTACTACACCATTCTCGTCATGCAGGAGCTCCAGCTCAACCCCGACCAGGATGAGGTACTAGTCTGGGGCGACTTGCTACCCGATTCGGAGCTGTTCACCATCTTGCGCAAGTATGTTCGCCACGTTCGTTTCGGGGCTCGACCCTTCGACCTGGCCTACAGCTACCGCCTCAACGACGCCTTCGACTACCGCTACTTCGAGCTCTACAGCCTGCATCTTTGTAAATAAGAGTGACTGAGTGGCTGAGCGACTAAGTGAAGTCGTTTGGCCACTCAGTCACTCAATCACTTAGTCATTCTTCTATGCGTATCGCGCTGTTTCCCGGTTCCTTTGATCCATTCACAAATGGGCACCTTGATGTAGTACGCCGCGGCACAGTATTATTCGACCAGGTGATCATTGCCGTTGGCAACAACAGCAGCAAAACCCGCTATATCCCGGTGGAGCAAACAATGACCCTAATCGAGTCCGTTTTTCAAGAGGAGCCGCGGGTTTCGGTGCAGGCTTATAAGGGCCTCACTGCTGATTTTGCCAAGCAGATAGGCGCGCGTTTTCTGCTGCGCGGCCTGCGCAACACGACTGACTTCGAATACGAAAACACAATTGCGCAAGCCAACCGGCACGTCAATCCCGAGCTAGAAACGGTTTTTCTGATTACATCACCGGCGCTGGCAGCCATCAGCAGCACCATCATCCGGGAGATTCACCGCTTCGGGGGCTCCGTCGACGATTTCGTGCCGTTCAAGCTCCCACCCGCGTCCATCTGATAGCGCAACGGTATCACGCGCAAGCCTAGCAGCTTGTTCGTGTTTTGCGGATTTAGAACTGGCACCACAATGTAGTTTAGGGCGTTCAGAGTCAGCTTGCCACGGCGCATCAATTCTTCCTCATTGCTACCGAGCATAATGATGTCGTGCACCTTGCGCGTGCGGGCGCTAAAGCTTACGATGAGCGTCGTGCTGTTCTTCTCAAACGTATTATTCCAGTTTTCCCCCGCTTCCGTGTGTTTCTGAGCAGCCGGCGGCTCCATACCAGGCACGGGCGAAACGGCTTCGAGAGGCGAACCTAGCTTCCGGCGCAGTTGGTCGATGTTACGACCTAACAAGCCAGCGGCATCGAAGGGGGCAGGCGCGGGCAACGAGGGCTCTACCGACGTTATCCGTTTCTCAGAAACGGTTGAGCGGCCCGTGCAGGCCGCCAACCCGAGTATTATCAACAAAAGAAAGGAGTGGTAGAGTCGACGCATAGGCAACTCGCCTAAGGATTATTTTACTGCCTCCTTTGCAGAATCAGTGCCAGCTTGCTCACTGAGATAATGTCGCACAACTAAAGCAATGGAAGCGTACGACTCATCGAGTACGCCTAGGGCCTCCTGGGGCGTCATCCAGCGTACTTCCTCAATCGATTCCTCGGCCTGGGGCTTCATCAGCGAATCGTCGAGGCACTGCATGGTGTACCAGCTCGTCTTTTTCAGGATTTTATTGCCGTTGTAGGCGTACGAGTGCCACGTGCTCGGCAACTCTTCGCCCAGCACCACCGTGATGCTGCACTCCTCCTCTACCTCGCGCAGGGCACCAACACCGGGATCTTCTTCTTTCTTGAGCTTACCCTTCGGCAGATCCCACATGCCCAGACGATAAATCATCAGGATCATGCCGTCTTTGGTGACAAGGCCGCCAGCGGCCTTCACAATGCGGAACTGATCTTTCAGATGCACAATGAGCCGCTTCTTCTTGCGCGCCAGCAAGGTCAACGACTTCAGCTTTTTCAGCTTCTTCACTTCCATTAGGCGCAATAGCCGGTCGATGAAACCGTCGGTTACGTCACGAATCAGCACATCGCCGATCAGGTCCTTGGACGAGAATTCGTCTTCTGGATTCAGAATCAGGTCGTAGCGGTGCTTGTACACCTTCTCGCTGTTCTTCTTGATAATCAGCGGGATATCATTGATAAAAACATTCATCGCGCAGGATGATCTGAGGGCAAATGGGGGAAGAAAAACGATTTATGCCGCAAAACACAACATAAATATTGGCAAACGGAAATTAGCCTAGGTCGGGCAAGATACGTGATGTGACCGGTTCAGTTGTGCGGTAGCTTACCAGAAATGAAAATAGAAGGAAGAAGGCAAACCCGAAAGCATGAGCAGAAAGAAAGGCCCTGATGATATTTGCCTGCTTTGCGTAGACGTGTACCCTAGCTTTTTACTTAACGCTGCTTTACCCAATGAAAAAAATAGGTCTGCTCTCCGATACGCACAGTTACCTCGACGACCGCATCTTGCATCACCTAACCGGTTGCGACGAAATCTGGCATGCTGGCGATTTTGGCAACGAGGCAGTTGTAGACACCTTGCAGGCCCTGGCTCCTTTGCGCGGCGTGTACGGCAACATCGACGCCCAGGACGTGCGCCAGACCCAGCCCCTGGTGCAAGATTTTACCCTTGAAGGCTTGCAGGTGCTCATGACGCATATCGGGGGGTATCCGGGCCACTACAGTCCTGCCGCGCGCGCCTTACTCCAGCAAGCCCGTCCTGGCTTGTTCATCAGCGGCCATTCGCACATTCTCAAAGTCATGCCCGACCCTAAGCTGCACTTGCTCCACCTCAACCCAGGGGCCGCCGGACGCCACGGCTTTCACAAGGTGCGTACGCTCTTGCGTTTCGAGGTAGCCGGCGGCAAGGTGCAGAATCTGCGAGCTGTCGAGCTAGGTCCCCGCGTAGGATGACACCTAGCTATCAGACGCAAAAAGCGCTTTTTTCTTGCGAAAAAAGCGCTTTTTGCGTCTGATAGCCGACCGACACCGGTGGCAGGCCGCTTTACAGGGCGATTTCAGGCTTGGGGTGCTCGCCTTCCTGACCGTCTTCGTTTACGGGCTTGGTAACAGCTTCAGCTTCGTCAAAACCTTCGGTACCTGTCTGGTTTACCTTAGCTTGTTCGTTTTGCGAAGGCTTCGAGGTAGTAGCAGGCTGAGCGGCAGGAGCGCCACCACCGTTGGTGAAACGAGCTTTCAGCTCTTCGAGGTCCACGTTCTTCAGAACGGGCGTCAGGAGCAGTTGCTTGATGATGCGCTGCTTGTTGTTAGCGCGCGCAATGTTCTTGCGGTGCTTCCGCTTGAGGCGAGTAGTGCTCATATCCGGGTCGGTTAAAGTCGATTTGTAAATTGGAGGGCAAAAGTAAGTCTTATTTTTGAATCGCGAAAACATACGCTTATCTTCTCTTTCGGCCTTACCCTCAGCCACTATGCCTGATCCTATTATTGACCTACGTTCCGACACCGTTACGCGCCCGACACCAGCAATGCTCGAAGCCATGTTTCACGCCCGCGTAGGCGACGACGTATACGGTGAAGACCCGACGGTGCGCGAGCTAGAGGAAACCGCTGCCACCCGCTTCGGGCTGGAAGCGGGCTTGTTCTGCCCTTCTGGTACCATGACCAACCAGATTGCCATCAAGGCGCAAACCGAGCCCATGACGGAAGTAATTTGCGACCACACGGCGCACATCTACTTGTGGGAAGTAGGCGGTATTGCCTTTCACTCGGGCGCCTCAGTGGCCCTGCTACCCGGCGACCGGGGCCGACTTTCGGCCGCGCAGGTAGAGGCTGCCATCCGCGACCAGCACAATGTGCACTACCCTCCTACTCGGCTGGTGTGCCTAGAGAATACGAGCAACCGCGGCGGCGGCAGCTGTTATTCCCTCGAAAGCATTCAAGAAATTGCGGAAGTAACGCGCCGGCATGGGCTGAAGCTCCACCTCGATGGGGCCCGGGTGTTCAACGCGTTGGTAGCCACCGGCCAGCAAGCCAAAACGTACGGCGAGTATTTCGATACGATTTCGGTTTGTCTTTCAAAAGGCCTAGGTACGCCGGTAGGCTCCGTGTTGCTCGGCAGCAAAGAATTGATTCAGAAGGCGAAGCGTATTCGCAAGGCCATGGGTGGCGGCATGCGCCAAGCGGGGTACCTAGCAGCCGCGGGGCTCTATGCCTTAGAGCACCACATCGACCGCCTCGCCGACGACCACCGCCGGGCACAGCAGCTCAGTGCGATGCTCGCAGCCCAGCCCTACGTCGAGAAAGTACTGCCCGTTGAAACGAACTTGGTTATCTTCCGCCTTGCGGATGAGTTGCCGGAGGCAGCATTTCTGCAAAACTTAGAAGAACAAGGTATTCGGGCTTCTTCTTTCGCCCCGCAGATGATCCGCTTCGTGACCCACCTCGATTTTGACGATGCCATGCTCCAACGGGTTGAAGCGGCCTTGACGGCTATGCCAGTGCCAGCCTAGGCGAGTTCCACACAATGCAGCCACCGAGTTTCTATCATCTTGGTGGCTGCATCCTAGCTTTTGCAACGCGGATACGGCAGAGCTAGGATGCAGCCACCAAGATATTGGCGCATCTTTCCCAATTATTTTATTCGCGGTTTTACTCTAGGCAGTGTGCTGTGGAGGCTGTTTTGCGGCGTTGGCCTTGTCTTTGCCTTTTGCCCGAGCACCTTACTTTTTTATCGCAATGCAAGGCAGCGCCGTTAGCTTATTCATCAAACGGCTCAGGCCAAGCACCGTAGCCTAAGCGTCAACCGTCCTTCTCACTAATTTATCCGTGGTCAGCCAACTCAAGTACTGATTTGGTTAGTGCGCTGCCTATCTTTCGTATTCATGAATCTTTTTCTTATCGGCGACGTCCACGGCTGTTATTACACTTTTCAAACGCTGCTCCGCTATTGGCAGCCCCAAGAGGAGCTTCTCATACAGGTCGGCGACTTAGTGGACCGCGGTAATTTTGCGCCCGAAACGGTGGCGTTGGCGCTGGAAATGCACCTCGTTCATTCGGGTCAAACGGTGTTTCTGCGCGGCAACCACGAGGCGGGCATGATTCGGCACTATGGCCATGAGGGACCTTTTCCGGAGTGGCTTAACTGGGGCGGACGTACCACCGTGCAGCAATACGCCGCCCAACCGGCAGTGCTTCACTCGCACCTACGTTGGCTTGAACAGCGGCCTCTGATTTGGGAGAACGACCACGTGATTGCCAGCCACGCCGGCCTAGCCGACACCCCCGAACCGTACAACGAAGACAACCTTGACGGCGTGCTATGGCGCCGTGGCCCGCTGCGCAACGTAGGTAAGCTGCAAGTCATCGGCCACACGCCTACTCCCAACGGCCTCCCCCTGTTCGACCGGCTTTCGCACACGCTCAGCATCGACACGGGCGCCTACCTAGGTCGTACGCTCACCGGGGTGAAGCTGACGTCCCAAGGTGATATTCTACAAATTATAACCGTACCGGTCGACCCAAACGATATCAGCTGATTTCTCTAGCTTGCGGCATGTCTACCGAAGCCGCCCTGCTTTACCTGCGCCAAGCCGACCCCATCTTGGCCGCCGTGTTCGACCGCTGCCCGCCCGTGCAGCCTAGCCCGCACGAAGACATCTACTTAGCCTTACTCCGCGCCATTGTTGGTCAGCAGATTTCTACGAAGGCCGCAGCAGCTATTTGGCGCAAGTTTGAGAGTCTATTTTCGCCCGATGGGTACCCCGAGCCGCTGGCCGTGCTAGTGCTGTCTGATGAAGAATTGCGGGCCGTGGGGTTATCGCGCCAGAAGGCAAGCTACCTACGCGCCATTGCTGACTTTGCGCAGCGTGACCAGCTCGATTTTCAGCATATCACGAGTTTAGACGAGGAAGGTCTTACACGCCACCTCACCAGTATCCGGGGCGTCGGCCGCTGGACGGCCCAGATGATTCAAATGTTTGCCCTCGATCAGCCCGACGTTTTTCCCGAAGGCGACCTAGGGGTCCAAAACGCCATGCGCCGCCTTTATGGCCTAGAAGAAACCGGCCGCGCCCTACTTACCCGCATGACGCAGATCGCGGAAACGTGGCGCCCCTACCGCACCCTTGCGTCGAAGTACTTGTGGCGCTCATTGGATAATATGCCAGCCTAGTTGTCATTCCGAGCAACGCGAGAAATCTGAACATCATTTTAGATCTGACAACTCAGATTCCTCGCGTTGCTCGGAATGACAGTTACCGCACTTTGCCACGCTTCACCAAGTACGCGTACAACACTTTATCGAATGGTTCGCGGGTGTCGACGGGCACAAAGTCAATCTTGTACTGACCGCAGCGCAAGGCTAGCTCCTGCTCATACTCGCGCATGGCCGTGCGGTATTGTTCGCGCACCTGGGAAGGTTGAAGTTTGATCTGCTGGCCAGTTTCCATGTCTTCAAACAAATAGGGCCGGTCAGCGAAGTCGAAG
>Ga0325401_1005688_pt1 | contig 11976 bp, 6 predicted proteins | sample PopdelMetagenome_FD_205666 | JGI IMG/M metagenome (GOLD analysis project Ga0325401, IMG submission 205666) | Populus deltoides microbial communities from Bellville, Georgia, United States - Xylem-PdKOR-R2 | ecosystem: Host-associated > Plants > Phyllosphere > Stem > Wood/Secondary xylem | place...
GTCGCGCCGCGAGGGCGCGGCGCAGCGGCGTCAGGATGGCGAGCTCCTCGGCGCCGACGAGCAGCTCCTCGCGCCGGGTGCCGCAGCGCGCGACGTCGACCGGAGGGTCCAGGCGCAGCTCCGCGAGCTCCCCGGAGAGCCGGACCTGCCAGTTGTCGGTGCCGGCCAGCTCCTCCAGGACGACCTCGTCGGTGACCGAGCCGCTCTCGACCTGCACGGTGGCGAGGATCGTCAGCGACCCGCCCTCCTCCAGGCGGCGGGCCGCACCGAGGAAGCGCTTGGGCGGGTACAGCGCCGCGGGCTCGATGCCCCCGGGCAGCGACCGCCCCGTGCTCGGAGCCGCGAGGTTGAAGGCGCGGGCCAGCCGGGTCATCCCGTCGACCAGCATCACCACGTCGTGGCCGAGCTCGACGAGCCGCTTGGCCCGCTCGACGGCGAGCTCTGCGACCGTGGCGTGGTCGGCCGGCGGCCGGTCGAACGTCGAGGCGATGACCTCGCCCTTGACCGTGCGCTCGAAGTCGGTGACCTCCTCCGGCCGCTCGTCGATGAGCACGACCATCAGGTGTACCTCGGGATCGTTGCGGGTGATCGAGGTCGCGATGGAGTGCAGCAGCGAGGTCTTGCCCGCTCCCGCCGGCGACACGATCAGGCCGCGCTGACCCTTGCCGAGCGGGGCGACGAGGTCGAGCACACGACCGACGACGTCGTCGGGACCCGTCTCGAGCCGCAGCCGCTGCGTCGGGTGGGTCGGCTTCGCGACCGTGATGTCCTCGCGGTGCTTGGCGACCTCGGGCTCGGAGCCGTTGACGCTGTCGATGCGCACCATCGGGTTGAACTTCTCGCGGCGCTCGCCCTCGCGGGGCTGGCGCACCTGCCCGACGACCGCGTCACCGCGGCGCAGGGCGTACTTGCGGACCATGGAGAGCGACAGGTAGACGTCGTCGGCACCGGGCAGGTAGCCGCTCGTGCGGACGAACGCGTAGTTGTCGAGCACGTCGAGGATGCCGGCCGCCGGGACGAGCACGTCGTCCTCGAGGATCGTGGTGTCGGGCTCGTTGCGCTGCCCGCCCACCCGGGTGCGGTCGCGGTCGCGTCCGCGCCGACGCCGGTTGCGGCGGCTGCCGTCGCCGTCCCCGTCCTCGTCGTCGACCGGGCCCTGCTGGTTCCGGTCCTGCTGGTTCCGGTCCTGCTGGTTCCGGTCCTGCTGGTTCCGGTCCTGCTGGTTCCGGTCCTGCTGGACGCGGTCCTGCTGCTGATTTCGGTCCTGCTGGTTCCGGTCCTGCTGGTTCCGGTCCTGCTGGTTCCGGTCCTGCTGGTTCCGGTCCTGCTGGCCGCGATCCTGCTGCTGGTTCCGGTCCTGCTGATTCCGGTCATGCTGGTTCCGGTCCTGCTGGTTCCGGTCCTGCTGGGCCCGGCGGTCCTGGCGGTCCTGTCGGTCCGGGCGGTCCTGTCGGTCGCGTCGCTCGGCCGGGGGCGTCTCGCCCTCGGGCTGCGACTGCGGCTGTGACTGCGGCTGTGACTGCGGCTGCGAGGAGGACTGCTGACGCTCCTGGCGCTCGCGCTGGAGGCGTTCGCGGCGCTCCTGGCGCGACTCGGTCTGCGCACGCGCCTCGGTGGCCCGCTCGGGCTCGGGGGCCCGCTCGGCCTCGGGCTGCGGCTCGAGGTCGAGCTGCGGCTGGACGGGTGCAGGTGCCGGCTCCGCCTTCGCCCGGTTGCGGGGGGCTCGCTCCTGGGGGGCCCGCTCCTGGGGCGCACTGTCCTTCGACGGACGCTCCTGGGGTGCCCGGTCCTGGGGTCCTGCCTGGTGCTCCTTGATCGCCTCGAGGAGCTGGGCCTTCTTCATCGAGCTGACGCCCTTGATGCCGAGCTGGCCGGCGAGCTCCTTGAGCTGGGGCAGCAGCATGCCGCCGAGGCCGCCGGCGCGGCGCTTGGCGGTCGTGGTCGACTCGGCCGAGGCGGCGTCGGGGGTGTTCGTGTCTGTCACGGGGGTGCTTCCTTCACTGGTGCGCGGTGACACAGCCTGCTCAGCAGGGGTCAGCGCGGATGGCACGGGGTCTGCACGGGTGCGCCGGAGCTGTGTCGACAGCAGTGTCCACGGCGCGCCGTCACCCTAGCACCGTGGCGCGGGCCCCCTCGGGGTCCACGGCGAGGCGGTGGTGCTGCCAGCCGGCGGGGCAGCGCGACGCCAGGTCGTCGTCCCCGTCGAGCACGAAGGCCAGCACCGTCGGGCCCGCTCCCGACACCACGGCGGGCACCCCGTCGGCGCGCAGCTGCTCGACGAGGTCGAGCGAGGCGGGCATGGCGGGGCGCCGGTAGTGCTGGTGGAGGGTGTCGCGGGTGCCGCGCCACAGCTGGTCGACGTCGCCGGCGAGGGCGGCGACCAGCAGCGCCGCCGCACCCGCGGCCGCGGCGGCGTCGGCGTGCGGCACCGTCGGGGGCAGCAGCCCGCGGGCGAGCTCGGTCGACACCGGGTCGGCCGGCACGAGCGCGACGGCGCCGATGCGCGGGTCGACGGCCGAGCGCGCGGCGTACGCCGACCCGTCGCGCGGGTCGCTGCCGGAGATGACGAACCCGCCGAGCAGCGCAGGCGCGACGTTGTCGGGGTGGCCCTCCATGCCGACGGCCAGGTCGAGCACGGCGCGGTCGTCGAGCCGCTCCGCTCCCCCGTCGACCAGGGCGCGGGCGAGCACGAGCCCGCCGACGATCGCCGCGGACGAGGAGCCGAGCCCGCGGGCGTGGGGCACAACGTTGCGGCAGCGCAGCCGCAGCCCGGCCGGGGCCTCACCGAGGGCGTCGAAGGCCACGCGCATCGCCCGCACGACCAGGTGCGTCTCGTCCAGCGGCACCTCACCGGCGCCGGCGCCGGTGACCTCGACGGAGACCCCGGAGCCGCCCAGCTCGCCCTCGAGCTCGTCGCGCATGGAGAGCGCGAGGCCGAGGGAGTCGAAGCCGGGGCCGAGGTTGGCCGACGTCGCGGGGACCGAGACCCGGGCGCTGCGCTCAGCGGTGGGCACGGGCGGGCTCAGAGGAGGCCGGCGGCCTCGGCCGCGGCGTGCACGTCGGCGTCGACGACCGACTCGACCATCGGCCCGAACCCCTCGAGCGCGGTGACGGTGTCCTTGAGCCCGTGCCCGGTCACCGTGATGACGACGGTGCTGCCGGCGTAGGAGTCCCCGCCCGCCACGTCGGCGAGCAGTCCGGCGACGCCCGCGGCCGAGGCCGGCTCGACGAAGACGCCGTCGCGGCTGGCGAGCTCGCGCTGGGCGCTGAGGATCTGCTCGTCCGACAGCGCGCGGAAGCGGCCCTCGGACTCCTGGGCGGCGGCCTCGGCGAGCTTCCAGGAGGCGGGGTTGCCGACTCGGATCGCCGTCGCCTTGGTCTCGGGGTCGGGGAACGGCTCGCCGGTGACCAGCGGGGCCGCACCCTCGGCCTGGAAGCCGCGCATCCGCGGCTTGCGGGTGGAGACGCCGAGGTCGAAGTACTCCTGGTAGCCCAGCCAGTACGCCGACACGTTGCCGGCGTTGCCGACCGGCAGCAGGTGGTGGTCGGGGGCGTCGCCCAGGAAGTCGACGACCTCGAAGGAGGCGGTCTTCTGACCCTGCAGGCGCACGGGGTTGACCGAGTTGACCAGGGCGACCGGGTGGTCCCAGGCGAGGCCGCGGGCCAGCTGGAGGCAGGCGTCGAAGTTGCCGCGCACCATGATCACCTTGGCGCCGTGCAGGATCGCCTGCGCCATCTTGCCGGCGGCGATCTTGCCCTCGGGCACGAGCACGATCGGGGTGATCCCGGCCTTGGCGGCGTAGGCCGCCATCGAGGCCGAGGTGTTGCCGGTGCTCGCGCAGACGACGGCCTCGGCGCCCTCGTGGACGGCGACCGAGATCGCGGCGGTCATCCCGCGGTCCTTGAACGAGCCGGTCGGGTTGTCGCCCTCGACCTTGAGCCAGACCTCCGCGCCGCTGTGGCCGGAGAGCCACTCGGAGTGCACCAGCGGGGTGCCCCCCTCACGCAGGGTCACCGCGGGGGTGCCCTCGGGGATGTCGAGCAGGTCGCGGTACTCCTCGACGACGCCGCGCCACTGGTGGGTGCGGGCCCGGGGGTTGGCCTGCTGCTGGGTGGTCATTCGTCTCCGCCTTCCACGCGCATCACCGAGGTGACCTCACGGACGATGTCGAGCTCGCGCAGGTGCTCGACCGTGGCGGCGAGCTGCGCGTCGGTGGCCGCGTGGGAGACGACGACGAGCTGGGCGTCGTCGTCGCGTCCCTCCTGGCGCACCGTCTGGATCGAGACGCCGTGCTCGCTGAAGGCGAGCGCGACCTGGGCGAGGACGCCCGCCTTGTCGTCGACGTCGATGGCGACGTGGTAGCGGGTGACGGTCTCGCCCTTCGGCAGCACCACCCGGTCGGCGTACGCCGACTCACCGGCGCCGGTCTTGTCGGCCAGCGCGTTGCGGGCGACGGTGACGAGGTCGCCGAGCACCGCCGAGGCGGTGGGCGCGCCACCCGCGCCGGGACCGTAGAACATCAGCTGGCCCGCGGAGACCGACTCGACGAAGACCGCGTTGTAGGCCTCGCGCACCGAGGCGAGCGGGTGGGTGCGCGGGATCATCGCCGGGTGCACGCGCACCGCGACCGCGCCGTCCTTGAGCTCGCAGATCGCGAGCAGCTTGACCACGGCGTCCATGTCGCGCGCCGACTGCACGTCGGCGGCGGTGACCTCGGTGATGCCCTCGCGGTGCACGTCGGCGGCGGTCACGCGGGTGTGGAAGGCGAGCGAGGCCAGGATCGCGGCCTTGGCCGCGGCGTCGAAGCCCTCGACGTCGGCGGTCGGGTCGGCCTCGGCGTAGCCGAGCTCCTGGGCCTCCTCGAGCGCCTCGGTGAAGCCCGCGCCGGAGGAGTCCATCTTGTCGAGGATGAAGTTCGTGGTGCCGTTGACGATGCCGAGCACCCGGGTCACCGTGTCGCCGGCGAGCGACTCGCGCAGCGGGCGCAGGATCGGGATCGCCCCGGCCACCGCGGCCTCGTAGTAGAGGTCGCGCCCGGCCTTGGCGGCCGCCTCGAACAGCGTCGGACCGTCCTCGGCGAGCAGCGCCTTGTTGGCGGTGACGACGCTCGCACCGTGCTCGAGGGCGGAGAGGATCAGGCCGCGGGCCGGCTCGATGCCGCCGATGACCTCCACGACGAGGTCGACGTCGTCGCGGGCGACGAGGCCCTCGGCGTCGGTCGTGAGCAGGCCAGCGGGCACCTCCACCTCGCGCGGGGCGTCGAGGCGGCGCACGGCCACGCCGACGAGCTCGACGGGCGCACCCACCCGGGCGGCGAGGTCGCGCGACTGCTCCTCGAGCAGCCGCACCACCTGCGAGCCGACCGAGCCGCACCCCAGCACGGCGACCTTGAGCGGCCGCTGGTCAGTCAGGTCCATCAGGCATCTCCCACATCGGTGGCGAGCAGGTCGTCGACCGTCTCTCGGCGTACGACGACCCGCGACTCGCCGTCTCGCACCGCGACCACCGGGGGCCGCAGCACGTGGTTGTAGTTGCTCGCCATCGAGCGGCAGTAGGCCCCGGTGCCGGGGACGGCGAGCAGGTCGCCCGGGGCGACGTCGCCGGGCAGGAACTCGTCCTTGACCACGATGTCGCCGGCCTCGCAGTGCTTGCCGACCACGCGCGCCAGCACCGGCTCGGCGCTCGAGCGCCGCCCGGCGAGGGTGCAGGAGTAGTCGGCGTCGTAGAGCGCGGTGCGGATGTTGTCGCTCATCCCGCCGTCGACCGAGACGTAGGTGCGCTGGGCACCACCGTCGAGGGCGACCTGCTTGACCGTGCCGACCTCGTAGAGGGTGCACATCGAGGGACCGACGATGGCGCGGCCCGGCTCGATCGACAGGTGCGGCTGCGCGATGCCGAGGGCGCGGCACTCGTGCTCGACGATCGCGCTCATCTCGGTGGCCAGCTGCGAGGGCGCGGCCGGGGCGTCCTGGGTGGTGTAGGCGATGCCGAAGCCGCCGCCGAGGTCCATCTCGGGCAGCTCGACGCCCAGCTCGTCGGCGATCCGGGCGTGCAGCGCGAGCACCCGGCGGGCCGCGACCTCGAAGCCGGAGGAGGCGAAGATCTGGCTGCCGATGTGGGAGTGCAGCCCGCGCAGCTCCAGGCTCGGGGCGGCCAGCACGCGCTGCACGGCGTCGTACGCCGCGCCGTTGGTGATGGAGAAGCCGAACTTCTGGTCCTCGTGGGCGGTGGCGATGTACTCGTGGGTGTGGGCCTCGACCCCGGCCGTCACGCGCACCATCACGCGCTGGGTGCGCCCGAGCGAGGCGGCGACGCGCGCCAGGCGCTCGATCTCGTGGAAGGAGTCGACCACGACGCGGCCCACCCCGAGCTCGACGGCCCGCTCCAGCTCGGCGGCCGACTTGTTGTTGCCGTGGAACTCGACCTTGGCCATGTCGAAGCCGGCCCGCTCGGCGACGGCGAGCTCGCCGCCGGTGCAGACGTCGAGGTGCAGCCCCTCCTGGGCCACCCAGCGGGCGACGGCGGTGCTGATGAAGGCCTTGGCGGCGTAGTAGACGTCGTAGCCGGCGAAGGCGTCGCGGAACGCGCCGGCGCGGGCCCGGAAGTCGGCCTCGTCGAGGACGTACGCCGGCGTGCCGTGCGTGCGGGCCAGCTCGGTGAGCGCCACTCCCCCGACGCTCAGCAGTCCGGCCTCGTCCTTGTGCGCCGACGTCGACCACAGCTGCCCGACCAGGTCGTTGACGTCCTGGGGCTGGCGCAGCCACGCGGGCGCGCGCAGCGCGCCGGGCGCGTGCGCCCACCCGGCCTCGTGGGTCACATCCGCTCCGGGGCCGAGACGCCGAGCAGGCCGAGACCGTTGGCGAGGACCGTGCGGGTGGCGTCGACGAGCGTGAGCCGGGCGCGGTGCAGGTCGGTGGGCTCCTCGTCGCCCATCGGCAGCACCCGGCAGTTGTCGTAGAAGCGGTGGTAGGCGCCGGCGGTGTCCTCGAGGTAGCGCGCGACGCGGTGCGGCTCGCGCAGGGTCGCGGCGCTTGCGACGACGCCCGGGAAGTCGGCGAGCGCCCGGAGCAGCGCGCCCTCCTTCTCGTGGACGAGCAGCTCGGGGTGGTCGCCCGGCGCGAGGCCGAGGTCGGCGGCGTTGCGCAGCAGCGAGCTGACCCGGGCGTGGGCGTACTGCACGTAGTAGACGGGGTTCTCGCTGCCGGCCTTGGCCCACAGGTCGAGGTCGAGGTCGATCGAGGAGTCGCTGCTGTAGCGGGCCAGCGCGTAGCGGGCGGCGTCGACGCCGATCGCGCTCACCAGGTCGTCGATGGTGACCACCGTGCCGGCGCGCTTGGACATGCGCAGCGGCTCGCCGTCCTTGAGCAGGTTGACCATCTGGCCGATGAGGATCTCGAGGTTGGTGCCCGGGGTGTCGCCGAACGCCGCGCACATGGCCATCATCCGCGCGACGTAGCCGTGGTGGTCGGCGCCGAGCATGATCAGGCACCGGTCGAAGCCGCGCTCGCGCTTGTCGAGGTAGTAGGCGAGGTCGCCGGACAGGTAGGCGCCCTGACCGTCGGACTTCACGATCACGCGGTCCTTGTCGTCACCGAACTGCTCGGTGCGCAGCCAGACGGCGCCCTCCTGCTCGTAGGTGTTGCCGAGCTCGGTGAGCCGCTCGATCGCCCGGTCGACGGCACCGGACTTGTGCAGGTCGTCCTCGTGGAAGTAGACGTCGAAGTCGACGCCGAAGTCGTGCAGGCTCCGCTTGATCTCGTCGAACATCATCTCGACGCCCTCGGACCGCAGGATCTCCTGCGCCTCGGCGTCGTCCTTCTCGACCAGCTCGGGACGCCGGGCGACCACCGCCTGGGCGATCTCGTGGATGTAGGCACCGCCGTAGCCGTCCTCGGGCGCCTCGAGCCCGCGCACGCTGTGGAGCAGCGAGCGGCTGAACCGGTCGATCTGCGCGCCGTGGTCGTTGAAGTAGTACTCCCGCGTGACGGCGGCGCCGACGGCCTCGAAGATCCGGCCGAGCGCGTCGCCCACGGCGGCCCACCGCACCCCGCCGATGTGGAGCGGGCCGGTCGGGTTGGCGCTGACGAACTCGAGGTCGACGCGTTCGCCGGCCATCAGCTCGCTGGTGCCGTACGCCGCACCGGCGGCCACGATCTGCCCGGCGACCTCGCCCTGGGCGGCGGCCGCGACGGTGATGTTGAGGAAGCCCGGGCCGGCGATGTCGACCGCGGCGACACCGTCGTGCTGCCCCAGCCGGTCCGCGACCAGCTGCGCCAGGGCACGGGGGTTGGTCCCGGCCTTCTTGGCCAGCTGCAGCGCGACGTTGGTCGCGTAGTCGCCGTGCTCGCGCTGGCGGGGTCGCTCCACCGTCACCGCACTCGGCGGGCCGTCCGGCAGGGTGAGCTCACCCTCCGCGGACAGCGTCGCCAGGACCTCGACGATCGCGGCCGACAGCTGCTCAGGAGTCACCCGCGAAGCCTATCGGCGCGGCGCCGCGGGGCTTGCATCCGTTTCCACGGTGGGATCCCGCTCCCCCCGGACCGGGCCCGGTTCGGCGCCGGCGCCCGGTGCGGGTAGGGTCGGCTCGTCCCTGGCCCCCGTAGCTCAGGGGATAGAGCGCCGCCCTCCGGAGGCGGAAGCGTAGGTTCGAATCCTACCGGGGGTACTCACCCCGCCTCGCTGTCGTCCACCGGCCTCAGCTGAGGTGGTGCGGTGCGACGTAGCGCTGGGGGGTCGTCCGGCGGTCAGGGTCCTCGTCGACGGTCCGGCCCTCGGGTCGCGACGGTCCGGGGGCGTCGGGGACCGACGGCACGAGTCGCACTATGATCGACTTGTACGCCGGCTGGTTGCTCCCCTCGGCCTTGGAGTCGAGCGCGACCAGGGCGTTGGTCTCGGGGTAGTACGCCGCCGCGCAGCCGCGAGGGGTGTCGTAGGCGACGGTGCGGAACCGCTCGACGGACCGCGTCGAGCCGTCCTCCCACTCGCTGACGATGTCGACGTGCTGGCCGTCGCGCAGGCCGAGGTGCTCGAGGTCGAGCGGGTTGACCATCACGACCTGCCGCCCGTCCTTGATGCCGCGGTAGCGGTCGTCGAGGCCGTAGATGACGGTGTTGAACTGGTCGTGCGAGCGCAGCGTCTGCAGCAGCAGCGCGCCGTCGGGCACGTGCAGCACCTCGGTGGGGCTGACGGTGAAGACCGCACGCTGGACGTCGGTGTCGAAGGTCCGGGTGTCGCGGGGCGGGTGCGGCAGCACGAAGCCGCCGGGCTGGTCGACCTTCTCCTCGTAGCCCGCGCAGCCCGGCACCATCCGGCCGATGCGGCGGCGCAGCAGGCTGTAGTCGTCGCGGAACGCCGCCCACTCGATGCCGTGGCGGTCGCCGAGGGTTGCCATCGCGGTCGAGCAGACGATGTCGACCTCCGAGCGCAGGTGCGGCGACGCCGGCTCGAGCGGGCCCTGGGAGGTGTGGACCGAGCACACCGAGTCCTCGACCGTGACCCGCTGGCGCCGTCCGCCGGTGAGGTCCTTCTCGCTGCGCCCCAGCGGCGGCAGGATCAGCGCGACCTTGCCGTGCACGACGTGCGAGCGGTTCGGCTTCGTGGAGACCTGCACGGTGAGGTCGGCCCTGCGCAGCGCGTCCTCGGTGACCAGGGTGTCCGACATCGCGGTCACGAAGTTGCCGCCGAGACCGAAGAACACCTTGGCGTCGCCGTCGCGGAACGCCTTGACCGCGGCGACGGAGTCGAAGCCGTGCTTGCGCGGGGGCTCGAAGCCGAACTCGTCGCGCAGCGCGTCGAGGAAGTGCTCCGGGGGCCGCTCCCAGATGCCCATGGTGCGGTCGCCCTGCACGTTGGAGTGGCCGCGGACGGGGAAGACGCCCGCGCCCGGCTTGCCGATGTTGCCCTGCAGGAAGGCGAGGTTGCAGATCTCCTTGACGTTGGCCACGCCGTTGCGGTGCTGCACGATGCCCATCGCCCAGCAGTAGACGGTCTTGCGGGACGAGGCGATCATCCGGGCGGCCTCCTCGATCTGCTCGCGCGAGAGCCCGGTCGAGCGCAGCACGAGGTCCCAGTCGAGGTCGCGCAGGTGCTGGACGTACTCCTCGAAGCCGTGCGTGTGCTGCTGGATGAAGTCGTGGTCGAGCTGGTCCCACTCCAGCAGCAGCGAGGCGATGGCCTGGAAGAGCGCGAGGTCGCCGTTGATGCGCACGGGCAGGTGCAGGTCGGCCATCGCGGTGCCGGGGCCGACCATCCCGCGCGGGGTCTGGGGGTTCTTGAACCGCACCAGCCCCGCCTCCTTGAGCGGGTTGATCGCGATGATCCTCGCGCCGTTCTTCTTCGCGATCTCGAGCGCCGAGAGCATGCGGGGGTGGTTGGTGCCCGGGTTCTGCCCGGCGATCACGATCACCTCCGCGCCGTGGACGTCGTCGAGGGTCACCGAGGCCTTGCCGATCCCGATGACCTCGGCGAGCCCCACCGACGTCGACTCGTGGCACATGTTGGAGCAGTCGGGGAGATTGTTGGTGCCGTAGGCCCGCACGAAGAGCTGGAAGGCGAACGCCGCCTCGTTGGTGACCTTGCCCGAGGTGTAGAAGACGGCCTGGTCGGGCGAGTCGAGGCCGTTGAGGTGCTCGGCGACGAGGGCGAACGCGTCGCCCCACGAGATCGGCTCGTAGTGCGTGCCGCCCTCGCGCAGCACCATCGGCTCGGTGATCCGGCCCTGCTGGCCCAGCCAGTAGTCGGTGCGCTCCTCGAGCTCGGCGATCGGGTGCGCGGCGAAGAACTCGCGTCCGACCCGGCGCAGGTTGACCTCGTCGGTCACCGCCTTGACGCCGTTCTCGCAGAACTCCGCGGTGTGCCGGTGCTCGGGCGCGGGGTCGGGCCAGGCGCAGCCCTGGCAGTCGAACCCGTCGACCTGGTTGAGCTTGAGGAGGGTCTGGGCCGTGCGCCGCACGCCCATGCCCTGCAGCGCGCGCTTCATGCTGACCGCCACCGCGGTGGGACCCGCGGCGTGGTCCTCGGGGTGCGTGACGACCAGCTCGGACTCGTCGATGTCGCGCTCGGGCGCGTGGCGGCTCATGCTCGCGGGTGACCGGTCGACCGCGCCCGAAACCCCGCCCCGGAGGGTGAACGCGTCTCAGGCGACCTCGGCCACCGGCGCCGGGGCCTGGTCCGTGGACAGGGGCAGCGCGACCCGGAACGTCGCACCGTGGCCGTCGGTGCGGTCGTGGGCGCTGATGGTGCCGCCGTGCCGCTCGACGATGCGACGGCAGATGGCGAGCCCGAGCCCGTGGCCCTGGTGGCTGGCCCCGTGCGCACGCCGGAACTCCGAGAAGATCTCCTCGTGCATGCCGGCCGGGATGCCCGTGCCGTTGTCGCTGACCTCGACGACCACGAGACCGCGGCTCGGGTCGGCGTCCACCGCCCGGACCGAGACGTGGGGCTCGGCGCCGCTCGCGACGAACTTCACGGCGTTGCCGACCAGGTTGTCGAAGAGCTGGTAGAGCAGCGTCGGGTCGGCCTGGACCACCGGCAGGGGGCCGCAGTCGACGTGGCCGAGGTGGCCCCGCTCCCGGGCGACCTGGGCGAGGACCGTCGCGAGGTCCACGGGCTCCGGGCTGAGCTGCTTGTCCTTGACCGTGGCGTAGGCGAGCAGCTCGTCGATCAGGCTCCGCATCCGGGCGCTCGAGGTGCGCATCCGGGTGATCAGGTCGACGACCCGGACGTCGTCGGGGGCGACGGCGCCGAGGTGGGCGGCCAGCAGCTCCGTCCACCCGGTGATCGCGGCGAGCGGGTTCTGCAGGTCGTGGGCCACCATGCCGGCGAAGGTCTCCAGCGCGGCCCGCTGGGTGTGCTCGGTCGTGACGTCGCGGACGGTCAGCACCGCGCGCGCGTCGCCGCGCGAGGAGCTCAGCTGCCGCGCCCCGAAGGAGAGCACGCGCGGCGGGTCCTGGCCGACCCACGCCTCGGTGTCCTGG
>Ga0325401_1005698_pt1 | contig 11972 bp, 7 predicted proteins | sample PopdelMetagenome_FD_205666 | JGI IMG/M metagenome (GOLD analysis project Ga0325401, IMG submission 205666) | Populus deltoides microbial communities from Bellville, Georgia, United States - Xylem-PdKOR-R2 | ecosystem: Host-associated > Plants > Phyllosphere > Stem > Wood/Secondary xylem | place...
ATACAAAATGTTGAAATTTGACAGTATATTTTTTACTGGTGAGAGCTTTGTTGACAAGGAAAATTCAATTTGAGGAAGAAAAGTCCAAAATCAGATGTTTATGGACTCAATTAAATTTTATCCAAGGCTTAATTGAATTTATGGAGGATTTGATTGCAAGAAAATTGGTTTCTTAAGTCAATTTAGGCTTTTATTGGAAGAAATTAAAGTTCTGGGGTCCAATTATAATTTTGAAGAGTTGATTTGGTCAAATCAGGGGCTTAGTTGCATAATTATTGAAGTTTGATGGCCAATTAAGGACTTAATTGAAACAATCCAAAACCAAGGACTAAATCGGAAAAGGCGTTAAAATCAAGGGGTCTAATTATAAATTTTCTGGGGGGCTTGATTACAAAATTCTTAAAACATCCAAGGACCAAATCAGAAATATTTATTTTGAATTAGAAAACGACGCCGTTTCATTTGTTCATCACCTTCTTCATCTGCAATGGTTTCTGGAGTAAAAGGCAATGCAGGCGTTACCAGCTTCAATCAAGGAGCACGTTTAGCGGCTGACATCCCTCGCCACCGTGATGCACGCCGACCGTTACCACGAAACGCCAGCGTCCTCTGGCTATAAAAGCCAGAGGAGGAACCGAACTGAAAGGGGGGGAACTAGAGGGGAATGACAGAGGAAAGAAGAAAAAAAGACAGCGAGAGAGGGAACAGACAAGGGAAGAGACGACAAGCAGGAGACAGACATAGGGGAGAAAATAGGATAGAACAGAGGGAGACCAGGAAGAATTAAACTAAGAGAGCAGAGAAATACGAACTGAAGAAGAGAAGAACAGGGGCAGAACATCAGGAAAAAAAACAAGAGAAACAGAGAAAAGAAAACAAGGAACAGAGGAGAAGAACTGAAATAGACGAAAGCACAAAAGAGACCAGCCAGCACGCCTTCGCCATTGCCTTCGCCCCTTTCGTTTCCACTTCCAGGTATATGTTTTTCGTCTCTGTGCATGCGATTTCCTTTTGCATTTTTACTGTTCAAGTGAATTATAATTCACTTGAACAGTAAGCACTCACGCGTGCATCCTAAAGCCGGCGGGGTCATTGGCTTGGGCCAGTGACCGGGTCGACTGGCTGGGTCCAGCCTCGCCACATGGGTCGGGCCGGGCCCAGCCTCTAAAACAAAAAATTCAAAAATTATTTCAAAAATTTTGTGATTTTCTGCAAATTTTTACTGCATTTTAATTAATATCGGTTTGTATTTTTATACTGTAAAGATACAAATACAGTATTAAAATACCTAATTTTCATCAAAACATTAAAAAAATAAAAAATATTTTGTTTTCATACATACGGCCAAGTCTCTAAAAAAAAATCATATTTTATTTGAATACAACAAAGCAAAATTTTTTAAAAAATATGTATTAGCATGCATTTTAGCTTTAATAACTAGTTTATTAAAGTCACGAGAACTGACCAATATTTCAAAAATTCCAAAAAACTTATTTTTTTTCTTTTAATATCTAGGGTTATGACCTTATACGTAAGACGTATTTCGGATATTAAATTCTTTTGTTGATGCTAGAACGGTTAAGTTTTACCCAATAAGATAAGGGTTTCTTTACCGAAAAAAACTTTTCTTAAACCATAGACGAACCGACAACTAGAAAACACAACAAGACCTTAGATTTTATCAGACAATAAAAACAATGCAGTTTACCTTAGGTAGGGCGTATTTACGGTGCTAATACCTTCTTTTTATGCAATCAGTCCCCGTACCCGATCTTTGAGACACTAATAAAAGACGAGAATTCATTGTCTCACCACATTTGCCATATTAGATACTAAATTGAGGGTAGATATTTTCGCCGCAACGCCGCACACATGCAACAATCATGTTAAAGATTTTATCAAACATATTTTTCTTGATATGTATAATATTCAAATTATGATAGATAACATTAGTCTTCCAATAAGCAAACTTCCAAAAAATACTCTACTTTACCCAATTATGAGTCACACCAAAACCAGGAAACTTTTGCTTCCTATAATGAAAACCAAATACAATGCCCTCATATTTCGCAACTTCATCATATAGTTTTTCACCCAACAATACAAATGATATAACATCCCTTTCAACTTTACTTTTCAAGAAGTCATTTATGTTATTTCTAAATCAATGATGACCTGGCAATAACCTCTGGTGGTAATAAAAAGAAGAAGAAGTTTTACCATTATTGATTAAAGTAAAGGTCTTATTAATTTACATGCAATATGGGCAAACTGATTTCCTATGTGTAATCCAACCCAAAACCATTTTATATGCAGAAAAATCATTTATAGTCCATATCAATATTGTCTTTAAGAGAAAATTTTGTTTTCTTGAGATGTTATATGTCAAAGCCTCGATAACCATAACTAATTTAACTCATTAATCAGCAGTTAAAGACAAACATTTATATTACTACCGGATTATAAGGACCAGGTATGATCATAGATAAGAACATGAATTCCAGCTTCATACATATCCATAGGAGTAAGTTATAAACCGTTAGTATGATTAACTAACAAGAATAAAGTGCGTCAAGGAACCTAAATGGGTTAAATCCATCATTACACAACCCAAGATGTATGTTTTACAATTCTATTAAAAACTCATAATGTCAACTTATTGAACCGCTTCTAAGCTTCATCATAAAAAAAGGTGCACTGTGACTCCACCCACCTCATCATGTAAATGGTATCATGTCATGTCATGTACTCAGTAGTCTTTGTAGACATAAATAACATTTGCAATTTAGAAGTGATTGAAAAGTATCTTAATTTTTTATATGCGATAAGTATCTTTTCTCTACCGCTATTAGATTTATACCAAGCATGTTGACAAGTTTTGTGTTGCATAAAATTTGTATATTCATTATAGTATAAAATACAAAAGTTTGGACATATATCAATTTTTTGATATCCTGGGCCAAGAGACTTCTTCATGGATTTTGCAGCATATAACTCATTTTTCAACCTATTCCCTTCAGATAACATGTTTTTTTTCCCATTCAAGGATCTGATCATAATCGGCCTCACTTAACCCATAATCTGACTTGATGGTAAATATTTGTGCAATGATCGACAATTTATTATGAGTAATGTATCCATCCTATAATGGTTCATTAGAATCTTTCAAAAATTGAAAGAACCCAACTGTATCTATATTAGGTTATTAATCTACAAGGATGTTATGTGAATCTTATATAAATAATCTTGATTTATTTTCATTGCATCGATCACCATACTCTTATAAAGATTAGTATTATCATCCACAAACCCATATGTTGCTAAAGTTAGAAGTTGAGCCAACCATCCTTTCTAATATGGTTTAATTTGTAAGGAACATAGGGTTCTCCGTACACTAACTAATTTAAGTATTTCTCGATAAACCCCTTTTTAAGATGATGTATCATCACAATATCTTTATAGTAAAACTTTTTATTTTTGCACTTAGCGCATGGATATCTAATTTCACTTTCACTAATATTCTTTGAATTAAAAAGTACAAAATTAATGAAACTCTCAACTCTTTGAAGATAAATTATTATTTTTTTAAATCACAATCCAATAACTATCCAACACTTCATATATTGAAACATGATAAACCCTAATTAGTATCAATTTCACACAAATTTAATTTTCCATCAAAATTTGAATTTAATAATAAAATTGACAAAAGATAATTGGTACCTAATGAGTTATCCATCATTTATTCAATTCAACTTAGTCAACCTAAATTAATACCTTTGAATTATTATCAATTACACAAAAATAAATTTTCTATAAATTTCTAATTTAACAATAAAATTGACAAAATATAATTGATATCATTAAATTATCCATCATTTCTTCAATTATAACACACATAATTTACAAAATCAAACTTAATTTCATCAGATAACATATAAGATTCATTTTCCCCAAATCTTAAACAAACCCTAAAATACAAATCATATATTAATACAACAAAATTATCTAGGAAAAGTTGTAAAACACTTAAATATATAATTACACTATAAATTCCATAATTGTTTTAAATAAATTAATTTAAAACATAAATAAGTTAAATAAAAATAAAAATGGAAGAGTGAAATAGAACTAAAAGAGGAAATCTAACATTACTGATATATATATATATATATTATGAAAGTGAGAAGTGGAAAGGATGTGAGAAGACTGTCTGTCTTTAATTCATTTAAATTTGCCGATGAAATTTCCATCAGCAATATTAATATGTCAAATCACGAACGATGATTTCTGCTACTATTACTAATATAAATGGACGGCGGGAAATAGATTGAATCTACAATGAAACTTGTCGGAGCTTATTGATAGAAATCAAACTCTAAAGGTAAAATTGAAATAGACAATACAAATTAATAACCTCACGGGAGGCGAATTAAAATTTATACAAATATAAACGAGCCACGGACCCATCTACCGACAGTATTCTCCATCAATGCATTAGAATACATAATCTGAGAGAGCACCTGATCATAAGTAAATCACATATATATTAATCTCCCGAGTCGTATTTTAATAAACTACAGCGAATTCTACACGTCGATCCTTATGTATATGATTTCCAGCGGTGCTTCATCTTTCTGTAAACCAAGTGGTTTATTTTCAACATTTTAATTAAAAAAAAAAGGGACAAAAGGTTGGTACATTCATAAGATGGCTCCTTGTCTTCGTAAGAACTTCCCAATTAATCCTATCCAGCTAGGTTCAGTATCTACTAGAACAACGAACACCGAAGGGCTAGCAATATGAGAATTAGAAATATGGCTGGTGTTGAGGAGGCTGTTGGACTGAAAGGAGCAGAGTTGGGTAGAAATGGATATGAATCAGGAGGAGGCATAATACATTCATCACCGTTGAAGTAAATTCTCGAAGGGAAACCCCAGCCATGCTCCAATGTGTATCTGCTCATGTCCTTTCCAAACAGAATCTCTGATTGAACATTCCCATTTTGCCCGGCTTCCAGGAGCATGTCATTTTTATTTTTGTTCCCATAAAACATGGCAGTATCGTCTGCATAGAGGAATGCTTGTGTCATAAGAAATGAAAGCACCATTACCAGTGAATCAGAACTATACACAAATAAAAGAAACCATGTAAGGCGGATTTTCTTGGACTTTGGACTTACTTATGGTATTGAAGAGCGTAAATGACTTGTAGAGAAAGCTATAAACTCTGGTTACGTTGTTGAGGTTTGGATGCTGAGCAACAAGAGTCCACTGTGTGAAATTCTTCCGATAATTGAAATTGGTGACTGTAATCTTCACACGCCAATACTCCTTGTAGTTGGCCTTGACATGCCAATGCACCCGGATTGGGCACATGTGTGAAGTACACTCAAGCATTGATGTACTTGCTTCTACAACACTTGAAATTCTGGAATTGCTCCTGTTATTTTACAGTTCAAATACATGAATCAGGAACAGAGACACATCTAGCAGAACGAACACACTAATCGATGCAGCGTCAAATACATTTAACTTGTTTCTCAAGTGAGTGTGACTTCTTACATGACACAGCTAGTATTTTCATTATTCTGGCACCCACAAGAACAGGACGGACAGGGAGTGATCTTAGAGTTGTAAAAGGATGACAAAGAAACACAACAGGAGGGATTCTTAGACACAAGCATTTGCGAGTAAGAGCATGTCACAGTCCAGGTCACTGCAATATTATAGAAACAGATAATCAAAGAATCAGAACTCTCTACGCAGGAACTACACTGGCCAGAGGAGATTTTAAGAGGAAGACCAACTCACTCATTGCTTGTGTTTTTCGCTGCCCATCACTTGAGAAGAAAACTGAAGGTGAAACAATTGTTGCTGCACTGCACGTATAGCCTGGTCCTGGACCAAGCAAAAAGAAATTCTGGGGCAGTGCAACTGTTGTATTGGATGTACCAGAGAGACCAACACTGAGCTGAAATGATGAAACTGCGGCTTTAGGATCTTGTCCCCAAGATGCCAAAACACCACCCTTGCAGCAATCAGAATACTGTTGGGTTTTAGGGACTCCAGGGAGCAAGTCAATAACTGTAGGATTTCTCTTACAGCAGTGTGGAATGTTGCCTTTGAAATTGGAACAATCTCCTTGATCAGTGGCTTGGGCTCCCACCATTGACCAAATCACTTCTTTCTTAGCCCATGTCCAGCCTAAAGTCCACCCTGGGCTCATTATTTGCCGATACATTTGAAAGTTATTCATTGACACAACTGCCTAAAAAATATCTCAATTTCAGTGACTTCAAATCAGAATACATAAGCTAATCGATGCTCTTCCCTTCAGTTGGAAACTGCATGTTTAAATTTTGACCAAATTTTACGAGTTCTTCAATGCTAACTGAGTACCCTTGCTAACTAAGAGGCAAGCTAGTAATGTAACTGATAAATTCGCATATATGCTGTTAGAACATGAGCAGATTCTAGCCCTCTACAGTGCTCTAGTTTGCTAACTTTCTATTTGGTAGCTGCAACTATAGAATAAGAGTTCTAACAAGTTCAAGACCATAATGAATGACAAATATAATTGAGTACTTTGCATTGTGCTTACTTTATGCTGATAAACTAGCCGTGGCATTACATAATACAAATATCTGAAGAAAAATGAGATGACACTCACAACATAGCCATCAGGAGTCCAAGACAAGATATCCCATTTTATATTTATGCTCCCATTGGGATCCAATGGATCGTAAGCCACTGCAATAACATGGCAAGATAAAGAGGGAAATAAATATTCAGCAGAATTTTATCAAACTTGCCTAATGTATATTTCTGAGAGCTAGAAGGGTAACCTGCACATAAAACTGTCATGGCACAAAAAACAGTCAAGACAATCGAGAACTTTAGCTTATCAAGTTCCATGCTCTTTCGCTCGCTCTAGTTTTGCCTAATTGTATTAAAAAGTCTGGTATTTATGTAAGGAGGTAGGATTAAAGATATGGAGGTGATATTCTTTGTTTGGTAGTTCCATTTAATATTCTCCTGTTATATTCACAGCACCTTCAGACCAGAAGAAATAATAAGATGACTAAAGAATGGCTTCATATGGTTATGTCATGTGATGTCAATTCTGCCACTAATTTATCCCGCTAGGTACTATTGATTCGGGGTACGGGCACTAGAAGATATAATAATAGAGAAGTGTCCATCAATGACATCAATGAGGGGGAACCTCTCTTTCATGGGCAGATGATATGAATTAAATTGGTAATATGGTTTCTCGAAGAGTTATATAGAAGAGTTAATTCTATTTTAATATATTTAATAAATAACTATTTTAATAATATAATATGACTGGGTTGATTTGGTGGATCTAAAGATAATTTAGATGATTCCTATTTAAAAAAACTATAGCAAACAAATATTATTCAATGAATAATATTTTATAATATTTTGACATTTTTGTAAGATATATAAAAATGAAATAGTATTTGAACATTTTATTTAATATTCTCCTTAATATAGCAAGCAAAACAAGCAGCGAAATGATAAATTAATATATTTTTTATTTTAGCTTTCTATTTTTCACATCCCTTGTCCTTATTGTTTTTTTTTTTTTTTAAAAAAAAGAGAATATGCCGATCATAGAATTTGCTTTGGGAATTCCCAATTTAAGAAGGAAAGCCATATACAGCTCAGGTAACAAGGATCCCGCACCAGTTTCTAGTTATTAAACAAACTGCTTAGCCTTGTTTACTATAAACACAGATTCCACACACACACACACACACACACAGATATATATAAATATCACACGTTTGGGTATAATGAATGAATATTAATATTAAAGCGTCCCTTTGTTTCAATTGAGAGATCTCTTTCCAGTTGACAAAATGCCTACTGAGAAATTCCACCCTCTCAGTAGCTTCGCCATTTATAAAGATAGTTTCTCAAAACTATCAGACCTCATCATTCTTGATGAACCGTACAATCTGAAAGCAGAGAGAAATAAGCATCCATGTTCACGAATAGGAAAAGCCATCCAAAAATTGAAAATTGAAATAAGAATATTAATTAGATTTAGTCAATTAGGCCACAAGATACAACCATCCATGTTCACATCCACCACTTGGGCTGAAAGCTCTTCCATTGTGAGCTGAATACCCAGAGTTTTTTTGAGCTGAGATCCACCACTATCAGTTGATCGTAATAAGAGGGCTTGACACGTGTTTAGCTGACAAATTCGTTTTCTTACTCAATGGTTCATGCGTGTCGGTTGTAATGTGAGCTCGTGGGTTAGAGCATTACGAGCAGCAATATATTTCCTTGTGAAAAAAAACAATATGCATGATATATCATTTTATAGGTACAAGAGCAGCAATATTTTTCTTTATGAATTTTTTTTTTAAAAAAGGACGGCCACCACACTCCTTGTTAAAAGAAAAAAAATAAAATATAAGAACTAGGTACATGGATCAGGAGTTTTTAAACCCGGGTCAAGGTCCGGATCATCTAAGTTAACCCTATTTTTTTAAAAATCAAAACGATTTTGTTTTAGTTAAAAAAATAAATAGTTAATGAATTGGAACCCGGTTTTTGACCAGGTCTTGCCGGGTCAACTCGTCGGCTCAGCCGGATTTTTTACTTCTCTTATTTTTTTAACTCGGCCCGGTTTCAGCCCCGGATCAGCCGGGTCCTGGGTCGACTTACCGGGTCGGGTTTCAAAACTATGCATGGACCTCCCTCGAGCACACGTATTTTGATTTTATTTAATTGGCCATTTGGTATTTTAGTTTTTTTAATCTTTTCTTTTGTTTTTTTTTTCGTTATTTAATATGAGATTTGTATTTCTTTTTGGATTTGTTTTTTTTGTCTATTTTTTTTTAATTTTATCCTTTAACATGAGGTTTTTATTTAATTTTATCATTTAGTATTAAGTTGATGGTAAATCATTTTCTTTGTATTTTTTATCATATAATAATTTTTTTAGCCTTATTTTTTTATTTTTTGGTTTTTTTTATTAATTTCATCCTTTAATATGGAGTTTTTAATTCCTTTGTGTTTTTTTATCTCTTTTTTTAAAAAGTCATCATTTAAAATGAGATTTTTATTTAATTTTATCATTCGGAGTATTAGTTTGAGGGTAGGATAATATTTCATGTGTGTAAAAATACTCTTTTATCCTTAAAGTCAATAAAATTTAGAACAATTGGCCAAGGTAAGGTTATCAAAAATATTTTTTCGACATAACACGGAATATACAATATAAACTCGGATTGTAAAATCATAAGTAAAATATTTTAACTGATTCTATATTGACAATTTCAGTCAAGTAGTAAATAATATAACACAATTAAAATAAAAATGAAATAAACAATATAAAAGTCCAAACACCTTAAAATTCATACATGATTTAAAAAATTTAAAAATACAATACAATACAATTATATTCATAGAATTTCATTAACTAAAAATCAACAAACAATCTGTTGATGTGTCATGTAAACTAAAATCAGCTTCATTGACTTTATCTTCCTCGTTATTCCTAAAACATTCATCAGAATCTTTATCATCTAAAGAATTATTACTGCTAGTACTAATACCAACACTGATATTGTGAACATTAATGCTACTACTAGTATCAGACAACAATATATTATTGCAAATACTATATGTTTTAAATTATAGTCAAATAGGAATCTATCAGAGAGGAAACTATATGAATGAATAACATGTCTTTATACATTTCTTTTGAATGATCTTTACCGGTCACTCCGGCTAAACAAAATGATTGGAGTCATAGAAAGATGGGCAGTGGTTAGATTCATTTTGATTGTGTTGGCAAATGTAGTGTTGAAAGCCTCTGACTCAGGTGTTTTCTACTCAGCAATATCTACAACTCCTTTCCTGCTCTCTATCCAAGCTGCTATCTCTTAAAGAATTGTAGATAAATACCAGTTACTCTAATTATTAATTTCATTAACATGAATCCTTGAAATTCTTAAATGACTAAACCACTGAGGATATTGATTTAGATAAAGTAGAATGATGTAGAAGGATACATGTAACTAATTAAATCCTTGAAATTCCATCTGTTTCCATAATATTTCATTTTTACAGATCAAAATATCTGCAATCTCAGGATGAATGTTGCATGTTCCCGGTCCTAGAGTTTTGTTCCGGAGGAAATCTAGCTTCTTATCTTCAATAACATGGGAGAGTTCAAGAGAAGATTGCTAAAAGATTACACAACAGATGGGTAGCGGTCATTTGATATTTGTTTCACAGTACAACATATGAGTTACTTGTATCACATCTCTGTTTACATAATTGTAATTTCGATGATTTATATGGTTCAATGGATGGTTTGAAAATTCTGTAGAGCCATCATATTTTTCATAGAGACAAGAACTAGAAAGGACTAGTGGAATATATATGTAGCTCTGGCTAAACAAAATGATTGGAGTCATAGAAAGATGGGTTCATGAACCATAAACAATAACAGAAAATGATTGGACCAGTGAAATACCATCTTGCTTACATAAGTTAATTGCTCCCCATTTCCCTTGTTTTTGTTCTTTTCCACTCTAGTAATGTAGTCAATCTTAGATAAACAATAACACCTCTCTACTCTTAGTTTCTTTATGTTTCTACTTTCCACCCATGTATCGTTGTGAATCATGGGTGGACTGATTGAATTGTTCTCTACCATGTTATTACGAACCTAGCAAAGAAAAGTTTTTAAAAAGAAAACAACCAAGAGGAAAAAACAATGGTAGGAAACAAAATTGCAGCAAGACAACCTTAGAGAACCCAACATCGAAATAAAAGAAAACAAAACTAAGCAAATGAAAAGCAATGGAAGGAAACTAAATTCAGGAAGAACAATGACAAGAAGAATAATGGCAGGAAACTAAATTCAGGAAGAACAGTGGCAATAATTAAGTAATTTACAGCAAATTCATCTCGAGAAACAAGTCTTCAAGAATCAAGTATGCCAAGAGAAAAAAAAACTAACCTACAGAGAGGCGAGACATGAGAGCATAGAAGATGGAGAGTGGAGAATTGAGGAAGAACAGAGACAAACAAAGTAAAGAAAAAATAGGTGTTTTGAGAGAGAGAGAGAGAGAGAGAGAGAGAGAGAGAGAGAGTTGTGAAACCAACTAGAGTTGAGAACTTGAGTTTTGAGAAAAGCCAAAGGGGAAAGGGGAGACTGGAGATTGGGGAGTGAGTGATGGCCTGATGGGGAGGGGAGTCAATTAATTTTTCACTTTTGTCAAACTTATAAACTCGGTCCGAGTTTATCGATTTGACCGAGTATGATCGAGGTTGCTAATTTTCGAGTTTTTAATCCGATTTTATATGGTATATACATGTTGACTGTAAAATCATATAATTTTACGAGTCAACTTGTGATTTTAACAACCTTGGGTCTAAGGCTTTCTTGACTTTTCATAAACTTCTTAACAGTGAAAATACTTTTTTGCCCCCCAAATCAAAAAATTAGTGGCTTACTAGACAAGAGCTTTTATGTTTTTTTTTTCCGTTATTGTACAATGTAAATACAAAAGTAACCTTAGATGAGACAAAAAAAAAAAAGAAGCTTTGCATGTTGGGGTATTTTTGTATTTTCACATGGGTATTTCTATAATTGCCAAAGTCATTGGGGGACATTTTAGAGGATGGTGGCTTGGGGCAATTGTTTTTAAAAACTGGGAAATTCCAACATTTATGCCCAATTGTAATTCTTTCCTTGTTAAAACCCCTATGCTTATTGAATGCCTTTCATTCCATTGTTTTCTGTTGTAACTCCCCATGATCCATACTTCCATGAAATCACTTTACCTATTAATGCAGGTCATGACAAGTTGTTCTTTGTACTTGACAAGCCCAATATCTTTGCTATAAGTGTCCTCGAAGACTAGTAGAGGAAGTAGGAACAAGAAATAACTCTCCCTTTTCACATCACATGCGAAT
>Ga0325401_1005701_pt1 | contig 11969 bp, 5 predicted proteins | sample PopdelMetagenome_FD_205666 | JGI IMG/M metagenome (GOLD analysis project Ga0325401, IMG submission 205666) | Populus deltoides microbial communities from Bellville, Georgia, United States - Xylem-PdKOR-R2 | ecosystem: Host-associated > Plants > Phyllosphere > Stem > Wood/Secondary xylem | place...
GACGATGAAAATGGTAGAAAAAGTCTTGTACAGATTTGAGAGCAGAGACCTCTCTCTGAGTGATGACGAACCTACAGTTGGTTCTACTGTTATTGCTTTTCTTTTTTCCTTTCTTGATGAATATGTTTTCGTTCTTCTAGATTCGTGTCGTCATATCTTGCCACTTTTTTAATTTTTTTTTTTCTGTTACATTTTATGTCTGTCGTGGCTGTAAAATTTAGAGCATTAATATACCATGTAATCTCTGTAACAGGATGGTATTGGAGGAACTTTAAGTTCGTAGAGTGACAGGACCGAGCTTGGTGGATGTTGGAAACGATGGATTCTTTCACCTGGTTCTTCCTTTCAATGTCTTGTTCAAGGTGGCAAGCTTGGCCTTATGTTGCGTATTGAGCTTACTAGGGAGGTTCCAGTCAAAGTAAGCAAAACCCGAGGGTGGCATCCTAGCATTAGATGGATACAAGAAATTTAAGTCCTGATTCACATGTAGCACAGCAAAGCCGGAGAGATAAGTTGAGAGTTCAACAAAGTTTATCCCCAGTCCAGCATATAGATGAATTTCCTAACTGTTTGGAACATTATTCTATCCGTCCGGGGCTAAGCCCAGATCCTGTTCACGTTCGAAATATTAGGAATGGCAATATACTTTATGATTCTACTATGTTTTCCTCAGAAATGCTCAATTTTGCAACAAGTTCTCATGCTGTATCAGCTTCTAAAGATGCAATTGTTGATCAAGAACTAGAGCCTATACCTGCAGAGGATTCTTCATTCAACAGCATGTCTCACCCAGTTTTATCCAACTTCAATGCTTCATCACCTAAATCCACTACCTGTGACCCACAAGAATGCGGTAATTGGAGAAGCCTTGACTCGCAGCAAAGTTATGATTTGATGGTGAATTATGCAGGTGGTTCAGTAGGTGGGGAAAGGAATCAGAAACCAATGTTTGTTGGTGAAGTCTTGTCAAATAATGCAAGAGTAAGCAACATTTCAACATCCAGACAATATTGGATGCCTAGTTACTATGAGAACCAAGATGTTCAGCTTCCATCTACTTTAAGGAATTCATCTGGTGAAATTTTAAGTGATGATAGCCTGAAGGAGGCAAGGGAGATGCAAGTTACTTCTCTTCCACCTTACCAAAATACACTCCTTGATGTTGTTCCTTCTGGCTGTTTTCGGCCTAGAATTAATGAACGCATTGTTCATCCATCATATGCAACTGAATCAACTGCTTTACATATTGATAATAATACCAGTACTTGGATGAGCAGACCACTTGAGAACTACCATCACTGGAGTGGTGAGTTCGGTCTTATTGCAAGGACAAGTGACCAAGAGTTGAGGACTATTGGAAGTGATGCTAACACTCAGGGTTTATCTTTGTCTCTTTCATCAATCAATCCACCATCTAAAGTTGAAGTTACCCATTTTGGAGAGGGATGTGCATCTGAACATTTGCAATTGAAGGTGGCTCGGGTTTCTCAAGAATCTCAACAAGATTCAAAAATTTTCAAGTTAAGCTCTTTCTGTGCTATGCCTAAACCGTCAATTATAAGTAAAGGTGGTGGGAAATCACTTCATGACGTCGTGGGAACTTCTACACATGCTTTTCGAAATACTGGTCCTCTCGGACCTTTTACTGGATATGCAACTATTCTAAAGAGTTCAGGATTCTTGAAGCCAGCTCAGGAGCTACTGGAAGAATTCTCTATTATAACAGGCCCAAAACTCATGAGAACATTTGAGATGTTTGAGAGGATATCTGGCGATCAAGTTAGTGCTCCAGCTTTGGCGGACACTGTTAATACTGTTGACGAAGAGGGCGGGACTAACGGCAACGATATTTCAGGCATCTCATCCTCTACATTTTACAGTTCGAACAAGCGAAGTGGTAGCGCTGGTGTAGGTGGAGGCGGCAGCTCTTGTGGATCTTATGGTCCAGAATACCAACAAATGAAGGCAAAGCTCCTATTCTTGGAAGAGGAGGTTTGTCTGCTCTTCACCTCTCAGTTTTTTTTTTTTTTTAACTTTTTTCGGGGGTAACATCATTTGTCGAGAGAGAGAGAGAGAGAGAGGGGAGGGAGGGATCTCTATAGAATTTAAAACTACTTAAACTTGTGCTTTACTTGATTAGGCTGCTAGTTTATAACATAGCTTAGTAGTTTCGAAACTTTTAAATGTACTTTTATGCCCAAAGAAATTATGAGTTACAACTGATATATTAACTAATTACGCAAAAGAAAGCTGCATATTTATTTATTCATTTAATTTTAAAATGAATATGATGCATTAAGCGAGCTTTGAGAATTTTAAACCTAGCATGAACAAAATTTCTGTAAGCTCAATGAGATGGTATGGCGAGTATATTCTTCTGTGGAGAGGTAAAACAAACTCTTAACAATTGAAGGACGAAGATAAACACTGTTAGCCTTAAGATAACAGGAATGAGAATGATTGTGGATAAGGTCAGGAGCTATAGAAGACTGACAGTGGAAGATTATATACATGATCACTGAAATTAATTTTTTATAGTTCACAATAAAGAGTTAATGCTGGAAGTAATTAGAAATAGCTATGAGCATAAGGATTTTCTTATATTAACTGAATTTTAAGCTGAGATTTTGGTAAATTAATGATTGTTGCTTTGAATTGTGTGCTCACTCTCTGACTACTCTTAGGAATAGTTATGGTTTGAACCTGGCACTTGGTAGAGTTTTTTTCAAGCTTAGCGTAACGATTATTGAATACCTTTTATCGAGACATGTAGAGCAGGTTTCATATCCAAAGTGCCGAAAGAGATCAGCTGAGGAATTAGAATTAGAGGCCTGCCTTTTCAAATGGAGCCTCCCTTTTATCTACTTTGTTTCATTTTGAGCTCATACTTCTGGCACCCATGCTCTCGTGCTATTTATTAAAATCAGTGCTTGATTATTGAGGCAACATGACTCAATCATTTGGAAAAATATCGATGACTGAAAAGGAAGTCAGCAGTCAGACATGCAGCTCCCATAGTAGATCTTGGACTGTGCTTAGATGGCAAGGGATATGGTGGAGGACAACGCCATTAAAGTGGATTTTTGGTTAAAATGCCACAAAGTGGCAACTTGAGACTTGAACAAGGAAAAAAAAAGGCTATTTATAGATGCTATTTTTGTGCTTAAAAATCTTTGATGCTATTTATAGTGGTCCTGCCAGACCAGAGTCTGTGAATAAGGATATCTCATCCAAATATAGGCTTCCTTGTGGCTCGAATACTTTCCTCATGTTTCCTTTTCCATGCATGATATGTATACCGCATCAGGAAAGAAAACTAGGAAGATCAAATTAGGTTTTGTAATTTTCTTGAAGAGCAAATGTCATGTAGGAAACTATCTTGTTGAGTTGGAGCACTTTCCCCTACTTTATTGCTTCAGAATCAATCGAGAGAACTTGAATTTGCTGGACTTTTGATGACAAGATGATACCTATATGGGACTAAATAGAATGCTTTTATTTATTTTTATTTTTGGAAGCTTGAAAAAGACATTATTGTTTTGTCGACTTCAACTTGGCATGGAATATTTTCCTTGCTTCGCCTTGTTCCCAGTCAGTTCTGAAGCTGGACAGGACTTTTTTTTTTTTACCATATTGTAGGATTTGAGGACTTTTTACATGGGCATTTAGTGATTTCATGGGGTTTCAATTCCAAAATGAGTTTTCAAATATGTCAGGCCTCGCAATTTTGCAATTTTGCTGCCTACATGTAGTTCAAAATTACAGTGTTGATTTCACCACGATAAATTCAGTTGCATGATACTAGCCGCTGCAATCATCTCTCAAGCAAGCTTGCATACAAACACCAAACGCATCGCATGCAGTGTCTGTTACCTTTTTCTGGTATACATTATTGCCTTTATTTTTCAAATATCTTGAGGTTATATACAGTGTAATGATGAAATTATGTTCCACTGGTAGGTAGAACGCAACTTATAATCGACTTAACTTGTAGTTGCATGCTGATTAGTAATTTAGATGCTATTTATGGACGGCACGAGAGCACATCTTGACTGGCTGCACCTTTTACTTGTTTTGTTCAAGGCTACAATACAAATATTCTGAGGCTAGGAAAGGGTTTGTGGTTTGTGTTTGTAATCAGCTTGATGGATTACTTTGAAATTAGATACTAAATGGATTAGTGGTGGGACCTTGATGGCCCACCTTGTCCAAACATCATGTCAATCCCGTAATGGAATTAGTGGACTTAGCTTTCAAAGTAACTGTTCACAAGTCCAAAACCCAACAAGTTGTTTTCCTGTAATGTCAAAATTATTGCCATTATCAGTGTTTCACTGTGGGCGCACACGTGGATTTTTTCAGTAAAATTATCGTATTACCCTTAACAATTTAAGTCTTATAACATACTTTTAAGGGTAATATAGTGTTTTTGCACGAGACACATTTGCTATTACAAGATTGAATTTTTTTTGGGAGGGGGGTAAAGGAGTCTTTTTAATCTTTAATTTGCTCAATGTAATATCTAAAATACCTTTAAAAATTGAATTTCTTTAACAATTAGGGCAATGACGTTTTGGGTTTTAACTTTTTCTTGGCACAATGTAGTTACTGAAGTGCTCTTAGAGTTGAATAATCTAAAGCTAAGATTGTGGGTTTTTCTAATCTTTTTATTTTTATTTCTTCTTAATGTTTTGTGGGATTAGGGGCAATTTTGTATTTGCATAAATTAAATTAAAAAAGGAAATGCTGCTGGTGTGTGGGATGTGTCTCGCCGCTCCCATCATGGTGGTTCGGCATGTGTTGCCGTCCAATGCATGGTGGAACTCTGACGATGTTTTTGCTTTTCCCCCCTTGTTTTTTCTCTTCATCCTCGACAAATGTGCAGCCCTTGCAAAAAATCAGAAGAGTGTTATTTGTTAAGTTTATCACATTTGGTTCTTATTCTTTTAATTGTATCAAATTTAAATTATTTTTTTTCAATTTGATCATTTGGCATTTGATTTTTATATCAAATTTGTTGTTTTATTTTATGATGTTTTATGTTTGACTCTTAATGTTTTGATTTCTAATTTAGATTCTTGGCTCTTTTATCAAATTTTAATTTCTTTTCAATTTCATCGTTCGATTCATATTTGGTCAACATTTTCTTGCTTTTCATTTTAGTTTTGGATTTTTCTGTGAATTTGATTTTTCTTTTCATTTTTGCTTCTTAATTCGATATTTGATGACATATAAGGTTTAACTCTTAATGTTTTAATTTCTAATTTTGATTCTTAGCTCTTTTATCAAATTTTAATTTGTTTTCAATTTCATCCTTGGATCTATAATCATGATTTTTTTTAATGTGGTTTTTATTCTTTTAATTTTTATTTTTATTTAAGTTTCATTTGCTAATTTGATTTTTTTTTTAAATTTTGCTCTTCAATTCAAAATTTTAGTTTATCCTCTTAATTTGTTTTTTCAAATGAGGTCTTTATTTTCTTAATTGTTATTTTTTTTATCTTTGATTTTTTTATTTCATTATTCAACCTTTGATTTATTGAGAATTGATTTTCTTGGTTTTTCTTCTTGTTTCGAGGCCCTATCCGGGAGTCAATCTAGGACAACTATCGGGTCATGGGTCGAGTGGGTTGACTCGGATTAACCCAAGTCAACCAAATCTTTTTGTTTTGTTTTATAAAGAGTCAAAATGATATGTTTTGAAAAAAAAGGAGAATAGTCAATGAGTTTTGATCCCTGTTTTGACTAGATTTGCCCGGGTTAATTGAAATATAGATCAATCCAGGTTTTTGATCACCTTACACTAGAACAATTTCCCCCCAATTTCTTTCGGAACTCGGCTTGATCTAAGCCACGGTTACCTGGGTTATGGGCCAACTTGTTAGCTTAAGTCATGTTTTAAAATAGTGGCTTTCCAGATGCAATGCTTCCAGTTTAGTCATTAGCTAAGGTCATAAGTTTGAAAAGTTAATATGGGTTGACGTCGTTTTCTTTCCCGATTACATTCTCTAAAGTTTTTTGTTTTGAAAAATAAACTTCGATATCTTTTTTAATTTTCTATTCAATTAGGTTATTCTTATGTAATGATCTAGGTGAGAGGTTTGTCCGAGTGATCCATGTTTTTTTTAAAGGTTGTTTTTTTTATTCTTTTTGATTTTGTCCTTTAAAATCCGATTCTTTTTAAAATTAAACTTTATTTTTTTTCACATTTTGCATGATCCTACTCGTGGGTTTTTTGACGATCTCACTTGTTTTGATGGTGTTATAAGACTTTTTTTCATTGAATTTTTTTTTGATTTTATCATTTCTATATTTTGACTTTTGGGAATTGACAATTATTATTTTATTCAATCTTTTTCTATAATGTTGAGTTATATATATATATATATGTTCTTTAAAATACACCGATAGTGAGCATCGGTTATTTATGTTGCAAAAAAATCAGCCCTGACTATACAGTGAAAACTAAAGTGTGATCAGCAGCATCTCAACGTGCATAGTTTTTACTGTTGATTTTCCCAATTTAGCTAAGGTCTGGTGCGCCAAAAAAAAAGGGCACAGCGGAATTGCTGTTTCTCCTATTGACACCATACAAAGTTGTTTATGCCCCCATCATTATACATCAATACATGTTCCTATGCCCTTTCCAATCTTGTCTAACTTTGCTAACACCCCCAACCCCCCTATTCATTTATTGCTTCCCTAATATTACCATGACCAATGACCAATTATCTGTGGATATTTCTTAGAACATGCATGCCTGCAATCTTCATCTATCTTTTGAGATATTAACACGTTAATTTTCACCATATTTTCCTGTATCATCACTTAAAACAAGCATGCTTGCTGACTGTACTGTACTGCATGTGTTACCAAAAGGTTTGCAGAAGGTACAAGCAATACCATCAACAGATGCAAATGGTAGCTTCTTCTTTTGAATCAGTGGCTGGTCTTAGTGCTGCCACCCCGTACGTTACCTTGTCTCTCAAGACAGTCTCCGGGAATTTCAGGTGTCTGAAACATGCCATCGTGGACCAGCTCAAGCAGGTGACAAAAGCCCTAGGAGATGATCTTTTCTCCAGGAATACAGTTGCAGTGGGTAGTAAAGTTGATACAAGTGCATCAAGGTTAAGATACATGGATCAAAGCATCCAAACGAATAAATCTAGTGGGGTTAATGTAGGGTACCATGAACCCCAACAACACATTTGGAGGCCCCAAAGAGGCCTACCAGAACGTTCAGTAGCAGTTCTTAGAGCTTGGCTGTTTGAGCATTTTCTTCACCCGTGAGTTTCCCACCACTGTTCATATCTGCAATTTGGTTGGAATATTTTACCGAATAGACTTTCTCCTTGTAGGTACCCCACAGACGCTGATAAGCACATGTTAGCCACTCAGACGGGTCTATCTCGAAACCAGGTAAGTCAGCTTCTTGTTTATTTTTTTAATCATTTATTTCCAAGGTTCTCGATTCAATTTGGGCGATGGGATTAATTAGAACCAATATATACATTGATTTGATTGGAGTTGTTAGTATATGAATTGGCCAAGATTACTGTTCATCGTTTGCTTTCTTGGTATTGGGGGACCATAATGCTCTTTTTTAGAGCTCTTGAAGTTGGATGACACTAAATTAAAGTATATTGTGTTTTAACTAAAGCAGTTTGGCAGCATTTCATGGGAAAGATACAATATTCGCGTGATCCCGTTTGTTTTAGAAATATGTTAACTACATTGGCTTCTAGATACTAATTTACTCCACTAGATGTAGATGCAATTATCATGTGTGATAATTAAATTGAAAGATTAGTGCAGGTGTCAAACTGGTTCATCAATGCCCGGGTGCGCTTGTGGAAACCTATGGTTGAGGAAATACATTTGCTTGAAGCCAAAGGTTTGGCAGAAAAAGCTGGGAAGAACGACGGAAATTCTGCAGAGGGTAATAGCCAGTCAAATGAGGAGGAAGGCTCAAACAAGTTTGGTACAAATTCTGTGCTGGATAAACAAATGGAATGCTATGGCATTGGTTCCTCTGGAGGCTGTGGTGAACAACTGGATGCAGAACAATTGAGTAGAGAGAAGAGGTCAAGAGTAGAATTTCAGGTCCCTACCACCATGGATGGATCACCGATGAATTTTCTGCCTTGTCAGAGAAGTGGGACTGACAATGGTGGACTTGGTGCTGTTTCACTTACTTTGGGTCTTAGGCAAGGTATTGAGAGTGCACAGCATCAAATACAATTGCAACAACACAAGGGTCATTTTAAGCAGCCATTCGGAGGTCAGATGATTCATGATTTTGTGGGTTGATATGTGTCTATATATCCATTTCATCTTCAAATGGAAGTTGAAAGTGAATAATAATGCCACAGAAGAATGACTCTTTTTGCCACCATATATCTCAAATGACCAGGGAAAATTTATTGGGGTATATACTCGGGGACCTTTTCGAGGCTTTAAATTGAATATAAATCGTTGCTGATGCTTGTTGGCAAATGTTTTATGAACATTTTATTTAACACCATGTTGAAACTTACAATTATGCAAACCCAGAAGTTCCGTACCACGGTCAAAGCTAGCGCCTAGCTGTGTCTAATGTGTTACAGAAAGCAAATAGGTTAGTGAGACACTTGAGAACAGCCAAGTCACTACAAGAAAAACATGTTAGGTTTTTTCAAAAACTCTATATTTGGGGTAGTGCAAAGGAGCTACGTGCATTGAAATTGTGGAAAGGTTAGTGATGAACCAGCATAAAAGGAGGAAGAACGCCAATCTCTAGCAAATTTTCAAGAAGTAAAATTAAAATATTTTTAATGCATATGCTATAACAAAAACTGCACAGAAGTGCATTTGCGAATGTATTCCGACGTGTGTTTGGCAGTATGGTTGTGATTGTTTTTTAAATAATTTGTTATGTTAAAATACATGTTAATGATATTTTTTTATTTTTTTAAAATTATTTTTGACATCAACACATTAAAATGATTTAAAAACATTAAAAATATATTAATTTAAAGTTAATAAAAATAAAATTAAATTTTATTAAAAATGTTTTTAAAACATACATATAGATTTTTAATTGATTAAAATATCAAATCGAGTTTTCGATACCAATCAACAAAATAATTAATAAATTGTGAGGAGGTACATTGTGGAAGTATAATTGTCTTCCCCCTCCTTTACCCATAAGAGAAGAGAAAACGATGTGAATAGTGATGTTAAGTCATGAAAGCAAGAACCATGCACAGGGACAGACAGCCTTCGTTTTTTGTAGCAAAACCAGTGAGTGTGACACCTGAAAAGCAAAAGATATGGCGGTCGACATGCACAGTTGGGGGCAAAGCAAGAAATCAGATACGAAGTGACTACAGCGGCAGGTGAGGTAAATATGAAAAATAATATCTACCTAGTTCCTACTTTCTTCCGTGCACAATAAATGTCTTGTCCTCTTACGTTGCCTTGCATCACATGTTACAATTGTGGAAGCTTTTAATGTTTCAGTTTATAAATGCCCTGTCCTCTTACCTACTTGCTCCTAGTTTTAAATGATGCTTGTCGTCTTAGTGAATTGACGTATTTTTTACTTTCAAGTAAAACAACGAAAATATTTGGAACACTGCGAGAAAGAAAACATGGTTTTGAAATCTGTCCCAGCAGCTTGTTTGGTAGTGTGATTACGGGTGTTTTTTAAATAATTTTTCATATTAAAATACATGTTAATAATATTTTTTTATTTTTTTAAAATTATTTTTAACATCAGTATATCAAAACGATCCAAAACGTACAAACCATATTAAATTTTAACAAAAAAAAAAATTTTCAAATTTTTTAGAAACGCAACCGCAGCCGCGTTCCCAAACATTACCTTAGATGACAGGTTGATTTAGAATCTGTCTGATTTGAAATTATGCCGGGTTAATGAAAAATACAAAAAAATCATGATTTAATGTGACTCGATTAATTTGATTAATCTGAAAAAATTCGGTCAAAAACCTGGTTACAACCTGTTAATTTTTGTTTTTATTTTTACTAAAATGATGTTGTTTTGAATTTTTTTAAAATAAAAATTGACCTGGCCGACCCGGTAACCCAATCAAAACCCGGAACCAGAGCCTTAAACTAGGCCGGGTTTAAAAACTATGAAAGATACCATAAGAAATTTTTTTGGGTATTTTTTTTTTTTAAAAAAAGAGGAAGGAAAACAAATACTATCGGTTTAGAAATTAAAATTTATCTCCAATGCTTCGAGATTAAATTTACCTTCCATAAACATGGGGTTGATAATTATGTATTAGGTTGCATTTGAAATGAAGAATTTAAAAAAATATTAAAGAAACAATATTTAAGAATGGAGTGTTACAATTATATAAAAATAGAATTAAAGTTAAAAAAATATCTTTCTATTATATTTTGTTTTTATATTTTTTTAGTTTATTATTTGTCTCAGTGTATCATTGATAGTTTTAAAAAAACATGTATGCTCCTAGTATAATTTTTTTTTCTTTCAAATTTCTCTCTTTTTCCTTTTTTTTTTCTTCCAGCATTTTGAGAAGGAAATAAAGAGGAAGGCTTATTGGTCACATGGATCTGGGAACTATCCAGATTGCTCTGTACAAGCTAAGCCCTTGGTATAAATAACATTTTCCTTCTCTCTCTTAATTTTTTTTTCTTTCTATTCCTCACTTTCACATAAATTATAATTATTTATTTTGTAATCACAATGCATTTTATAATCCTAATATTTTTTTTATTTGGTAACAAAAAAATTATGAGAAAATAAATAAAAATTTCAAGTTCCAAATCAAATTTTTATTTTCTTAATCAAATCACGAACTCAAAGTATTTTATAATTTTTTCTTGCTAATATGTATTTGTATCATTTTTCAACTAATTGTTTGATAAAATATTTGATTGTAATATTGTTTTATTTTTATGTGGAAATTGTGAGTTTTTATATTGTTTTTGATATATTCATTTAAAATTTTTTATTTAATTTTAATAGTTTCAATGCATGAACTATTTTTTTCTAGAATCGTATAGGTATAAGATAATTAATATACCTAACTCGTAAATATTTGCAATATTTAGAAAAATTTTAGCATCTTTCTAACCTGCTTGAATAAAAAGAAGAAGAATGAATTAAGTTTATATTTTATAAAATATCAAAAATTAAATTAAATATAATTATAAATTAAAACCCGACATAATATATCCGATTACACCCCTGTTATTTTCCCTAATAAATTTTGGTACTGTGATAATTTGAAAAATAAAAAACTCGCATTATTGTACTCCAGCTTGTTGCGTGTCTACTCCAACCAAAAAGAACCTTCACCGGAATCTCACTGGGAAATGAAACGTCCTGTCATCCTGATCATGGCTTACTTTCAACAATAATCATGGATTTTTTTTTTCTAAGTTACAGCTTTAACTTTTTCATCAAAGTTTTGATATATTTACGTGTGGTTTGTTAACTGTTTAAGCTTTTGTGGTCCAGTATATATATCGACTTGCTTATCTTTTTCTTTCTTCAATTTGATTTCACCTCCATCCTTTGCGTCTGTATTTTATCTACCCTATTGTTTTACGTAAAATACTGACGACATGAGGAAAGCTCTACAGTCTTGTACTGTATATAACAATATGGATGTGAAAAAGAAGAAAAGAAGAAGAAGAAGAAAACAACGAGAAAAGTTAAAAGTACTGAACCACTTTTGTATTATGTGGTGAACTGATCTGAAACTCCTTCAGTGGATTGCTTCCGGTTGTTTTTAATTTGTTCTTGTTTCCTTTCTTCTACCTTCATGTGGTCTTTTTGACTCATCATTGTCTTCTCTTTCTTTTTCTTTTTTATTTGTATTATCAATGTCAGCACTGTTTCTCTTGTACCATGTTTTTTCTAGAAGAATGTAATCTTATCTGCTAATAAGGTGGCAAATAGATCAGTAAATCAAGTCCATAACATTGTT
>Ga0325401_1005703_pt1 | contig 11967 bp, 11 predicted proteins | sample PopdelMetagenome_FD_205666 | JGI IMG/M metagenome (GOLD analysis project Ga0325401, IMG submission 205666) | Populus deltoides microbial communities from Bellville, Georgia, United States - Xylem-PdKOR-R2 | ecosystem: Host-associated > Plants > Phyllosphere > Stem > Wood/Secondary xylem | place...
AATCATGAATGCCTGACAACATTTACAAGTATTAGCATTATTCGAATAAGATAACTAATGTAATCATGTTAACAATTTATAATCTGATTGGAACCTCCTTTGTGTGTGGTTTCCAATTAAATAATAAAAGTTTATACTATACTTGTTTGAAATACCATTAGTGGATCCTCTAACCTTGACATTTGTTGTTATCATTGTTTAATCCTTACGTTAATCTTCCATCTCAAAGTTCTCATCAACTTCTTCTTCTTTATTATTATTATTATTATTATTATTATTATTATTACTATTATTGTTGTTGTTATTGTGTTACTGTTAACTATAATTTATACAATTAACCCCTCTGTGGTTCGACCCCGGTCTTGCTGGGTTATTTATTACTTCGACACTCCTGCACTTGGGAGAAGACATCAATCTTTTGGTCGTGTCACATAGCATCATAGAAATGCTGAGATGAGCTACCCATTAGATGTTCGTAGTAAGTTGCCTTGAAGGTATTGGCAAACAAAGTCACCATCTCCGTCTCTATCAAAGGGGGTTAGACATGTGTTGCTTCATCCCTCCATCTTTGCACATAAGCCCTTACTGACTCTTGGCTTCTTTTCTCCATTGACATAATGCTCATTCGATTCGGAGTGATTTCCAAGTTGAATTTGTACTGCTTAAGGAAAGCTTCCACCAAATCTTTCCATTTCTTGACCTTGGCATTGTCCAACCTCATGTACCAGCTTAGGGCAGAGCTCGCTAGACAGTCTTGGAAAAAATAAATCAGCAACTTATCATCATGGATCACTTCGGCCATTTTGTTGCAGTAGGATCGAAGGTGAGTGTTTGGGCATTCCAAACCAGTGTATTTAATGAACTTTGGGATCCTAAAATCTTTTGGTACTGTGATGTTTGGTACCAAACATACTTCATATGCTCGCATGGGGTCAGACCATTCATTTCCCTCGACTACTCTCAACTGTTCTTCCAAAGCGGATATCTTGTCGTGGTTCATGAAACCGGTGGACCTATTGTCGGAAGGTTTATTCGCTGTTAGATCCACGATGATCGGAGCTTGAGTTAGCTGCATAGGGATGGCAGGCACAAAGTGTTGTTCTGTCATTGAATTCGCCCCTAAGTTTTGAGATGCCCCGGGGACGTGAGCTGCTGGTGCTCCTATAGGTGGTTGGGTAGATGTTCCCTCCCCATTCTTGGCTCTTAAATGTTGTTCAAGTAGATTGATCATTTAGGCAACTTCATTTTTCACGGATTCCAATTCACTCTGGTAGGGGGTTATAAGAGAGCCCTCTCTTCATTCTCCATTCTTGATCTTAGCCGAGTGTAGTGGACCTTGGATGGGGGACCTATGTTTCACAATCTAGTGGTGCAAATGATAAATTATAAACAAATGCGTGATGAAAATGAGATGCATATGTGATGTATATTTCAGAACTGATTCATGACTTTTGTAATCCCTTAGGCAAGATTTCCGAGTCGAATTGATTGCTATAAAAGAGTGTTTGCCAAGTTCTTATCAGGATTGATTACCAGAACACATTAGAAAGAAAGATAGGTCATGGCCTTTGTTGTTACCCATTTTTGGGTCCCCACACAAAAAAAGAGAAAATACAAAAAAAAAAGAGTCGAAAAAATTCGGAAAAAAAGAAAATAAAAAAATAGTTAACAGTGAGAAAAGATGTCAGGGCAAAAAAAAAAAGGGCCAAAAATTCGTTGAGGTTTAAAAAGGCAAAGATTGAAATTTGACAGTATATCGTTGACTGATGAGAGCCCTGTTGACAAAGAAAATTCAATTTGAAAAAAATATTCAAAATCAGATGTTTATGGACTTAATTAAATTTTATCTAAGGTTTAACTGAATTTATGGAGGGTTTGATTGCAAGAAAAATTGATTTTAAAGTCAATTTAGGCTTTTATTGGAAGAAATTAAAGTTCTAGGGTCAAATTACAATTTTGAAGAGTTGATTTGGTCAAATTAGGGGCTTAATTGCATAATTATTGAAGTTTGATGGCCAATTAGGAACTTGATTGAAACAATCTGAAACCAAGGAAACAATCTGAAACCAAGGACCAAATCAGCGTGCATGTACATTTCACGCAGGCTTGCTGTTTTGCCTAGCCGGTTCATTGGCTAGGCCTGCTGGCTTTAGCCCAGCCACATGAGTCGAGCTAGACCCAGCCGGTTCATTTGTGGTTTGTATTTTTATAGTGTAAAAATACAAATCTGGTATTAAAATACCCGGTTTTCTACGCAATGTTGCATATATATATATATGATTTGTTTTCATGCATGCGGCCAAGTTTCTCAAAAATAAAGAAAAATCATATAGTAGTTTCATACAACATAGAAAATTTAAAAAAAAAGTCTTAGCATGCATTTTCGGCTTTAATAACAAGTTTATTAAAGTCATGAGAATCAGACCAATATTTAAAAAATAAAAAAAAATATTTTGTTTTCTTTTAGTATCCAGGATTACGATCTTATACGTAAGACATACTCTTGATATTAAATAGAAAAGTTTGTTTTGTTTTTATTGATGCTAGAGCAATTAGGTTTTCTTTACTCGATAAGATAAGGATCTCCTTATTGAGGAGAACTTTTCTTCTCTTTTTAAGAAGTCATTGACAAGACAACTTTCAAAATCTTTAAATCACATCAAACCACGAAGCAGCTTACCTCAGGTAGGGTGCGCTAGGGGTGCTAATCCCTTCTCTAGCCACAACCAGTCCCTTACCCGTGAATCTCTGACAAAGACCAGCACACTCGGGTTTCCTAGTGACCCTGAACCAAATACTAGGTGGCGACTCCCAAATCAAACAAATCAACAAAAAAAAAATCACCATTGACGTCGCGCAGGCACATATGACAGAATGGTGACTCCACTGGGGAAGGTACTGTTTCTAAAAATATTGGACTAAGCTTTGTGTATTTGATGAGTTTAAGTTTTTGCATTTTTGTCTTTTTGTTAATGTTTTTTTTCCATGCATTTTATAGAATTGTCTTATGCATCACATGTTTTTATTTTTGAAAGCACACACAAGCTTCTAAGTTAGGTGGGGGACTAGCGATCTGTCTTATGACTATTGGTCAGGGTTTAGATATGTAAAACACCTAACTCATATATGAGTGTGCCCTAACCATTTCTCGCAATGCCCCTATTTTGTCTTTACGAAGATCGTCACTGGGCAGATATGAGACCCTTTTGAGACCAGGTAGAAAACCTACCCATGTTCATATAATAAATGGAACCTGTCCTTAAGTTGTATGTGCTATCTTTATTTGCATCAGGGCAAACCCTTCTTGAAGCATCTTGAACTCAAGACTTGTGGGTGACACAATGATCGTCACTTAGAAAATTTTCATTGTAGAGTATGGGCAAGAATCAAGATTCTTGTTTCATCATGCAAGGGTTACGATCATGTGTCACCCCTCGAAGGGCGAGTTCATCATATAGATTACATGTTCATACATTTATCATGCATGCATCGGGTTGAAAAGTAGGTTCCCCCACATAATCTCAGCTATACCTGATTGAAAAAAAGAAGATGGAAAATGAAGAAAGAGGCTTATTGTCAAAAAGAAATTGAGAGCAATAAAGATGAAGTAGCTAGACTAAAAAATCTACTTGAAAGGGAACGTCTACACAACCTCATGTGGAAATACTGTCAGTCCATGTCCCACATAAGGAAAATATAATTGACTTTTCTCCTCAGCAATCCACTAGTAAAAGCCATAAACACTGAATTGGCACCGCTTCTCCTTCATTCCAGTCATGAACAACAACAACAATGTCTTCAGCCATCAACACCTGACAACCGTTGTTTTTGTTCAGATGCATCGTTAATTGTTCACTGCCTCTTCATCTACTTCCAATAGCATCCAATAGCTACTAGCCTTTCGTGCCATGTGCATTTGGCCTTCTTTGAAGTCACCCCCATCGTGAGCTTCATTCTCGCCCCGCAACATAAGATGTTGATCTGAAAAATAGGAGCAGATATTGAACTTCTATGTGGCAGAGCTCTCTCTACAGAGATTTGTTTGTGGATCTGCTAGTGGGGAATACAAAAAGGAATGTAGTAGTTTCAAACTTTATGAAAATTTCCCCCACTAGTGGTAGCACCAAAACACTATAGTAGGTTGAAAAGCCAGACTTGGTCTGAAAAATAGAGTAGACCATGAACTTCAATGTAGCAGAGCTCTCTCTACAGAGATCTGTTTACGGATGTGCTAGTGAGAAATACAAGAGGGGATGTAGCAGTTTCAAAAGCTATGAAAATTTACTCCACTAATTTCAGCACCGAAACACTATAGTAGGCAGAAGAGCTAGACCTGGTTTGAAAAACAGGAACAAATATAGAACTTCAACGTAGCAGAGCTCTCTCCATAGAAATCTATTTGTGGCTTTGCCAGCGGGGAGTATAAGAGGGGATGTATTTGTTTTAAAAGCTATGAAAATTTACCCCATCAATTTCAGCACTGAACCACTGTAGTAGGTAGAAGAGACAGACTTGGTAGGAAAAACAAGAGTAGCATCAAACTTCAACAGAGTAGAACTCCATCTACAGAGGCCTGTTTGTGGATCTGCCAGTGGGAAATCAAAGAAGGGGTGTAGTAGTGTTAGATCATCTATAATTGTCTCCTACTAGTGTCAACATCAAAACACAAAAGTAGGGAGAAGAGACAAACCTGGGCTGAAAAACAGGAAGAAGACTGAAACTTCAACAGAGCAGAACTCCCTCTACAGGTGTTTATTTATTGCACTGTTAGTGAGGAATCAAAGAGGAGACGAATGAGTTTTATATTCATTAGGTTCTCTTCTAATAGAGACAACGTGTGATCCTACAAGTCGGCAATGGTGGTGCTGCATGTTTCCGTACGCTGCCAAGATTTGTTAGAAAGTTTCCAATAATCCTCAAACAACCACAACAACATTGGAAGATTGACATGATGTTATGAGGATTGCTGAAAGAGGTGAACAAGCTATCATGATGGGAAAGATTGAAGGTTCTACCAAGGACTCTAGAACAATGATGAGAGATGACCCAAAAGATGACTCTGGCAGAGGTAAACCTTAATTATGTGGTCTAGCCAAGTCTCGCTGTATCATAAACTACTCAAATGTCTTTGCCAAAGATAGACATTCCTTTGCCACTTGAGTTTATTTACCAACATCTGCTAGATTCTAGACTTTTTGCCTGACTCCGTCAAATCCCATGCAACCACCGTTTCCTTTGTGGTATAATCTAGACTAGAGATGTGAATATCATGGTGGGGTCTTGGGCATTCATTTGAACAGTTGCAAGAATTTCAAGAATTGAGTCCGGAGGATAGTGAGCAAGAGGCGAGTTGTGTTTCTGAAAGATGATGTCATTAGCCATATTGTCACAAGAACAACCTCAGAATGACAAGTGATTGAAATACTTTTCAAAACATAAATACTTTTCATGCTTAAAGGTTATGCTCAATGTGTTATTTGCATGAAACAGCAGTAAAAATGAAGGCATGTCATGAACACAGGAAAACACATGATCTTATTAACAAAAAAGGCTCATTTGACAGAGAAAGTCTTGTGGCATTTTGAGCCAAATTACCAACAAAAACTGGAACAGGTTGAAACAAAATATCATGAAGTTTTGCAGGCATGATCGAACAAAGGTAGTTATGTTTTGGCAGAACAAGAACATGCTCCATTCTGCAACGGTGGTATAATTCCCCTTCGGTCAGCCTTCCTACAAAAGCTTTTGCAGAAATGCTGGATTGTGTTGAGGCTGTTGACCATGTTTGCCCCTAATTTTTTTCCAGCCTGAGTCGTTGTTGGGGTTTGAACAAAGATGATAGGTCGGTTGGAAGGAACTACGATCTACATGTAAATTCATAATTCTTGATTATGAGCAAATCAAAATATTAAATTCTTCTTTATTCTTTGCGATTTTATCATAAAAAAACATTCATAAAAAAACAACATCCATAAAACAAATACAAACACACATTCACTTTTACTATATTTTTTTTCACATCCACACTACAAATTATAAAAATTCAAAAAAACTAAATAAAAATTACATTAAACAATTTAAGATTTACAAAATGGAGCCCAAAAAATTTAGGAATAGTTTTGGGATGCATTCTGGGTTTGCCGAAACAGTAGCGGCGCATTGCTCCACGCGCCATCGCCACTGGCGGTGCGTGGGTTCACGCGTCGCCGCAAGAAAATCCAGGCACCAGGGGGTCTGGAGCAGCTTCTTCTCCTATTCCTTTCCTCGCCGGCAGTGACCTGCAAAACACAACAAGTAGTTGATTTTAATTTTTTTCTTAGTTTTTTAGATTTGCTCCTCTGCCTTCTCTTTTAGATCTGTTTCATTGCAGATCGGTTTTTCTTTGGGTTCGTCGTCTTCTCATTTGCTTTAAGTGGCTGGCGGAGCTGTTGTTTTGGCCGTTGCTATTGAGGAAACCGCCGAAAAAGAGGCTGCTGAGGGGAAAGCTTCGGGTGGAGAAGCTGCGAGATGATTACTACGGTTGAACAGGAGAGGAAAGGACAGATCTGGAGCTGCTATGGGGGACAATGACGGTCGGTTTGTGGCGAGTGGCTGGTGGAGGGGGGCTTGCCCAGTGTGGGAGACGGTGGTGCAGCGGTTGTCTTGGCTGTGTTGAGGCGAAGACGCTGCTGTTGAGAGGAGGAGAAGGGGGTCAGGTGGTGTGGAGATAGTGAGGGGGCTGTCTTGTGGCCGACCGGTTCAGGAGAGAAAGAAAAATAGATCGGGGGGGGGAAGAGAAGGAAAACGCAAAGGCTTTGGTAAGCGGTGGGGGACCTGAAAGGGAGGCTTGCGGCTGAGGGGAGAAGACTGGGGAAAAGCTGGGGGAAGGGCTTGGCCGGGGGGAAAGGAGGCTTGAGCGGCTGGTTTGGGTGAGAAAAATCCAGGCCGGGGAGGGGGGCGGCTGTTTGGTTAGATAGGTTTAGGTTAAGGTTTTTTTTTGTTTTTTTTTTCTTTTAAAATTGCCCCTCCATTTTGTGTGTGTTGAGGGCTACTATTTATAGGCAAAATATTGTTTGGTCCACAAACTTGGTCCCTCAACTTCTTTCTTTTTTTGTAAATTTGATTTTTCTTAATTGTTTTGTATTTTTTTTGAAAATGAGCAATATCAACGTTGACTCAATGAGGAAAATCAATGATTTTAAAAATGACGCGTGAAAGGTCGAATGTGTTCAAAAGACCTTTGCAAAATTAAATTATTTTGAGACGATGCCGAAAATGCTAAAAACGATACAAATATATTAAAAAACATATTGTTTTTGGATTTTCATTGTTTTTCACTATTTTTGGATTTTTCAAAAATTTTATCAAATAGGTGGGTCAAAAATTAGGTAACAACAAGCATCTTGTTTTTGAAATTCACAAAAAGGTCACCTCATCACAGATCATCAAAAGATATACCCAAGATCAGACATTAAAATTGACACGAAGAACCATGGAAAAAGCCATTTTAATCTTTCAACGGGTCAATTTTTGTTTTTCAAAATACAAGATAATCAAAAGACTACATGTATTGAATGACATATGTTGGGTTTTTGACCAAAGAAGTTTAAATTTCAAAAATACTTTTAAAAACTGATATCTCTCTGATTTCATTTCAACAATTAGACTTTGAATAGACATGATCTTTGAAATATGAGAGTTGATTCCCGAATAAGAAAGATTGTGAAACAAAAAGAGCATCGATCGAGTTAGCAAAATCCTTGACAAAAATAACATTGACACTTGTCGACACTCCTTGAAAAGTGGAGTAATTAGGGGAAATACAGTGGACCCTGAGAAGGAAAAACAAGCAGTATTCAGATCAGCTAAGGGGCAATGAAAGATGATTAAATGATGAATCAGTGAACTAAGGACAATGGTGTTCAAAGAAAGATAATCAGATGAACAAGCACATTCAGATCATACTGGAGGCAATGTTGTTCAAAAACATTCCATGATCTAGTGAACTGCACCAGCAATTGAAAACAATGGTACACTTGAGGGACAACTTCATATCTCCATCTGGGTTTACCCTTTGAAAACATGGCTATGACTTTCGATGGATGTTATTGCACAATTGTATTAGAATGAATGTCGGAAATATGAACACCACCAAGAATGATTGTGGGACCATCTGTTATGCAGCACAAAGGCGCACTTCACCATATGAATATATGTGATAAAATGAACATCATTGATGATGCCAATGCATTTCCTTTCACAATCTGATTCGACAAGATGAGAGGAATCCATTGAGAAGAACACTGAGCATATAACCATGAGTCTTTTATTGCAAGCTATGAGATGCATGTTTGGATGACTGGATAGTTTCCAAGAAGACTGATGATAACATATACTTGAAGAGTGTTGTTTCAACCAGAGGCAAGTTCATGACTGATTGGCAATCTAGGATGAGGTCGACAATAGAAAACCTCTTGACGAGTGTTGGCACGATGCGCACAATCAATGAGAAAACAATTCTCAGGAGCATCCAGAAGATGAATGATTGGTTAAGCTCATTCATGAATCAAGCTACACCACACTTGAGGGCATGGTAATGCTTTATAAACAATGAGAGTAGTAATCATCATGGACAACCTAGAATAGGCACGACATTTGTCGCACCCGACATTGCGGCGGCCCTAAAAATATTTCTCGAATTATGGAAAAATAATAGATTTCTGGCATCTTGTTCTTTTAGGAAAAATGTCTTGTTTAAGGAGTCGCCACCTAGTATTATGGTCACTAGGAACCCTAACTGGTCAACAGAGGTTCTATGGTACGGGATTGGTTACGTAAAAGGGAAGATATTATCACCCCTTAAACGTTCTGCCTGAAGCAGACTGCATTGTTGATTTTGTCTTAAATTACTAAATATTTATTGGTTTATGCTCTGATGATTTACTTGCAATATTCCTGACTCTGGCACCAGTGAATATTCAACTACTAATAATTCCAACTCTGGCGTTGGTAAATATTACGTAGCTATAAAATAAATTTGGATCAATATTTTTATTCCTGACTCTGGCGTCAGTGAATAAACAAATAAATTTATTTTTACACATTCACATATTTTTTTATTTTTCTAGCTAAATAAAATAAAATATAATGAATAAAAATAATATAAATTTAAACCGGTATTTTTATTCCTAACTCTGGCGTCAGTGAATAAACCAATAAATATATATTATTTTTATTTATGCATACACATTTTTTCTATTTTTTCTATTTTTATTATTTTTATTATTTTTATTATTTTTCTATTTTTCTATTTTTTATTATTTATGTTTTTGGGGGCTGGGCCTAGCTCAGCCCATGTGGGGGCTGGGCTGGACCCAGCCGGCCCGGCCCGGCCCGGTCACTGGCCTAAGCCAGTGACCCGGCTGGGCAACATAAATCACGCGTGCATGTGCAGGTAAAGGGAGTGAATTAAAATGAAAAGTGGGGGAAGTGAAGCTTACTTACCTGGTTCTGAAAAAAATCGAAAGCAGTAGCAATGATGGTGCTGGTCACGGTGGCCTTCCTCTGCTTAGGTTCTTCCCTTCTGCTTTCCTTTGCTGCCTTGCCCACCGCCTTTTCTTTTCTTCTTTTTTTCTGCGTTCCTCTGTTTTCTCAGTTCTTGAGATGAAGGAATTAAAAAGATGACGATGTCGGTTCTCTCGGGTGATTCTTCCTTTTCTGCTTGTTTTTTTTCTTTGTTTTCTTGCTCTGTTTTATTCTGTGTTATGCTTGAATTCTGGGACTAAACCAAAGCTGGGTTTAGTCCTCTGTTTCCTTCCTTTGGTGTTCGTTTTCTCCCCCCTGAGTCTGCTTCATTTCCTCTGCTATGTCTCTGTGCGTTTGGTGTGTTGAGCCTGTGCTCTGGGAGAGGGGAAATTGGAATCCCCTAAGCTGGAGTTTCGAAGGAGGGCCAGCAATCTCTCCGGCCTGTTTCAGCATTTCTTCCTTTTTTATTTCTGCTTGTTTATTTCTGGTCCCCCTCTATTCCTGGCTCTCTTTTTTTCCTTTCGTTTTTGTGATTCCCCCCCTTCCGTGGTTTTTCTTTCTTGTTTGCGTTTCTGCCCAGTCTTCTCCGTTCAAGACGAAGACAATGGTGGTAAAAGCACGAGGATTTGCTGCTGGTTGAGGGACCAAAATTTTCCCCGGTTCTGTCTTTTTCTTTCCCCTGTGTTTCCTCCCCTCTCTCGCGCTCTCTCATCTTCTCTGGCTTTATAGCCAGAGAATACCAACCATTTGAAACGGCTTCAAAGCCATTACTGCCAGAAATGGCTCCTGAGGAAGAAGGTGAAGAAGGCGATGAACAGCTTCTCAAAACGGTGCCGTTTGTGCGATGGAAATGACCATTTTCAATCTGGTCACTGCATTTCTGAAATCGTGCAATCAAGCCCCTTTCTAAATTGTAATTGGACCCCTGTATTTCGGCGCTTTTTACAAGCTAATCCTTGGACTTTAATCTGTTGCAATTTTGCCCCCAATTAACCCCAAACTTTGCTATTTGTTCAATTAAGTCCCTGATTTCATTAATTTAACTAAATCTAAGTCCAATTAAGTCTCAAAACTTATCAATTCTCCAATTAAAACACTAATTGGATTAATTAAATTAATTCCAAGCTTAATTAAGTCTCAAAACTTATCCATTCTTCAATTAAACCCTTGACTTGATTAATTAAATTAATTCCAAGCTTAATTAGATTAATTTCAAAGTTTAATTAAACCCCTGAATTTCCAATCATGTTGCCCTTAACCCAAATTTTAATTCATTCTTCATTTATTTCATTTTACTTGTTTTTTCATCATTATTATTTTTTTATCATCATTTTTTTATCCTTTTCAATAAATAAAATAATAATTAACATTAAAATTAAAATGGTCAAAAATTAGGTTATGACAGTTGCCCCCTCTTTATAATATTTACTATGCAAAGATATTGAAAAATTTCATTTTCCTTTAGCTTTGTGTAGTAAATTGATAAAGAAAAGTAGATACAGAAAGAACCTTTGCTTCGTTTTTTTTTTAGTCTTGAAAACTTCAAAAACAATAGATTGACACACGACCTTTATAGAGAGATCAAGAAACAAGTCATTTGGAAGAAAACCCACTTTTTTTTTGTTTTGGTTTTTTTAAATGGATTAAATTGTTTTGGGCAACCTGCCCGATGATAAAAGAATGCGAAAAGGGTTTCGCGAATGGTCTAATTGTTTCAGGCGACCTGCCCGATGAAGAATAAAACGCGAAAAGGGTTTCGCGAGTGGTCTAATTGTTCCAGGCGACCTGCCCGATAGGAAGAATAAAACGCGAAAAGGGTTTCGCGAGTGGTCAAATTGTCCCAGGCGACCTGCCCGATAAGAATAAAATGGAAAAGGGTTTCACGAGTGGTCAAATTGTTCCAGGCGACCTGCCCGATATGAAGAATAAAACACGAAAAGGGTTTCGCGAGTGGTCAAATTGTTCCAGGCGACCTGCCCGATAAAGAATAAAACGCGAAAAGGGTTTCGCGAGTGGTCAAATTGTTCAAGGCGACTTGCCTGATAAAGAATAAAACGCGAAAAGGGTTTCGCGAGTGGTCAAATTGTTCTTTTAGGAAAAAGGTTTTGTTTAAGGAGTCGCCACCTAGTATTATGGTCACTAGGAACCCTAACTGGTCAACAGAGATTCTATGGTTCGGGACTGGTTACGTAAAAGGGAAGATATTATCACCCCTTAAACGTTCTGCCTAAGGCAAACTGCATTGCTGTTTTTTGTTTTAAATTGCTAAATCTTTATTGGTTTACGTTCTGATGATTTATTCACAATATTCCTGACTCTAGCGTCAGTGAATATTCAACTACGGATAATTCCAACTCTGGCGTTGGTAACTATTGCGTAGCTATAAAATAAATTCAGATTAATATTTTTTATTCCTGACTCTAACGCTAGTGAATAAACAAATAAACTAAATTTACGCATTCA
>Ga0325401_1005707_pt1 | contig 11966 bp, 6 predicted proteins | sample PopdelMetagenome_FD_205666 | JGI IMG/M metagenome (GOLD analysis project Ga0325401, IMG submission 205666) | Populus deltoides microbial communities from Bellville, Georgia, United States - Xylem-PdKOR-R2 | ecosystem: Host-associated > Plants > Phyllosphere > Stem > Wood/Secondary xylem | place...
ATTTTAATTATCTATTTTAATTATGGATAGAATTACTAATTGAAATTCTCGTCTAGGATTTCATGTCCTTTAACAATTCTGTCGGTAACTTATTATACTAAAAGAATTGCTAACGGACATTTCATGTTAAAAAAATGACGACGTTCTTTTATGCTCTTTAAAAAATCTATTGGTAATTATTAAATTGATAAACTATTCTATTGGTGAGATCGTCGATTATAAGCTGAATATAATTGATGGCATCACCGATAAAATTACTAATATAATGTCCATTAAGGATTCCGTCAACGAGTCCAAAAACTAAAAAAAATATTTTGTGACTCTTTAACGAAATTGGTTTGGGTATTTTTGACAGAATCACCAACAAAATTGTATTTTTATTTACTTAGATTAGTGAAGATCTTTTTACGGTTGGTAAAAAGATAATTTAGTTAAGATAGAAGTTTATCAAGATTAGTTAGCATTATCTTCTCCGTAATTATCTTATCAGTTTAAATTATTTAAGAGATAAATTGAGATTAGAGAAAAAAAGGTTATTTGAATATAACTTTATTAGTGTTTTTGTAAAACACATGAGTATTTTGTTACCAACGTGAAAGATTAGGAAACTTGAAGATTATCCTTATCCTTATCATATAAGACATGTATATAAAAAATGTTAAGTCTAAAAAAATATATGCTTCATATGAGAGTTTTAAAACATAAAAGCATTAATTACATTGAAGCAAGTGTGCCGGTTAGTTAAGGAGTTTACACAGAATCTCGCAGCACATACTCTTGACACACGAGTGTGAGAGATTCTCGAGGAGAATCGGTCCTTGAAGAGTTGGAGAGCTTGCAGACTCCTAGAGGGAGTTCCTGTGTTAACTGTTAGCAACTTGAAGTTTCAGTTATGATGACAACAGTTTAAAGATTGTCAAATGTACTGGCAAGCTATTATGATAAGAGATATAACATGGTTCACTGTCTCATCAAGTAAGGTAGTATAGATACAAAGAATTGTGTTAAGAGATGCTCCTCTTGTAATCTTTCAAGCTAGTGAAAAAATTGTCTACCTTAGAGGGTTTTTTTTTTTAATCTTTTGAAGAGTTCTTCAAAAGGATTTCCTTTTATAACCACATACCTTGTGCATTTAAGTTTTCAGCATTCTTTATTTATTTGGTTAGTGATCAATGTTTGCAAAGTGTTATCAGATCATCTGTTAACAGGTACTAAACATGAAAAGGTACTTTCAAAAACCTTTTATATCCATCGGTAATTCCATTAATAGTTTAGAGAATATTTTTTCGTCTTCATTATTATAACCTTAATTGCATTTAAAAAAATCTAAAATCACAACAACAAATTTCAACAACAAATTTTTATAATATAAATTTAATAATTGATACAAATATTTTAATTACAATAAAAAAAAGTTCCTAACAAAATGGAGCTGGAGATGGAAAGGTAAGGGTATAAAAAAATCATAAGCCAAGAGGTCGAGGAGGTGGAAGGATAATATGTTGAAAGGTATGCTTGTATTTGCTTACCTTGTTTTCTACTTTGTTCATTGTATTTTGTCTCTATATCAGCCTTTAGAACAAACAACCATTCATTAACTTATTCTCAGACCATATTCTAAATGGTCGATGATGGCTGGCTGGGATCGAATTATAGGGTGCCTAAAAAAAAAAAAACTACAATCCACCCTCATGTCTCGGGTTGTAATCATAGACATATCGTAAACTAAATTCTTATCGGGTTCACTAGTAGCTCCAGCCTCCAAACAAAACTGAGGATCTTATTTCGGATAGGTTGAAGTGTCCTTTTTGTGTTTCACACGTATGTTAGTGTTATATGTTTCCTTAAAAAAAAGTCAAATTCCATATTCCAAGTCAAAAATCCAAAAAAAAAAAGATCAAGCCTATTATAACTTTTCAAAAATTACTTACAACAAATGTTTTGGCTTTGCTATATATTGATAAATTGAAAGATTTCAACTCAAAGAAATTATAAATTTGACAAGTTACAACTTACTGAATCGCAATGTGATTTTCTTACACTTTCCTAGTCACCCCCTTGTTTTTTGCATCCGAGTAAAAATTTTTCTTTATAATCAATTTTGTAAACTAATTAGTTTTCAAGATTTACAAAACTATATATTAACTAAAAGTATGAATTATTTATCTTCTCACCTTAAATTTTCTCAACCATACTCATCCATTCAATATGATCCTGGAGTTGACTCTATTGAAACAATGGTTCTTCCATCAAATATTTCATCGTCAATGTAATCATTTAATAAGTTTGAATATTTGTAAACCTGAAAATTATTTCATCGAAGATATTTTTATTTTTATTTTTATTAATGAAAAAAATTAAATAACTTAATACAAATCTTTAATAACAATTAAAAAAAAAATGACTTACATGCTGAGGTCAACCTTCCATTCAATAATAATCTTGACATACATAAAGTCTTTGAAAGATGAGATTCTAGCTCTGTGATTTATATTGGACAAGTCTTGGTCGACAATAGGCATAATAGATTTCTCTTCATGATCGACACCTAAATGCATAATAGCCTTAATGACACTACTGCTTGATGATGCAATAACACTCCTTTTTAACTTGGAAGCTTTTCTACCATCTTGACAATATAATTAACCAATTCAACAAGAGTATAAATCATGAATATCCACTATATGAAAGATTTATTTTTATTAAAATAATAAAATTTTTAATTTTAATAAAATTTTGGTAGAGTTTCCTTTGCACGGGGACTCTATCTAAGATTTCATCATGCTTTAAATTACCTGTAAATAACAACAAAAATCCAAACGCAATAGCTGATACAATCCAACATCACATGTTGCCTCAAGCATACCACTAAAACTACAATCATTAACTATTTATCATTTACAACATGTTTTCACCATTTATCAATACTAAAAAATTAAATAAAGATATTTTTCTAAAGCATAAAATTCAAACAAGTCGTTAAATACTAGATCAATATCATATTATTTAATTTGTGATGTTAAAACAACATTATGCTAATAATAATGTTAATGTCTCATAAATTGAGAATAATTATCTCCTTTTTTTATTTTATTTTGATTATTTTTAAGAGATTGAGGTTGTGTTTATCTATCCAAATCATTTAATTCATGCAAGGCACTACTACTATATATTTTTGGCAAGAAATCATATGTAGTACCTTAATTTTCATATTTAGTAAAATCAACACATTTACTTTAAATTAGATCAAACTAACCCATCTACTAGTTTGCTTCCATTTAGTCAAAAAACATTTATACGGATTAATTGCATGCTATAGAACTGTCTCTTTTATTAAAGTTTGATTAGTTGAATCTTTTTATTACTAATATAATTAATAAGATCTTTCAATAATATATTTCGTTAACATTTAGGACCTTAGTTCTTAACTCTATTAACAATAATGTGTTGTCATAATAATAATAATAATGTTAAGAAAAAAAACTTAAAAAAAAATCAATTTTTCTTGTAATTTTCTATGAATTAATAAATTATAAAACACAAATAAATAATCATAAAATTAGTGAAAGACAAATATAACTTTATATAAATACTAGCCCTAGAAGCTCATTCTTCTGCCTTCATTCATCCCGCTAAACCTAACCACGTGAAACATAGGGACCAAAAAAATACCACAAAGCCCCACTACAACTACCGCTCGCATCCATCACAAACAACCTTAAAACCATAGCTACACTACCATCACTCATTCCCACAAAAAACCAAACAAGAAAACTAAAAAAAAACTATTAAATATGAAACCTTTCCAAAAAAAACAGCCATAAAATCTAGTAATGTATCAATATGTCGTGCACAATTCCTCTTTCTAAATGAAAGAATGTATGTATAATACATTTGTTTGAATTCTTTAGCAAAAATAAAAGCATTGTTGATGGTGCAAAGTCTATCTCCTTTATTTATTTCTTTTATTTATTTTGATCATACCATTATAAGGATTTACTCTAATTTCTCTATCAGTGTCATACCAATAACATTTAAATAAAACCAATGTATCTTGCGAGCTTTGATATTGCAATTCAATAATCTTTTATAACTTGTCATTATAATCAACTTCAAACTCATTGGAAGTTGAACCATTTACACAAACCCTATTTTTTTGTCTTTCTACCATTACCATACTCTTCAGTATGAAATACATCCATTAATAAAAAATCTATTGATGAACTACATATTATAACATTAGAGCTTTCTCTCAAGACCCAAAAATAAGAATTTAAATCTACCAGATTGCCTCCAGTGTTGAAAACCTGGTTCAAGTTAACAATTATTAATGATCAAATAAAAAACCTAAGTAAATCTATTCTTAAGAGTTATGAATTATTAAATATTTACATGTGTTTTAAACCACGTGGCAAATTGTTCATCTTGTAATTGGAAAATTTAAGTTTCATTGGCATTTAGATTTTAGGATAACAATAATTGATAATATTGCCTATAAGAAAGTTACTGAATTGAGTCTATATGAGAATATAAGAGAAAATGATTTAAAACTATAATTATAAAATTGACTTACCGAACAAAAGGTCTCAATTCATTGTAGTTAAATAGCACATAATTATGTGCTTATCTAAATTAGAGGTCTATCAAATATCTTCTCCTAACTGCATTCTTCAATAATGGTCATCGAAGATGGAAAAATATTAATAAATCTTTACTCAAAGGTAGTTTACCATCATCATCATGTCTTGAAATGCAGTTGATTCTTGTTCTCAAGTAAGGCTTAAAATAATATAAGGTAAATGTTGAAATCTCTTCATTAATATAAGTCTTATATATAGAAGCCTCAACATGTTCTTTCTTTTTTACCTTTTTCTTAAGGTTGAACAAGTATTTGTATGCAAATAATTAGAGATGAATAATTAAATGTTTTATAAAAGGAAATGGACAATTACTTAGCATGTAAGTTGTTCCAAACCTCTTGAATAGATACATATATTTGTATTGCACATGACCTTTAACTTTTGCCTCGTATGCTAAATGAATGGTTAGATACTTCATTGAGTTGAAGAAAGAAGGAGGGAAGATCATTTCAAGTTCGTAAATTATATTTGTGATGTTCATTTTAAGTTGCTCCATGTGTTGGGTATGCAACTTGATAGAACAAATATCTTTAAAAAGTTACTAATTTATGTTAGTGCATCTCATATCCTTTTTGACAATAAATCCATTTAAGTAATTGTATCCCATATCCTTTTTTACATTAATCTTTTAATAAGAAAGCTCCTAAAAATACTTTGTTTTATCCAATTATATGTCATACCAAAATTAGAAAAATTCTGCTTTCTAAAATTAAAACCAAATATAATGCCCTTATACTATGAAACTAACTCATACAATTCTTTACCTAATAGTACCAGTGGTGCTACATCCTTTTTCAGTTTTACCTTTTAATGAGTCTTTTATGTTGTTTTTGTATCAATGGTAAATTGGCAAAAATCTCAAGTAGCAATTAAAAAAAGAAGTTTTATCATCATTCATTAAGGTAAATGCCTTATTATTTTTCATATAATATGAACAAGTTAATTTTTCATTTGTGCTCTAACGCAAAACCATCTCATATGCAAGAAAATTATTTATAGTCCATATTAAAGTTGTTTTCATTTAAAATTGTATTTCTTTACAACATCATACATCAAAGCCCTCAATGACCATAACTTACTCAACTCATTAATCAACGATTGAAGATAAAACACTCATATCCCTACCTAGATTATAACAATAAGGTATGACCGTGGATAAGAACATGAATTCATGTCTTGTACACATCCCCGGGGCAAGTTGTAAACTGTTAGTATGATCGGCCAACAAGAATAAGATGAAACAAAGGACCCATATAGAATGAATTTATTTGTACACAACCCAACAAACAACTTTTGGGCTTCACCATTGAAAGGGTGCATTATGACTTTATCCATCTCATCATGTAAATGATGTTATGTCATGTGATTAGTAGTCTTTGAAGACACAAGTAACCTTTACAGTTTAGGAGTTATTGAAAAGTATCTTAATATTTATTGGTTGGCAAATGTGTTCATAATTTCACGATGAAAATTACCCGTCACTATTTCATTGGTCATTACTAACAGAATATTTTATGTCGGTCATGCTAGTTCAATTTGTCATTTTTCTAGTAGTTATCATATGCCAGATATGTAGTGATATGTTAACTTGACCTTAGGAGGGAATCAGTAACTTTAAGTTTTAACTTAGAACATGTAAAATCTCACCAGCAATATTCTCAAACCTAAATTAGTTCTGCTTCTTGTAATAATGCACTCAGATTTAACTAATCTTCAAATGATAACTAACAAACATGTATAGAAATAGAGATAGTGTGTATCCCACAAAAACCAAGGGAGTTTGCATTCATAAAAAAGGCAAAGATTCATAACACACAAGTTACATCTGTATAAGGGGGGTGGCCATGATTGCCATCACACCTTTTCAAGAACCAACAACCATATATATAGCCCTTACAAAGAAAGGAGGGGAAAGGTTACAAATGCCAATCTCTCTTTACACACTTGCGTAAGTATCTTAATATTTCGTCAACTTTCTTTTCTGAAAGTAGGGGAATCTAATAATCAAGCCTTGTGAGGAGGACACTGGTAGCACTTGGTGAATAGACCAAATGAATCAATCTGACGTATAAAGTTGAGCATGCTTGCCCATCCTCCAAATCCAAATCCCACAACAAAAACCCATACCACCACAAAAAAGTTCACGCAATACGAGCCCACCCACCCTCCAAGAAATGGCGGTGGTCTCTCCACAGCATTCTGTGGAAAAACCAAACAAAAAAATTATCAGCAACTTGTTTTATCTAATGAGAATAAAAATGCACTGCGTAATGTGAATGAATTGAGAGATTTTTAAGATGTCTAACCTCTCGAGCCGAAGCAGAAGAGAAAGTGACCATGTGTGCTAATGAGGGAATTATGTAAACAGTGAAGCTGACTAGAAGAGAGCCAACAGTAGAGTTGATAGGTCCGAAGAAAGGGAAGATGATAGCCAGGAACCAAATTGGTATCACCACAGGAAGTCTAGCCAGAGCTCTCTTGAACACGCTCTTTGTGTAATGAATCCCGATGAATTTCTCCCAGACAAAGTACAGTGGGGTGCATGCAAACCCAAATGTTATGAACTGCCAAAAAAATAAAATCAAAACCTTGAAGGAATTGAATATATGGTAACTTTATTTTTTTATATAAAAAAAAAAGACTTTTTAGGTCCGTGGAATTAAGTGGCAATTAATTAACCTGATGAATGAGCATGAGTACGACAGCAGTATCTCTATATCCATTCCTTGGTAGCAAGGAGAGAGCATTAGAATGAGTAAGCAGCAAGTCCCCAAATGCCCAGTAAACAGCAGAAGCTGATGGCAGCGTCAAGGTTAACACATAAAGTGTTGCTATCAAGTATATTAGCTTGAACTTTTGTGGCTTCCACATTGCATGCATAATTTCCCTACATTAACAGTCCAAATTTAATTTTTTGATACAATTGTGCATATGCCATGCACACACAAGCGTGCGCGCAGACATATGGAGCATGTATTATGTATAAAAGTGATCTAGATGGTCAACTTACATTCCAAAATGATGGTGTTATGGTTATAATTACAGGAAACCAAATGGAGAGTAAGTAATCAGAAAGTTGTTTACCAGCTCTTACAGGAAAACTCTTTCCTTTAATTATGGGTATGCATGGATACATGTGTGTGTGTGTGTGTGTGTGTGTGTATATTGATCATCACTCACACTGTGACAGCATGCCCACCAAAGGTATAAAGAATGTTGGTAGCCCCAGTAAAGTACAGAACCATTGTGGTTGGACCTGAGTGTTTCACTCCTTCAATCTTCAAAAAAGGGAGAGAAGTCAATGTTAAATGGATTATGGAAAGGATATTACGCCAAAATGGACTTTTCAGCTGAATTTTATACCACTTATCTAAGATAAAACATGCAACTACCTGTCCATGGATTAGGGAAGCAATTGTCAGATACCATGCCGTATAAGAAGTCATCATAAGGCCTAGGAATGACCAAATTCTATAGTTGTGGAATGAAGGAATAAAGACAGTTGTCGCGCAGCATGCACCAAAGATGTAGGTCCATGTTCTCTTGTCTAGGCTGTCGTTTATGTAGTAGATATTGCTGCGAATTAGCGAAGAAATTAGAGCAGTACTAGTGAAGGTTAGTTATGACGAAATCACTTCAACCAAATAGGAAAGGAGAAATTAAAAGGTTAACATCATGACTGATGAATATGTAATGATACCTCGCACACGCAATTAACTGAATGACAGACCCAAATAAAAGAAAAGTGCAGTTGAAAAAGAGGCCGACATTCCTCCAGTGTTTTCCCAGCAGCCCATCAAGAACTTCAAACCACTGCAAACAATACAATTAAGTTAAAGAAGAAGAAGAAGAAGAAGAAGACGAAGACGAAGACGAAGACGAATACGCGAATACTTAAAGGTTCTCCAACAAGACTTTTCAGCTAGCATCTTTCCAAGGCTAATTAAGATACTAATTTGTAATTAATCATATATAGGGTATAAAATATATTACCTGAATTACATGATTCCTGAAATCAACCTTTTCCCTCTCTTTTCTAGTTCTATACTCAACATAAAGAACACTTATAAGGTAAGCAGTCCAGCTTCCCAGCAAGCCATAAAACAGTTGAAACAGAATTCCAGATAACAAGCCAAGTTGTGAAAACGAGTAAGGCAATGTGAGAAGCACTTGTGCAACCTACAATCCATTAAAAGACATATCAGCATATGTATATTGATGGGTTTATTTATATATATCTTGCATGATGACAATGAAACCAGAGAGCATTCTTGAATATATTGCCTGATTCGAAGCACAGCTGAACCAAGCATCACATACTGAACCACCATGCCAAAAGAACTTTGAGAATTTGCTCTTAGTAGACTTGGAATCCCCTTCTTCTCTCTCCATTTCCACGTAGTTTCCAGCAATAACAGTCTCGACTTTCTCGGAAGCCATTGCTGTAGCTTACTGGTGCTATTGTTGCGGAAGCAATTGAGTAATCAAGAGTGTCTATAAATAGATAGAAGGGGTGCTTCCTTTCTCTATGTTCTGTTATGCTTCCTCTTCTTTCATCTTTATAAAAAAATAAATAAAAAAATATTGGAGCGATTATTGAGTCACCCACGTGGGCGCCTAACTATTGATGTCACCTTGAAAATGTGATTTTCACATCACATAGTTCGACGAATCTCATGCTCATTTTCATAGGGTCTAGCTTTAAATCTCATTTGTGGGTGACACAGCAATGTTCCCCGCATGTGAGAAGCTAATTTCACTGTGCTGCCTTTTCTCTTCCTATGGGCTTGAAAGTGGAATGGTGGGCCGGGCCTCTCATGCATTGCACCAGCGGGGTGGCCCACCACAGGCTTTTCTAAACCAAACGGAACCATGTTTATAAATAAGTATATAGATTGATCTTGAACACATACATACATACATACATACATACATACATATATATATATATATATATATATATAGAGAGAGAGAGAGAGAGAGAGAGAGAGAGAGATTTTAAATAATTAAAAGAGGGATTACAGAAAGATGGGAATGTGAATTCGTGGAGGCTAAGATGGAGTGAATGATGGCTTTGAGAAGTGGTGTGGGTGCTAAACATGATTAAGACCACACGTGTGCCAACTGGCTTTACAAATCTTTGATTTTTAGGACCAAACTAAAGAAGGAAAACTGATTAGACCCTTCATTTTCTTATGTGAGTGTCTATTCCCTTTGGCCCATTTGATTAGGCATCTCACCGATGATCTTGTCAATGTCTTATATTAGTCATAAATGCGAAAGCAAATTTGGAATTGGTTGCCGGAGTTGTAAAATCATCCATTTTTGCTATTGATCCGTTGAGTCTAACGGAAAAATTAGATGAGCTGCGCCTCTAATTTAGGCTGAATTATTTGAAAATATTTTTTATTTAAAAATATAGTAAAATAATATTTTTCTATTTTTTAATTAATTTTTAATATTACTATATCAAAATAATTTAAAAACACCAAAAACAATTAATTTTTAACAAAAAAAATTTAAATTCCTTTTTCAAACGCAAAAACAAACGAGTTTTGGTTTGGACTATCACCACATGATTAACTTCAATTGAGCTTAGACCTTGTCTAAGAGTGCGTCTTAAATAAAGGTTTGTGAAAATTTAATTTTTTTGTTTAAAATTAATTTTTGTATATTTTTGGATTGTTTTGATGTGCTGATATTAAAAATAAATTTTAAAAAATAATATATATATATATATATATTATTTTAATGTATTTCTGAACAACAAATATTTTGAAAAATAATCACAAATATATTCTCAAACACCCAAAATAAAACATATACATGGATCATATTTAGAATCTTTTCCCATCCTCCTTCAACCTTAAAAGGAGACATTGGCAGTTAGTCTTTAGGCTTTAAAGCAAGCTTTTGGTTGAGATAATCAAAGGGATATTCATTTAGATTGAAGAAATTTTGTCTTAAATACCTTGGAAAGCTCTTAGGAACATAAATTTCTTACTGGAACTTTTCATTTAAATAGTTGGGAATTAATGTCATTTGAAAAAGGGCTAGGGAAAGTAAAGCAAATCTTTTGGCAATTTCAATTAAAAAAATAAAAAATTTGGCAATAAGTAATCAAATAACTTGTAAATGATGAATGTTGTCTTAAATTTATTTCCTTTTACCAAATATAATAATTCAAAATAACAGCAGAATTAGTTCTTCTTTTACAGCCTATGCTAATTGTCTAAGCTCTAATTAGCCTCATGATTGAACTTCTTGTCCCTACAGACTTCCCGTTAATTATAATTTTCTCCTTTTTTGGACTAAAATCATTAAAGTATATATAGCCTAAAAAATTTATAACTCCAGTAATCAGGGTTGAGCCAACCCAGGTTATTTCTCCAAACCCATGGACCAGATCATGAGATTGTAATAATCTAATAGAAAAAAATAAAAAAAAATCAAAAGGCCCATTTAAAAAAACTCGTGTATGTACTACTCTGACCACAATGACGGAATTGTTGTGCAAGAATTATTATTGAAACTATTGATAAGATTTAATGTATGATTTATTATCAATTGAACGGTGAAAATCACATGTAATTCTTATTAGACCGCCATAGTGAAAATTATATATATATAACTTACGACTAAAATAGCTAGTAAGTGAATAGATATTGTTGTGAGAAAGATGATTGATATCTTGATACTTTATTCAACCAATTCATTATGCCAAGTAATGGCAAGTACATTAAATGTAGAATGTTTTTATTTTCATATCAATATGTGTGGAACTAGTTACCCTAATTAATGGAACTAGTGTCCTAGTTAATCGCTGATTAATGGAACTAGTGCCCTAGTTAATAGGTAATTGGTAAAACTAGTTACCCTCATTGATGGGACTAGCATCCTGATAAATGAGCAATTAAAGAAACCAATTAATTTAGTAATAAAACAAATGCTCGGTTTGGGTTAGAGAAGATATTGGTATATTCTTAAATTGTGTTAATTGTATTCATTTGTAAAGTTAAGTGTAAAAATAAGAAATTAATTGTTTAGTAATTTGTGTGGTAAATATGTAGAAGAAATATTCATTATGTATGAAGCTTATTGTATTTGGTATTAAATAAATTTTTAGATACCTAGCAATATCGTGCCGGATAGTAGATCATGTAATTGTTAACTGTAATAATATATAATGGAGTAAGGTGTATAAGAGTTTGATTGTGTTGACAGGTTAATAATTAGGTATTTAATTAGCCTTACTGATAAAGTTTAATGAAAAAGAAAGATGATTTGAGTATGTCTTGCAACTTTAAAAGTAATGGAAGGTTATGT